>Ga0187892_10003385_pt1 | contig 29283 bp, 23 predicted proteins | sample MA1701073metaG_FD_139345 | JGI IMG/M metagenome (GOLD analysis project Ga0187892, IMG submission 139345) | Bio-ooze microbial communities from a basaltic lava cave in the Kipuka Kanohina Cave System on the Island of Hawaii, USA - MA170107-3 metaG ... | reverse complement strand
TCGCTAAAAGCTCATCTCGCGTTGGCTCATTCGCAAGCTCCGGCTTTGCTTTCACCACTACTAGGATGGCCAGGGAGGCGGCCTGGCGCACTTCCCAATCACTATCCGAAAGATTCGCTAAAAGCGTATCTCGCGTTGTCTCATTCGCAAGTTCCGGCTTCGCTTTCACCACTTCTCCGATGGCCAGGGAGGCGGCCTGGCGCACTTCCCAATCACTATCCGAAAGATTCGCTAAAAGCGTATCTCGCGTTGTCTCATTCGCAAGTTCCGGCTTCGCTTTTACCACTTCTCCGATGGCCCAGGCGGCGGCCGGATCACTATCCGAAAGCCTCGCTAAAAGCGCATCTCGCGTTGTCTCATCCGCAAGTTCCGGCTTTGCTTTCACCACTTCTCTGATGGCCTGCGAGGCGGCCCGGCGCACTTTCTCATCACCATCCGAAAGCCTCGCTAAAAGCGCATCTCGCGTTGTCTCTCCAAGTTCCGGCTTCGCTTTCACCACTTCTCCGATGGCCCAGGAGGCGGCCCGGCGCACTTCCCAATTCCTATCCGAAAGATCCGCTAAAAGCGCATCTCGCGTTGTCTCTCCAAGTTCCGGCTTTGCTTTCACCACTTCTCCGATGGCCCAGGCGGCGGCCGCGCGCACATTCTTATCTCCATCCAAAAGCCTCGCTAAAAGCGCATCCCGCGTTGTCTCATTCGCAAGTTCCGGCTTCGCTTTTACCACTTCTCCGATGGCCTTAGAGGCGGCCCGGCTCACATACCAATCAACATGCCTATCCGAAAGCCTCGCTAAGAGCGTATCTCGCGTTGTCTCATTCGCAAGTTCCGGCTTCGCTTTCACCACTTCTGCGATAGCCCAGGAGGCGGCCAGGTGCTCACTCGAAACACTAACCGAAAGCTTCGCTAAAAGCGCATCTCGCGTTGTCTCATTCGCAAGCTCCGGCTTTGCTTTCACCACTTCTCGGATGGCCCAGGCGGCGGCCCGGCTCACTTCCCAATCACTATCCGAAAGCTTCGCGATTTCTGCCTGAAGACGTTTGTACGCTTCAGAATCACGCAGAGCGGCTTCCTGGGCCTCTCGCAGTTTTGCTTGCCGCACCTCCTCCGGCATCGCCTGGATTTTCTCAATATGCTCTATCACTTCTACCACCTTTTTCATCACCCCATCCAAACGGTTCACCGAGAGATCATGATCCCCCATGAATTTCGCAAGCCGGATCACGTACGCGCGCAATTCCTGGAATGCTTTTCGCGGATCTTCCAAGGCCCGCTCCTTAAATTCTTCCAGCATGGCTAGTTCATCTTTGATCAGTGTGCCCAGACGCGCCTCATCCGGCTTCGGCTCGCCCGCCTTACGCGCCGCATTAAACGCCTCGATCAGGGCGGAAGCGAACACACTCCCCGCCTGCGGCTCACCGGAATCCGCACCCAGCGAACTGCCGGTTGCGAAAATGGAGCGCCCGCCGGGGGCGAGATCGGCGATGAGCTCTTCCATAATGGCCTCGCCCATTCGGCTTATTTTCGAGCCGGTGACGTCGAGCACGGCTTTGCCGAGTGAGGCGCGCATTTCCTTTAATGTATTCTTCGAGATGCCGAGCGGGAGCATGCGGAAAACTCCGTTTGAGTCTTCCAGCTGTTTGACGATGCCCTTGAAGAATTCGATGTTGTAGCCGTCGGCGTCGCCGATGAAAAATCCCATGTAGCGCGTACCGGCCGGGGCGCCGTCTGCGGCCCGCTTAACCTGCGCCTGGGCAGCGTGAGTTTCATTCGTTCCGTCCTGGTAATTGTTTGCGTCTACGCTGGATTTCAATCTCCAGATGACTTTGGGAATTTCGTTGGGCCGGATTTCGCGCGATTTGGCGAACGTGAGCGCCGGGTAGTTCTGATTACCGAACGCGTACACTTCGACTTCAATATCGATGTCAAACTGACGGAGCTTGTTTCGCAGCTCGAGCACCACCTCCAGCAGCATGACGAGCGCAAGCTGGGCGTTCAGTGTGCGCTCCCCGTCCGCCATACTGCTTGAGACGTCGACCACGAAGGAGATGCGGTAATTGGGCGGCACAAGTTCGGTGCGGCGCTCGAATCCGCCGTCACCGGTGACGGCACGCACGGGCTGAACGAGCCGGGCACCGCTTGTAAAACCGCTCTCGAACTGTTCCATGTCCTCCGGAACCAGCAGTTTGGTGAAGGCTTGTTCCAGATAGCGGATTTGATCCTTGATTTTCTTTTTGAACGCTTCGTACTGGCGAAGCTCATCGGCGGAAAGTCCGGTGCGCTCTTTGGCCAGCTTGTCTTCCAGACTTTTGTCTTCCTTAAATAGGCCGGGCGGAAGCTCGAACGGTTTTTTGGACTGCGGTTTCGCGGGCTCGGGCTTCGCGTTGCCGTCGACCTCTGCGTCGCGGTCAAGCGCATCGAGAAGATCATGGAATCCGGTAAGTGTTTCGGGGCCGGCGGCCGCGGCGCCGCCGCCCTCGCCTTTGCCGGAGCCGGCGGAGGATTTGTTCGTAGTAGCGGCTTCAGCGGCTTTTTTGGAAGAGCGGCTGAAGCCGCTACTACGAACATTTTTCTTCCCCGCTTTCTCCAGCTCCTCTACTTTTTTCTCCAGCTCGCTCACCACATCCTTCGCCGCTTCGGCGATCTGCTTCACATCATTGGAGCGCTCCGAAATGTCGCGCGCGGATTCCTGGGTTTCGCGCGCATGCGATTGAATCTGTCCCGGCTGGCTTTTCGAGTCGACTCTGGTTTTGAGCTCTTCGGCCCTGCGGGCCAGCTCGGCAATTTTGCGCTCGAGTTCTTCGACTTCATTGCGAAGTGAATCGTCGAGCGGGCTTCCGGGCACGCTCACGTCTTCGGCTTCGTTTCTAATTTCTCTCGCGGTTTCCCGGAGTTCTTCCGCCTTTTCATTGATTTCGCCGGCGGCGGCGGAAAGATCTTCACCCGAGCCGGCTTTTTTCTCCACGCCCTGGGCCTTTTCCTCCATTTGAGCGGCGCCGTCGGAAATGCTTTCGCTTCCTTTGGCGATTTCTTCCAGGGACTTCTCCATTTTCTCAATTTTTTCCCTGAGGCGCTCGACGGCTTCTTTCATTTGCTCCGCAGTTTGGGGGGCATCGCTTTCACCGCCGGCGGCTTCCCGGGCGCGCCCGCGGGCGCTCGAGGACATGGCGCCTTCGTTCGTAGCAGCGGATTCATCCGCTTCTTTTGAGCGGCTAAAGCCGCTGCTACCAACACCACTCCCAGCACCTCCCTGAAACTCCTGCATCGCCTCTTCCATTAATTGCTCGGCCATTCGGCGAATCGCTTCCTGTTCTTCCTTGCTTAAGTTCTGGAACGCTTGATCGAGCGCTTCCATTTCTTCCTCTGTCAATTCGCGGAAATTGTCCGGCAGCGACGATGGGTTTTTCTTTTTCTCCTCCTCGAACATTTTCCTCTCGATTTCTTCTTTCACGGCCTCGTCATAAAGTTTTTTGTACTCGGGCCAGATTTCGCTTGTGACGCGCGCGTTCATGACGTCAAACTCGATCTCGGTTTGGGCCGATGCGAACATCAAATCCTGCCAGGCTTGAGCGGTGGCCGTGACGGCTTCGCGGACTTTCGGGTGCTTCAGGCGCGAATCCTCAAAGTCGTCCTCCTTATTCACCCAGCGGAAAAGGAGCGAGTCCAGATATTGAATGTGAAGCGGATGCGAGGCGAGAATCGTTTGGGCAACAAGCGGATTGGCGATCCGGAAGCGGCTTTCGTAATTCAAGCCGATCCAGCGCGCCTCGCCGCGCGCTTCGCGGAAATCGCCGAAATCGTCGCGCAGCTGGTTCTGCGACTTGAGGCCGCGCTTGATCACTTCGGGCGTTTCGATGGTTTGGAAAAGGGCGGAGAATGCGTTCGTAGCAGCGGATTTATCCGCTGTTTTGGAAGAGCGACTGAAGTCGCCGCTGCGAACCGCATCCGCGGCCCTGCTAAACCGCTCGCGGTAAATCGCCTCGAACAAATGCCCGTAGGCGCGGTCGCGCGCCGCTTCTTTACGGAGCTTCTCATCGGTACCGTCAAAATCGCGGGGATAAAGATCGTGCGGAACATAATCGAGCCGGGCACGTGAGGAGGACGCAGGCTCGCTGTAGCGCCAGCCTTTTTGTAGGGACGACCCTTCCGCCACGGCCTCCACCGTTTTTCCCGTCGTCCAGTCGGCGTAGCGCTTGAGCTCGGGGAAAAGCGAGTCCTCCACCCATTTTTTCTCGGACGGTGTCGGCTCGCGGTAGAGGCTGTGCAGATAATCGAAAAATTGAATCAGCGTGCGGAGCGGGGTTTCCGCGCCCCGGTTGGCGAACATCATGCCGCCCAGAATGATGCCCACTTCGCGCTCGAGGCGCTGCATTTGACCGAGACTTTCGAGCGGAATGCCGAACTGCGTGTAAATGGATTTCACCTCGGCCTCGAGAAATTCGATGCCGACATAGGCCGCTATGCCGCGCTTCGACGGATCAAAAAGGAATGACGCCGCGCCCTTTTCGACCAGCTCCTTGCCGCGGTTAAAAAGCGGGAGGATCACAGGGCTCACGTCCCGGGCGAAAAGCACCAGGTTTTCCTCGCCCACCTGCTGGATGATTTCGTTCACATGAATCGCCGTCGTGACGAATTCCCAGTCTTCATGCGTGCGGATGGCGCTGTGATAGCCCAGATAATGCATGAGCTCGTGCTTCAGCACGTACCGGAGGCGCACCGGATGCGGGATGTCCATCAAATGAATTTTTTTCGTGAGCTTGTTGAAAAATCCGCCGGCAAATTGGAGCATGGCGAACTCTTCGGTGAGCGTGCGCAGGAGAAGCGAGGCCGCTGCTTCATGCGGAAAGCCCGCTTCTTTTAACTGCTTGAAATAATCTTCGCTCAGCGGGATGAAGTCCCCGAAACGCACCGGCACGATTTCCTCGAGGATACGCGCCTTCCACTGATGCTGAACAGCCGGGTCGGGAAATACTTCGCGGACCATTTCGTCGACGATGGTCTCGATCAGCTCTTTGTGTTCCTTGGAAAAATCGGGGTTGGTGAGATTCGCGAATTCTTTGGGATTGAGAAGAAGGAATTCGGGCAGATTTTCTTTTTGCGTGATTTCTTTTAAAGCTTCCTCAAGAGAAATGTCGGAAATTCCGAGCGACTGGTCCCTGAGGCGCGGAAGCAGTGTTGAGATTTCCGCGCGCTTGTCATCGTAAGCTTTCCAGTCGCCGCGCTGAACGGCCGTGATCAGCTCTTCTTTCAGGCGCGCGTAGGCGGCGACATCGGCCTTGAACTTGGCGGTAAGCTTCGGCTGGTCCGCGGCGAGGATTACTTCGCGTGTGAGAGATTCATCGCCCCCAGCCGCGCGCGCCAAAGCGCCGATGCGCTCGGATTCGGTCATCGCGTCAAACGAGCGCGTGGCGAAATAAATGTCACTGCCTTCGGTAAAATACGGCTGATCGATGAGGCGGCCGTCCGCAAGCACTTTCGTGAACCGCTCCCCAAAAAACGGCGGCTCGAGGAAGTGGAGAGAAAAAGGTGCCAGGTCTAAAGACCCGGCACCTTTTTCTACTTTCACCAGCACCTTTACCGCCTTTGCTTTCAATCCCTCCCCGTCATACTCTTTTGTCTTATCCGCCTCTGTCCCCGCCATCAATTTCACAAACTCCCCAAGCGCCGCGTCCTCTTCTTTCTTCTCTTCCGGCGTTCTCCCCACGGCGAAGCGCAGAACGGTTGGGACAGGTGTGGAACCGAGACTCGAGGCTTTGAGAATTTCTCCGCGAATTTGATTCAAAATAATCAGGCTGAATTCCTGAAGCGGCGGAACGCGAAGCGAGGTGGACATAGTGAGGTCGCCGCGCAGGCGTTTTTCGTAAAGTTCGGCGCTTTTCCCGGAATTACCGCTCGAGGGGGTGACAACCGCGTAGGAGATATTCAAATTTTTGAGCGCGCCGGCGATTCCTTTTTTGTGAAATCCGCCGATCACGAGCACGACGGAACGGTTTTGTTTCACGAGCGACTGAACATTGTTGAGAATGGCTTCCTCGCGCCGGACAGCAAGCTCGTAGGAGGCAAGCGCCTGATCGAGCAGAGATTTTTCTTCCGGAACAAGCGCGTTTAGATTCCGGAACCCCTCCACGTCCTCGCGGGAGGCGGAAAGCGTGAGAATGTTCGCGAGGCGCTTGAAATCAGTCCAGACTTCATCGAGTTTCGACTCCGCCTCGGAACGGAAGAGCCGCTCTTTCACGCGGCGGACAGCCGTTTTGAGATCCTCGAAAAGCGCTCCGGCTTTTAGCGCCTCCTCGCCGCGCACGTATTCCACGTAGCGCTTGAGAGTTCCGTAGGGCACAAGTTCGAGCCAGGAAATATCGATGCGGCCTTTGATCTGGCGAAGCGCTTCCTCGGGCGAGGCGGCGAATTCGTGTTCGGGATGGTCCGCGATGAACCGCTCCATGTCACGTTTGAGGCCGGCGGCATTGATCCCGGAGGAGGCGCGCATCAAAAACCGGAAATCGTCGAGCGATTTGAGGTCGTCGAGGCGCGTTTTTGTGTCCGCGGCCCATTTGAAAAACGCTTCGAAATTTGTCTGGAACTGCTCCGGCTCTGAGGCCTCGAGAAGAGCCTCGGCCAGGGCGTCAAATGGGCGGAGCTTCGCGCTGAAAGTGGACCGTTTCAAGGCTTCAAGTTTCAGACGCTTCGCATCCAGAAATTTCCGCGCCTTTTTTTTCTGATCCAAAACGGCCAGGGCGCCTTGAATATCTTTGTCATAAAGCAATTTATCTTCGACTCCAATCAATTGAAGCGGCTCGGGCGATTCGATCGCCGCGACGCCCGCGCCGGTGAGAATCGCTTCGGCCAGATAAAGGTCCAGCACTTTGTGTTTTGCTTCGGAATCCGGAAGACTTGTGAGCAGACTCAAATCGGCCGTGCCGGAGGCGCCTTCCACGGCGATGGTGTCAATGCCCGCGCGCTTTCTCAGGAACCGGATTGTGTTCGCGATGGAGCGCTGAATGCCGTAATCCGAGTGGGCGTCCTGAATCAGAACCACCCGGGGCAGTTCAGCCGGCAAATTGGAAGGATTTAAAATGTCTGAAGTTTGAGGCGCAAAAAATTCGCTGACATGGCCCAGACGGCTGGGCAGGGCCTTTTCAATATTGAGCGGAATAGACGGAGCTTGGACCGAAGCTCTCGCGGGAATGGAAGGCAATACCGAAACCGCAATGAAACAGACAAGTTGGGTGATACTGATAATTTTTTTTGTTCGCGTTGTCACCATTGAAGTTATGAAAATCCGAAAAAGATAAAGCAGGGAAAATGTAACACCGGATTTCGGAATTTACAAGGAGGGGGGCTAAAATAGGGATTTAGGAGGGGCGACCCGTTGGGATCGCCCCTACCAAAACCACGCAATTTCAACGGTATGAAGTGGCATGCACCGGCCCCTTTTTTAGCCCTTTTTACGCGCTGGTTTGGAGGAGAATTTGCTCGGAATAGCGCGAAAGAATGGCTTCAAGTTCAGCGGGAAGCAGGGACGTCAGGCCCCAGATCTCTTCGTCCTGATAACGCTGATTGAACATATCCTGCGGGGTACCCCGGATCAAAGCCATGGCGGCATGGGACACCACCCCCAAATCCAGATTTCCGCGGGCCACGAAACGGAACCCTTTCGGGGCTTTTGAGACCATTTCACGGGCGCTGATTTGCCTGCCTTCATCCGAATCGCTGAACACCACGCCCAAAAACGAGTCATAGTAATTTTTGTACGTTGATTCAAGCCGCTCGCGCGCTTCACCCAGCTGAATGCCCAATTTGGGATTTTTCGGAATGACAAGGCGCCGGCTCGTCTGATGACTGCGAAGAATGTCCTTGGGATCACGGCGCTTTAACTCCTGATAAATCTCTTCCCCGGTCATATGGTCGTCCACCAAAGTAATTTTCAGCCCCGGAATATTGTTGAGCAGTTCATCCAGGTCCGGAAACAAAATGCCTTTCTTGAGAGCCGGCCAGTAAACAAGCAATTCATACGGGCCTTCCTGACCGGCCAAAACCTGATTCACCAGAGAACGAAGCGCCGAAAAACGTTCCGCCTCAAAAAAAGGATTGGTCGGCGCCAGAGGGGCAATCTCGGGCCGCTTCAGCGGGATCAACTGCCCCAGACTTTTTCCTTTTATTTCTGCCTGATTCCCGCGGTACAGCTCCAAAAGATAAGGACGCCAAGAGCGGTAAATCATCTCCGCCTGCCCGGATAATCTCTGGCTCTCAAGAAACTTCAAAGCGGCCAGAACAAGATATAGTCCCGTCCCCTGAAATCCCAGCAATTCTTCCCGGCGGAATGACTCACCCCCTTCTTTGCCTTGAAGAATGAATCCCACCGTATTTTCACCGAGCGTAATCCCGGAGCCGGATGTAAACCGGACCGTAATTCCGTTTGCCGGATCGAACGTCAATTGGGTGCCGTTGTTCTTCACGCTGCCTTCCGGCTGAAGCGCCGCGCGGGAAGCGATTGCGCTCATGGTGTCGGCCGCATCCTTTACCTCATCTCCTGACAAAGGCGCCCTTGATTTAAAAACTCCCTCGGCGGCTCTCAACGCCCACACATCTCTCGACTCCTTGGGAATAATCTTTCTCGCGGAGACGGTTTCGGCCGTGAATATTTCTTCCATGCCCGGCACAGCCAGGATCGTATTTTTTTCTCCGGCATGAATCAATCGGGCACCGGTCAAATTTTCGATTTGCTCTCTCAGCCCCTCTATTTTTCGCACCGGATCGATCTGATCGACTTCGGGAAGCCCCGTGCGGCGGTCATAAAGCAACGGCGCGCCGTCCTGAACCGAGAGCGCGCCGGAGACAAAGGCTCCTCCGACCATCGCTTTCTCGTAAGGATCGGTCACAAGCACCGCTTTTTCGCGGCCCGTACGCGGAGCGGTCACGCGGAAGAGCTGATAATCCTCCGTGGGGTTGCTCAATTTGAGAAATGGCGTTACGCTCACATGACTTTTCGGTCCGACAATCACATAGTCGGATTCGGCCTCTGACCGATTGAGCGGGAGATTCACGCGGCGTATCCAGAACGCGTTGAACTGGTAGGCCTCTGTAATTTGACCCATCTCATCTTCAACCGGAAAAACGGAATATTGAGACTGCCATCCGCCGGCGGCGGGAAAATAAAGCCGCCAGGCCAGGCGCATCAGGTCCTCATATTGATTGCCGGTCTTGCCCTTGTCCGGAGCGAAATCTTCGCCTCCCAGTTTCGACATTAAATATCTCATTTTGGGCGCCAGATTTTTAATGTAGGCCCCGAGCACTTCGTTCCAGTTTCGGATTTCGCCGTCCTTGCCGATTTCAAAAAGCCCCGCCGAGGGAGAGGCCATAAACTGGTCCGAATCATTCTGGAAAACCAATTCATCCGTTCTTTCCGCGTGCGCTCGCCCGTGCTGACGCAAAATCCGCTCAAGCGCCCCTAAAGTCACTTGGCGCTCGCGGGTCAAAAGCTCCTTTAAGAGAGAATTCTTGTCTTTCAGCACCGAGGGGCGCCCGGCGTAAAGGCTTCTGGCCTCGGAAATTTCACCGGAAGATTTTTTCCAATTGCCGAGCATTGCTTCCATATCATCCAGTGTTTGCTTCAATTCTGCTTCCCGCGGTTTTTGGTCCGCTTCCAGTTTTCTGAACACCGCCCAGATTTTTCCCGCTCCCTGAGCGGGTTTTCCGGTCCGGACGTTCAGCTCCAGATCCTCGATGGTTTCGAGAGGTTTAAGGCCCGTAAGTTTTGAATCATGCCGCAGCGCGCTTCGAAGGCCGGCCGTTTCCTTTCGTTTTTCAACCTCCTCATCCAGTAGCGGCTCAAGCATTTGGCCGGCCTGATAAGGAATTTTTACCGTAAATTCTTCTGCCTCGAATTTTTCCCGCCCGAGCTTGCGGATAAAATATTGAGCCAGCGAAGCGTTCTCCCAGAATTTCTCCCAGGCTGTCTCATCCGCAAAAAACCGGAGCCGGCCCTTTGCGTCAAATCCGGTAAGCATAACTCCCTCTTCGGTCTTCAGCGGCTCCTTTCCTGCTTCCAGCGAAGCCAGAATCGCAGCCTTCTTCTTAAGAAAATCGCCGGCATTTACGGCGTCAATGTCGGCAAATGTTCTTTCCATCGCGAACATGAGAAGATCCGGATAAAACTCGCCGCCGTCCGTCTTGAGATAAAAATGGCGCACCAGTTTTTCGTATCCGCTTGCGATTTCCCGGCCGATCAGCGGATCGCCGAACATTTCGCGGATAATAACTTTTGCGGGGTACCGGCGCCAGACGGGCTCCAGAATCCAGACCCGGTCATTTTCCCGGGACCCAAAAACCGGGACGCGCGGATTCTTTTGATGGAGCGGATTTTTTCCTTCCAGAACGCCTTTAAACGCGTTGCCGGGATTCGTTGCGGGAATGGCAAATGTGTCCTGAAGCTGGACGGCACCGAGACTTTTTCCCCTTGCAGCGGAAAGTGTCTCATCCAGGGTTTCGGCGGTATCGCGTTCAATGCCCAATTCCTCCGCCATCACTGTTTCAAAAAGGCCGATGTCTCCGGCAAATGCCTCATTGCGGATTTGCGCTCGCGCCGGGCTTGCCGCGATCGGAGACTCGCCCGCCTGGCGCATCATGCGCGCTTCCAGCGGTGCCAGAATTCTTTGTTGATAAGGAATTTTGGCGTCGGCCTCATCAAAAAGAGGTGTCCAGCGTTTCATCTCGACACCCTGGGCTCCTAAATACCGCTCAAGCTGACGCGAATGGAATCCGCCGCTTACGAGAACGGCTTCCCGCTCGCTTCTCTTTTCCATTTCATCGAGAAGCCGGCGCGCCATGAGATTGCTCCGGAGTTCGGCGAGTTCGTAAAATTCCTGCGCCAGATTCAAAACCGGGTTTAATTCGCCGAGTAACGCGGCAGCCTTGCCGAGATTGCCGGGATTATTTTTCTTAACAAAGGCCGTATATTGACTCTCAAAACCGCCTTTTTGATTCATTTCGGCTAACGCTTCAAGATCGGATGCGGTCATTTCTCCCCGGCACATTTTCCGGATCAGATTCAGATGCCAGGCGAGATGAACGCGCCCGCGTTCTGCTTCCGTATCGGCAAACGCAAGACGGAGTTTCCATACGAGGCTTTGCATCTCGTCGTATAGGCTGCGTGTTTTAAGCTGGCCGAGCACTGAAAGAATCAGGCCTTTCCTGAGTACCTCGGGATACGCGGATAAATTGATTCCATAACGGGCGGCCAAGTCCAGCAAGCGCGGGATGCTCGAGTTTTCATTTCTTGAGAGGAACACCCTTTCGTCCGGGGCGGCCAAAGCCGCCATTTCCTTTTTCAGTGCCTCCCATTCCCGGACAAATTCCTTCTCATCTGAATTTTTCGAGAGCCGGACAATTTGCCGCAGGCTCAAATAGGCGGAGTCTTTCGGGATGATGATACGTTTCCAGCGCAGCATCGGATCAATTTTTTCAAACCAGTTCAAGAAGGAAAAGTTTTCTTTCGAGACATCCTCAAGAAGCCGCCCTGTTTCCGTCAATTCTCTTTGACTTTTGCGTGACATGTTTTCATTCAACAGGGCCTCAAGACGCTTGAGAACAGAAGCTGAATCTGCCTGGCGGGCGATGAGCTCGCGGTAAAGTTCCAGATCCTTTTTATAAATCGCGCTTTCCTCCACGCCGATGAGACGCACGGGCAGGCGGCCTTTCAGATAAGCGAACTCCGCGCCGCCGATATAGCCCTCTTTCAAAAATTTCCGGGCGGCTTCCGTCACGTGTTCCGCAGGCGCGAGATTTTTGATACTGCTTGCATCCAATTCACCTTCCGCCCCTTCGGTGCCCACTAATTCAATCCCGCGTTCGGCGCGAAGGCGCGTGATCCTGTCCGCAATCTGCTCCTGTGCCGAAAGCGAGTCATGAGCGTCCTCAAGAAGATAAACGGTTTTTCTAATCTCCGGTAAAGCCGGGGTTTGCGCGTAAGCTAAGCCGGGGATTGTCACCGGAAAGCCGGCGAAAATCAGGCAGAAAATGAGCGGGGCGATGATTGGTTTTTTCGATATCCGTAGAAATAGGGGCATTTTCATATTTGGTTTAAACGCTTAAACGTAACATACGATAACCCTCACTGCAAATTCAAGAAATAGCGGTTTTTTCCTCATTCAGAATAGTACCACATAAAATATGGTTAACTCATTGCATGCTTTGAGGTTCTGAATTAATATAACCTCATGAAAGCCGTCTATTTTGACACTCACGGAGGCGTGGACGTTCTGAAATACGGAGACCGCCCGGATCCCGTCATTTCCGATAATGAAGTTTTGGTCCGTCTGAAAGCGGCGTCAATTAATCATCTCGATATTTGGGTACGCCAGGGACTGCCGGGGATTCCGATTCCTCTCCCCCACATTCTCGGCAATGAAGGCGCGGGGGAAGTTGCGGCTGTCGGAAAAAATGTGAAGCACGTAAAGCCGGGCGACCGTGTGCTGGTGACACCAGGACTGAATTGCGGCGAATGCACGTATTGCTCGGCCGGGTGGGACAGCGCGTGCCCGCAATATAAATTGACCGGTTTCCAGGTCGACGGCTGTTACGCGGAACTGGTGAAGGCGCCGGCGCATAATATACTTCCTATTTCGAAAAAATTTTCTTTCGAAGAATGGGCCTCGATTCCGCTCGTGTTTATCACAGCGTATCACATGCTTTTCACGCGCGCGGGACTGAAAACCGGCGAGACGGTGCTGGTTCAAGCCGGCGGAAGCGGCATCGGCATCGCCGCGATTCAACTCGCGAAACAGGCCGGCGCGCGCGTTATCACGACGGCCGGATCCGATGAAAAACTCGCGAAAGCCAAATCGCTGGGCGCGGATTTCGGAATTAATTATAAAAAAGAAGATACTGCCAAGCGCGTGCTGGATATCACGGGCGGAAAAGGCGTCGACGTCGTTTTCGAACACATCGGCCCCGAAACCTGGGACGCAAGCATGAAATGTCTCGGGAAACTCGGACGCCTTGTCACCTGCGGCGCCACGTCCGGACCCAAAGTGGAAATTGATTTGCGGTTTTTGTATATGAAACAACTCACGATTCTCGGAAGCTACATGGGTGGACGCCGGGAACTCGATAAAGCGCTTGCGTTATTCGAGGCCGGAAAGCTAAAACCCGTGGTCGACAAAATTTTTCCGCTCAAAGACGCGCGCGCGGCGCATGAATACATGCTCGACCGGAAAAATTTCGGGAAAATCGTGCTGACGGTTTAGTTTTTCTTTTTCTTAAAAGCAGCTTCTATTTCACGGGCCGTATAATAATCTTCTTGCGCACCTTCTTTAATTTTGCGCACAGAACCAATATCCACCAAATCTTCCAGCTTTTCGGCAATGAGTTCTTTAACACAGCTTGAAAAATCTTTTCCGTAGTAAAACAAAACTTTCTTCAGCATAGCTTCTTCATTTTTATTAAATCGCACGGTTTTAATACTCATTATTGATACACCCCCCCTCGCGGCGCAATCTCCTCAACATAAATAATATGCCCGTCCAGCCTGAACAAAGCCCGGTAATCTCTGATTCTTAACCGGTAATAAGCATGAGGCCCTTTGTTCACCAGTTTTTTTATATCAAATAATCGAAAATTCCGGGTTTGAGCCAAACTCTCAAAAGCATCCCGGAAATCTTGCCAGATTTCTTCCGGCAGTTTATGTTTTTCCACTCGTTTAATAACGGCTTTGCCGTAAAGCACCTTCATAGATAAATTGTATTACAATGTATTCTTATTTGCAAGGAGGGAATTATTAAGGCTGGATGAATTTCGGAGCAACGGGAGGAACAATTCCCGCTTTCGCGCCGCGCTTGAGAAGTTCTTTCACCGCGCGCTTGCCTTTTGCGCCCATATCGACGGTCCAATCATTCACGTACATCCCCACGAACCGGTCGGCGATTTCGGTTTTCATTCCGCGTCCGTATTTCATGGAATACTGAATCGCGGGCTTGCGGTGATCGAGCGCGTATTGAATGCTATCCCGCAGAATGCGCGTAAGTTTTTTTTGGGCGGACGCGCCAAGATCTTTCCGGACGGCGTCAATCCCGAGAGGAACCGGGAGTTTCGTTTTTTTCATCCACCACTCTCCTAAATCCACGAGCTTCGTCAGTCCAAATTCTTCGAAGCGGATTTGGCCTTCGTGAATAATGAGGCCCGCATCCACGGTTCCTTTTTTGACGGCGGGAATAATTTTGTCGAACGGCAGGAATTGAATTTCTTTCCAATTTTTATTCCAAAGCTTCAGAAGCAAATACGCGGTGGTCAAACGCCCGGGCACAGCGATTGAAAAAGGGGTCAGACCCCTTTTAAAGGGGTCTGACCCCTTTTTCGTCACCACAATCGGCCCATAACCGTCGCCCATACTGACGCCGCAAGTCATGATGTCATAATTTTTGGCGGCATAAGCGTACGCGTGAAGCGACATGGCCGTCACTTCGAGTTCAGAATTGATCGCGCGCTGATTGAGCTTTTCGATTTCTTCGATCACGTCGACAAGTTTCAGACCGGATGTTTTTATCTTGCCATACTTAATCGCGTAAAACATAAACGCGTCATCCGCATCGGGGGAATGGCCCACACGAACAGTCCTGAGTGCTGAGTGCTGAGTCCTGAGTAAAAGGGTCATTTTCGGTTCAGTTCAGGGTAGCAAACCGATCTTACGGTGTTTTCGCGGGCATATGGCTCGGCCTGCTCGATCGGAATCATGGGAATCGTGTCCCAGGGACAGTTTTTGGCGCAGAGCTGGCAGCCGATACAGCGGGACTGGTCCACTTCGACCATTTTCTGGAAATCGGCGAACTCGGGGCCGGGCACGATTTCGATGCAGTCCACCGGGCAGAACTGAATGCAGGCCTCGCAGCCCGTGCAGCCGTTCTGATTGATGACTGCGATAATTTTCGGCGCTTTTTTCCGCTCGGGTTTTTTGATCACGCTTACGAGTGGCATGAGTATTTCTCCTAATCAGCTTTGCGGCGGCTCAAAATCTTCATATATAGTTTCTCTCGGACCGATTGTATGAATTTCAATTCGTTTTCTGCGGTCATTAATCCGGTAAATAATCCGGTAGCGCGCAGCCCGGTAAGTATAAAACCCTTTTAAATCATCCTGAAGCGCTTTTCCACACCACGGATTTTTGCCGATAATATCAATTCCCAGCCTGATTAATCGTCTTAATGATGGCACCAGATGTTTTAAATATTTTTCTGCGGGAGGAAGTATTTCCAGCTGCAGCATCAAATTTCTCCCCAATCTATTTCATCCACCCGCTTCCCGCGCCCGCCGCGCTTCAGAAACTTGGCGCTTTCCCTAATCTGCTTCATCATGACAGGGCTGCTTTTTACAGCCATCGTTTCCATCATAGATTCCCAATCATCAAAACTCATCATTACAGCCGCGGGCTCCCCGTCAGCGGTAATAATAATTTCATTGCCTATTTTTTTCATTCTCTGAACCAACCCGAGAAAATCTTTCCGGACTTTCGTTACGGGCATAATCTTGGCACGCATCAGACTCACCTCACTTTCCTATGAAAGTGTACATTTAAACGAGCATATTGTCAATCGTGTTTTTTCCGTAGTTATTTAGCCGCCTGAAGCGATTTTGACTTTGTTTGTCTGTTTAGCTGTCTGAAGTCAATTGATACGTAATGTCGTCATTGCGAGGAGCGAAGCGACGAAGCAATCTCGGGTCTTTGGTGACACATCTGAGATTGCTTCGTCGCTTCGCTCCTCGCAATGACGACGTATGCAAAATGCTTCAAACCGCTAAACAACTACTTTCTTCCTAAATAAATACCGGACCCCGTCATCCTGAACTAACTCGTAATCCGGACGGGCTTTAAGTTCCGCGAGCTTCGCCTCGAACCAGCCCTCATCCATCGGAAACAGGTTCACCCCGCGGGCCAGAAGATAATAATCGGCATTCGCGTAAGAAGTGTGTTCCGGATTATCCGGTTTTTCATACGGCTGCTGGAAATAATAATTTTTCTCCCGGTAGCCTATATATGGAAGCAAATGTCCGTGCGTCACAAAAAGCGCTTCCGCGGGAACTGATTTCGCCATCGCGATGGTTTTCAAATCTTCCGCGTCCACGCGAGGAATTTTGAAATTTCCCCCGTTCAAAAACACAAGCGTGACGGCGAGGCCCGCGATGACAAAACCCTGAATTTTTGGAATCCGGTCCGTCCAATTTTTCAAACGGCGGAGCGCGTCGACAAGCGCCGCGAAAATAAATCCGATAAACGGCGCGGCATACTGAAATTGAAGCCCCGTAAAGCTGGCTCCTCCCTGCATAAACAGCGGAAACAGCGCGGCCAGGGACGGGACCGCAAAGGGCGACAGCACCGGTAAAAAGAGCAAATGGCCGAAAGCCTTAATCAAAGTCTTCCGCGCTTCCTTGGTTCCGAGAAAATCGCGGATAACATCCGGCAGGTTGAAAACGAAATGTTTGATTACTTCAAACGGCGTCGCGCCGTATTCGCGGAAATTCTTCGCGTCGCGTACGAAAATATCGCTGCCGGTCCAAGCGACCAGAATTTCATGAATCCAGTAAAAATACGCGGCGCTCGCGGCAATTGTAGCGGCGCCCGCCCAGCGTTTTCCGCGCATAAAAAGCAGAATGACACCGAACGCGATCATGTAAAACGGCGCGTCTTCCTTCACCGAAAGAGTGAGTAGAACGAAAAGTCCGTACCCAATCCATTTCTGCGTGACGGCAAAATACACCGCGGAAAGAATGAACACGGGATAAAAACTTTCCACCGTAAAATTCATTTCGATCATATTCTGCAGATAGCGGTAATTGAGGTAGCAAAACGCGATCACCAGCGGAAGCGCGGATCCGGAAAAATAGCGGCGTGCCAGATAGTAAAGCGGGATTGCGGCGGAAACCAGAATCACCGGATACGCGAAAATCAGCACGAGTGAACTTTGAAAAATCTGCCAAACCGGCCAAAGCAGGAACATCCCATTGTTGATGTGATAAAAACCGTGCAGATATCCCGTGAAATGGATTTTTCCCTGTCCGATGTAATACAGCATGGTGTCGTAAAATCCGAACGGAATGAAATTGATTTCAATCGCCAAATATTCCGCGATTTCATGCCAGGAAAAGAGCAGCGTGTAGACAGCGGCAAGCGCCCAAAACGCTTTTTGCGTCGAAAGAATTCCGTTCAGGCAGTTTAATTTTTTCATCCGCTTCGGATGAATTAAAATCGCGGCAAGAAACAGCACGAGGAAGAGTTGAAACGGCTTGCGGATGTCTTTCATTTTCGTGATTTCATTTACCCAGTCGGGCACGGGAAATCCGATGACGAGCAGATAAACACAAAATGCGAGGGCCGCGAGACTGGCGGCGAAAAGCGCCCAGCTAATAATTTTTAATAATTTCATGTATTTGCCTCAATCCGTTGAGCAGCGACGGTCCCGGCGACAAAATGTCCGGCGACTTGATTTCGTGAATGCGCGCGTTTTTGACGGCGCTGATTTGATTCCATCCTAACCGATTTTTGATCGATTCGATATTCACTTTTTTTCCGCACCAGGAAGCCAGAATAATTTCGGGATTGCGGCGGATGACCTCCTCAGAGCTGACAACACGCTCCGGAGCGCTTTTCCGATCTTTCATCTCCGGAAACACGTCCTCGCCGCCCGCGACCTGAATCAGCTCGCCCACCCACCGGATTCCGGTAATGAGCGGATCGTCCCACTCTTCAAAATAAACTTTCGGCTTCACGCCGGATTTCGGCGCGCTCGCGCGGATGGAATCCATTTCCGAGCGCATACTCGAAATTAATGCTTCGGCCTTTTTCGTCTCACCGATTACCCGTCCCACCAATTCAATCGCCTGAAATGTTTCTTCAAGCGAACGCTGATTAAGCGCAAGCACGGTATATCCCGCTTTCACAAGTTCCTGGGCAATTCCCGCCTGAAGATCGGAAAAGGTGATGATCAAATCCGGATTCACTTCGCGGATTTTGTCCATCCGCACCGAGGTAAAAGAGCTCACTTTCGGCTTTTCCCGCGCCTCCGGCGGACGGGTCACAAAGCCCGAAATGCCCGCCACACGGTCTCCGGCGCCCAGGGCATAAACAATTTCCGCGGTTTCGGTGGTGAGACAGCAAATACGCTCGGGAAATATGGGGAACTTCAACAAATATCTCCTCTCCACAGTTTTTCGACAAAGAGTTTCCAAGGAAGGATTTCTATCCCTTTCTCAAGAGTCCTTGGTTCTTCCTCAAGACAAACCACGATTAGTTTTTTTACGGGCCCATCTTCCCTTAGCGCTTTCAGAGAACGGATATCGGCTTCATGAATATGTTTGGAACTTTTTATTTCTAAAGCGGCATCTTTCTCGCCCAAAATAAAATCAACCTCTTGACCCGTGCTTGCCCTCCAAAATGTGATCGGTAAATCGGGATTTTTATAAGCCTGAAAGGCCCGAAGTTCCATCAGAATATAATGCTCAAATGATTTTCCGAATTCGGGAGTGCCCATTCCGGGCTGGCGCCGGGCAAGATAATTAGCAACTCCAATATCGAAAAGATAGAATTTCTCTGTGGCGATCATCCGCCTTTTTCTGGACTGAGTCCAGGGCGCAATTCTAAATCCCAAATAAGTATCTTCGAGAATATCAAAATACGTGCGGACAACCTTATGGGAAACTCCTGTTTCCCGGCCTATATTCACGTAGTTGAGAAGTTCACTTGAAGTAATGGCGGCGGCATGAAGAAATTCCGTGAAAGCAGGAATGTTTTGAACCACGGCTTCTGAGGCGATCTCTTCCTTCAAATAATCGGCGACATACGCCCGCAAATCTTCAAGAGGTTGAGATGAAAGATAATGCGGCGGCAGAAGTCCTGAAACCATAACTCTTTCCAGATTAAACCCCTCCACTTCAAGAACTGAAAGAGGAACCATGGTTCTCCGCCAGGCTCTACCCCCCAAAAGATTGGCATGTCCGCGCCTCAATTTTCTGGCGCTGGAACCCGTGAGCAAAAATGACAAACCCTTGTTTTCAATCAGCCAATGAACTTCATCCAAAAGAGCCGGCGCCTTTTGCACTTCATCAATCACAATCAATCCCTTGTGATTTTGATACCGTTCTCGAAGCAAAGAGGGCCGGGATACATATTCCGCAAAAACATCCGTTTTAAGAAGATCGATCACTTTAGCTTCGGGAAGCGAGTGGCGAATCCAATAACTTTTACCTACCTTGCGGGGCCCCCACAAGAATGCGGACTGATGCCGGGGCAAATTCAATTGAAACAGGCGTTTGATAATTTTCATAGCAAGGGAATTTTATCCGGATAAATTACCATTGTCAAGAAATTTATCTATTTTCCTTACGCCGACCTTGCGACAATGCGCTGGTTGAGGATCTGCTGAACAAACGCCGCGAGAACGGTGCGTCCGTAATCGGTGAGGAGCCAAAATCCGGTTGCCTCGTCCCGGGCCATCAGCCGATCCTCTCCAAGCGCATAAAGGAGCGCCACACTCAAAATACCCGGCGCCTCTTCTTCCTGTTTCACAAAAATAAAACGGTTTTTGGATTCACCCAGATTTTTTTCGAAAGGTTCGGCAAATCGTAAGGATCCAGGTTAATGAGGGAAGATTTAGCTTTTCGCCACAAGACGGCCTGTGACGAATTTATGCAGAATACTGGCGATAAATGTTTGATATGGAATTCCTTCCTGAACCGCTTTTGTCTGGATTCCATGAAGATCCGTTTGAGAAATCCGGATATTCACCCGCATATCTTTTTTTAACGTGTTGCGCGCATAACGGATATACCGTTCCCGTTCCGACGGAGTAAGTTTCGCAGAGGCCCACTCTCCCTTTTCAACGGACGAAAGGAGCTTTTTTTCATCGCGGTCTAATTTTATTTTGCGCTTAAACATAATTAAGCACCTCCCATTTGTTTATGTTTTTGCGTCATTTTCCTGCTCGGAATAATCGTTTTTAGAAAAATCCGCTCCCCTGAGTCAACAAAGGGCACCAAGTAAATATAACCTCTGATCTCAACGACAAACTGTTTCTGATGCTTATACTTTTCATTTGCGGAACAAATAACATCTAAAAATCGTCCTTCTTCAATACACAAAAGAACTTCTTCAAATGAAACACCTCGTTCCCTGACAAGCTTCCCGTTTTTCTCATTATCCCAAGCGTAATTTCCCATAAACATTTTTATCACATTGTGTGCCTAATGTCAACAATTCAGGACCTGCTGTTTCTTTAAAAATATACCCGAAATGGCATAATTTTAATTGTAATTAAAAAATTTATATCTTATAGGGTATACTATACATTTTTTTATATCATTTAGGGTATATATTTATTTTAATAATTTTGAATTTATACCTGATCTGATATATAATTCATTTGTGATGAATCCTCTATCTGTAAAAATAAAACAATTGCGCAAGAATGCAAAACTCACGCAAAAAGAATTTTCAAAACGGGCGGGCGTGGGACTGCGCTTTATACGCGATCTAGAACAGGGCAAAGCAAGCGTACGTCTGGATAAAGTAAATCAGGTTTTGGAATTTTTGGGACATCATCTGGAGATTGTGTCGAATCATGAGCGAAAACAAATTTAGAAAAGCGGCTGTGTTTTATCGCGACCGGCTTGCCGGCTATTTGTCAGAAACGGAAAATGGTTTCCGGTTTACATACGACAGCGATTATCTTAAAAATGGAAATCCAATTTCCGTGTCTCTCCCCTTGCGCCGGGATTCTTTTGAATCCCGTGAATTGTTTAGTTTCTTTGAGGGACTTCTTCCCGAAGGTTGGTATCTGGATATTGTCAGTATGGCGGCAAAAGTGGACGCGCATGATTCATTCGGGCTTTTACTGGCCACCACTGCCGACACCATCGGCGCCGTGTCGGTGCGCAAATCCGAAGACTGAAAGGCGGATTTTTTTGCATGAGTTCCAAAATATTTAAAACTATGTTTAATCTGGATGAGGCGCCGGTCATTGCCTTATCTCTCGAAGACATCCCGGTAAAAGCGCAGGAAATGGCGGGCAAAATGTCCATTTCCGGAATGCAGCCGAAGCTGTCTATGTTGCTGAACCGGCAGAAAAGGGAGCTGGTCGCTTGCGCTTCGGACGGCCATTACATTTTGAAACCCCAGACGCAGCAATTCCCTCATCTGCCTGAAAATGAAAATTGCTGTATGAATATCGCCGGGGAGCTCGGCATTGATGTTCCGCCGCATTGTCTTCTTTTTTTGAAAGACGGAAGTCCGGCATACGTTGTGAAACGATTTGACCGGAGAGAAAGCGAAAAAATTCATCAGGAGGATTTTTATCAAATCCTCGAAAAAAAAGACAAATACGACGGATCCTTGGAGCAAATCGGGAAAAAGCTCAGAGAAATTTCTTCGGTGCCCGGATTGGATGTTCAGCTTTTTTTTGAGCGCGCGGTTTTCAATTTTCTGATTGGAAACGGCGATGGTCATTTCAAAAATTTTTCAATCTCCTATTCGCAGGACGGCGCGATCCGGCTTGCTCCGGCTTACGATATTGTCTGTTCAAAACTGGTGATTCCGGGAGAAAAAGATTCCGCACTGACTTTAAACGGCAAGAAAAACAAGCTCACGCGGAGTGATTTCGACGCGCTCGCGGAGACGCTGAAAATCCATGAAAAGATCCGCTACGAAAAATTCCGGGGGGAGTTTAAACGGATTCGTCAAGAGGCGGAGGCAAGCCGGCTCCCCGATGCATTCCGCGGGAAATTCATCGAGATTGCAAAAGAAAGATTTAACCGGATGAGGCTTTAATTTTTGTAATATCCAATTGTTTTTTAAGACCACTTTCTGTAAACTGTGCGCTCTTATGAAAAAACTCGGCATCCTCGAAATTGAAGAAAAGGCGCTTTTGATGCGCCGTGAGATTATCCGGATGATTCACAAAGCTCAATCCGGACATCCCGGAAGTTCGCTGTCTGCCACCGACATTCTTGCCGCTCTCTTCTTTAATGAAATGAAGCATGACCCGAAAAAACCTGACTGGGAAGACCGCGACCGTTTTATTTTTTCAAAAGGCCATGGAGTTCCCGCTCTGTATGCCGCGCTTGCAATTAATGGTTATCTTCCCATCGAGGAATTACTGACTCTCCGTCAAATCAACAGCCGCCTGCAGGGACATCCGGACCGCCGCGTCCTGCCCAGCGTTGAGGCCTCTACCGGTTCACTGGGACAAGGACTTTCAATCGGCGTGGGCCATGCCCTCGCGAGCCGCCTGCTCAAGAAAAAATTCCGCACTTACGTGATGCTCGGGGACGGCGAATGTAATGAAGGACAAGTTTGGGAAGCGGCGATGTTCGCCTCCTTCCATAAATTAGACGGACTTTGCGCTATTCTGGACTACAATAAATTTCAGCTGGATAATTCAGTGAAAGTCGTGCTCGACATGCACCCAATGGAAGAAAAATGGCGGGCGTTCGGCTGGGCCGTGCTGGAAATCAACGGCCATAACATGGGCGAAATTTTGGCCGCGTTTGAATGGGCCCGCAACGTGAAAGGCCAGCCCCAAATGATTATCGCGCACACGGTCAAGGGAAAAGGCGTTTCGTTCATGGAGCACAACAATCATTTTCACGGCGTGGCGCCGAATGATTCGGAATTTAAAGCGGCGATGGCGGAACTGGGTGAACCGCTGGGACACCCGGAGGAAATGAAAAATTCAAAATGAAAAATGAAAAATTATAGAAGCGCCTTTGGCGCGTTCCATAGTTTTGAATTTTAAATTGTAATTTTTCATTTTTCATTTTTCACTTTGCATTTTGAGTTAATTATGACTATGACACAATCAAAATTAGAAAAGAAGATGGGAATGGCGACGCGCGACGCGTACGGAAAAGCGCTTGCCGAGCTCGGCGCGAGGAATCCGAAAATCATCGTGATTGACGGCGATCTTTCGAAGTCAACCAAAACTGCGTTTTTCGGCGAAAAATTCCCGGAGCGGTTTTTCAATTTCGGCATCGGCGAAGCCAACATGATCGGCGCCGCGTCCGGACTGGCCGCCAACGGCTTTATCCCTGTCTGCTCCAGCTTTGCCTGCTTCATCACCTGCAAAGGTTATGATCAAATGCGGATGGCCGCTGCTTATTCTGAAGCGAATGTAAAAATCATCGCCTCACACGGCGGCATTTCCGTCGGCGAAGACGGCGTGAGCCAGCAATCCATCGAAGATTTTGCGCTCGGCATCAGCCTTCCAAAGTTCATCGTGCTGAACCCGGCGGATGAATTTGCGGCGAAAGCGCTCGTATTTCAGTCCGTCGGCGAGCATGTCGGACCCATTTACATGCGCACGGGCCGGCCGGCCGCTCCGGTTATTTATGACGCGAATCAAAAATTTGAAATGGGAAAAGGCATTAAATTACGCGATGGAAAAGATGTGACGATTATCGCCACCGGACTGCTGGTTTGGGAAGCGCTGGCCGCGCATGAAGAGTTGAAAGAAAAAGGAATTTCCGCCGCGGTCGTCGACATTCATACGCTGAAACCGCTGGATCAGGATTTGATTATTCAGCAAGCAAAAGCCACCGGAGCGGTGGTGACTGCCGAAGAGCATTCGATTTATGGCGGCTTGGGAAGCGTTGTCGCCGAAACACTCACGAAAAACTTTCCGGTGCCTCAGGAATATGTCGCGGTCAAGGACACTTATGCGGAATCCGGAAAGCCCGCCGAACTTCTCGTCAAATACGGTCTCACCTCGAAAGAAATTGTGAAGGCCGCGGAAACTGCGGTAAAAAGAAAATTCAAAGCTTAAAACTCAAAATGCAAAATTATGGAAAGCGCGAAATGCGCTTCCATAATTTTGACTTTTGCACTTTGAGTTTTGAATTAATTTAACGTCTTCTCTCCCGGTTTCCACTCGCATCCGGTGAGCTTGCCCGTCTGAAGGGCCTTGAGGGTTCTCAAGGTTTCATCCACGCTGCGTCCAACCGGAAGATCATTCACCACCGCCGAGCGCAAGATACCGTTCGGATCAATGATAAATGTTCCGCGGAGCGCGATTCCTTTTTCGGGAATCAGCACATTGAAGGCTTCGGAAATCTGGTGTCCGGTGTCGCCCACGAGCGGGAACGCTATTTTGCCGAGACCATTTTCCACCCAGGCTTTGTGCGAATAAACACTGTCGGTGCTTACGCCCAAAACTTCGGCGCCGAGTTTCTTGAATTCCTCATAATGCTGATTGAAACTTTTAATTTCTGTCGGACATACAAATGTAAAATCAAGCGGGTAGAAAAAAACCACCGTCCATTTACCTTTGTAATCGGACAATTTGATGTCTTTGAAACTGCCGTCCGCCAAAAGCGCCTGTCCGGAAACGCACTGGACTTTATGGCCGACCTGCAATGATTGTTCTTCTGCGCAGCATTCACCTTCCATAACACATCCTCCTTTTGCTTTAAAAGTGCGGGGATTATAGCATGGCACCCGCTACTTTCCCATGTTATGTTATGCGCATGCCTACATTGACCGAGGACCTTGAAAACTTGCATTATGAAATCGCCACCGAATCCCGCCTGGTCCGGACCGGACAAAAAGACACGCTGAATACCGCGGAAATCCTGAAACGGCATGAGCACCTCGCTTCTCCCTCAAAAATCAAAGAGCTTCTGGCGGCCGCGCTGATCGAAAAAAAACGGGAAAACAAAGAAAAACTCAACCGGCAGTATTTCGCGGTGCTGGGCATTTATCTTTCCCGCATGCTGGCAGAAAAACGCGATGCGTTCGAAACCTTTCTCTCCGGTGCCAAAGTGCATGCCGGCGGGCAAGAAATCCCTTATTATCAGGTTCTGCCGCTTTTGGCCAGGGAACCCGACTTTGACAGGCGCGAAGCGCTCGGATTATCCCTCAAGAGCGTTCAGCAAAAGGCAAATCCGCTGATGATTTCCATGATCGGCGGGCGGATGAAAATTCTCCGTGAGGAACTCGGCTACAAAAATTATGCGGAATACTGCCGCGATAAGAAGGAAATGACTTATACCAAATTTTCGGGTGCGCTCGAAGACACCCTTCATCGAACGACAACGGTTTACCTCAAAGCGGCCATTCCCTGGATTGAGCAGAAGCTCAAGCGGAAATTCAAGGAAATCAGGCGCTGGCATGTGCCTTATTTGTTCCACTTTGACTCGTTCAATCCCCTTTTTCCGCGAGAGAAACTGATTCCTCTTGCGGCCCTCACCTTCCGCGCCATGGGGCTGGACTGGGACCAATATCCGAACATCAAACTGGATCTGGAGGAGCGGCCGAAAAAAAATCCGCGCGCCTGCGTCATTACGGCAAAAATCCCGGAAGAAGTTCATCTCATCCTGAAACCCGTCGGAGGACTTACGGATTTCGAGACATTTTTCCATGAAAGCGGGCACGCGCTCCATTACGGATCCGCCGCGCCGGATCTCGCCTATGAATTCCGGCATCTTTCCCGGTCCAACGCGCTCACGGAAACTTACGCGTTCCTCCTGCAGAACCTCACGATGGATGAGGAATGGCTCACAGAAATTGCCGGGGTTGAAAAGTCTCAGGCGGGTGAAATCCGGAAATCGCGCATTCTTTATGACCTGTTCATGTTCCGCCGCTACGTGGGCAAATTCACGGCGGAACTCCTCTACTATCAGAAGGAAGACTGGCAGAACGCTTCGTTTTATGAATCCTCCCTGCGCTCGGCCACACAATTCATTTACGAACCTGAGCAATATCTGCTGGACCAGGACAGCGAATTTTATTCCGCCGACTATCTGGCCGCGTGGACCGTTGAGGCCCAGCTTCAGGAATTCATGAAAGAGCGATTCTCAAAACGCTGGTTTGCCAACCCAAAAGCCGGAGAATTTCTCCTCGATTTATGGCGCGAAGGAGACAAAATATCGGTTTTTGATCTCGCAAAAAAAATCGATGGAAACGTAGACTCCACCGCCGCCCTCGAGCGCCGCTTCACAGAAATCTAGCTGAAAAGTAAAAAAGGGGTGAAAAAGGGGCCGGGCCCTTTTTTGTGCTCCGGATGTGCTAACCTTTTTAGTATGAGCTCGCTGCACATTGTACAAAGTTTTCCGGCGGTTCTTATGGACACGCCGAATCAGGCGGCAAAAGATGCGGTTCTCGCCTATGCCCGCACTCAGATTCAAGGGAACCGGATTCCTACGATCGTCTATTTGGGACGGGACGTGGATATCTCAAAAGAAAAAGAGGCTTTTGTTCTGGACGCGCCGGGAGGGCATCGCCGCTACACCTGGAAACTGGTTTATGAGGACCATGAGCTTCCCGATTTTTCGATTGAAAGAAGTTTCTCAAGAATGAAAGCGCAGGCCGCTGATCCCGACACCAAGGTGGTGATGGCCTTCAGCGGCGGCGGACTGAAAGTGTTCGGGCATATCACAATCGTAAAATTCCTGAACTCACTCGGCGTGTATCCTCATCTGGATGAAATCTGGGGCACAAGCGGCGGCGCGATTGCGGGCTACTGGTATTCGTGCAATCTCGTGCCGGAAGAAGTCCAAGCATACGGTTTCGCGCTTTACAATCGCCTCTTCTCGCTGAAAATCAGCCCGTCAAAATTTGACGTGATCAAAAATTTATTTATCAATTACTGTCTGCCCGAAAAATTGCGGCCTTCCGGATTCCGCGGCTTTATCAACTGCACCAAAAGCCTGACGCATTTTATCGACAGCGTCAGAAACGGCGCGCCGATTCAGAAGCCTTTTTACTGCATTGCATTCAATATTCAAAAATTAAAAACGGAAGTTTTGACCTCGGAAGCCATAAATCCGAATTTATACGGCGGTAAAATTCACAATGTCAATCCGCTCGAAGCCACCGTGGCCTCTTCTTCCGTCCCCATCCTTTTCGCGCCGAAAACAATACGCCGGGACGGGCTGGATATTCAGTATGTTGACGGAGGCTTGGAAGAAAATATTCCGCTGAAGTCCATATATGAGAAGTGGCTGGCTGACAAGAAAGCGGGGATCGAAAAGCGTAAAAAGCTTTTAATTATCAGCTCGGGGCTTGAAAATGAAAACCGCCTGGAACTTCTCGGCGGCCATAGCATGAACGACAGGGAAATGATACGGATTTCCCTGAGCCTGCTCTTTCAGGCGATTGAAAACAGCCACCGCGCCCTGCTGCGGCAGGATCCCGATGTCACGCTGTGGGATTTTCAAATCCCCTTGAGCCATTACCCGGTCTTCGACGTAAAATTCATTCCGCAATTCTACAAATCAGGCTATCAGGAAGTCGCGTCCAAAGCCCTGGAAATTGAAAGCCATCTCGAAACCGAAATGCGTAAAGCGGCGTAACACACCCCGGCCGCTCCGCGCCCCCCTCTTGAAGAGAGGGATTTTATGCTATAATCCCCGCCTCAAATTTACGAAGGAGCGTGTCATGTCAGAAAAACTCAATAAACGAAGCGCCGTGATCACCGAAGGCTACGAACGCGCGCCGGCGCGTGCCATGCTCAAAGCCATGGGCCTGACCGATGAAGATATTGCCAAGCCGATGATCGGCGTGGCCAATACCTGGATTGAAACCACGCCCTGCAACTTTCATCTGCGCCGTTTGTCCGAAAAAGTGAAAGAAGGCATTCGCCAGGCCGGAGGAACTCCGGTCGAGTACAACACCATCGCCATCTCTGACGGAATCACGATGGGCACGGAAGGAATGAAAACTTCCCTGGTAAGCCGCGAAGTGGTGGCCGATTCGATAGAACTTGTGGCGCGCGGACATTATTTTGACGGGCTCGTCGCTATTTCCGGATGCGACAAAACGATTCCCGGAACCGTGATGGCGCTTTGCCGGCTGGACATTCCCTCCTTGATGATTTACGGCGGCTCGATTGACGCCGGAAAAGTGGGCGGATGCGATGTGACAATTCAGGATGTGTTTGAAGCCGTGGGGAAAAAAGCAGCTGGTAAAATCTCCGATGATCAACTGAAAGATGTGGAAGATCACGCCTGCCCCGGTTCAGGAGCCTGCGGCGGACAATTCACCGCAAACACCATGTCAATGGCTTTTGAAATGATGGGCATTTCGCCCATGGGTACGAACGGAATTCCGGCCATGGATCCCAAAAAAGACGAGGCCTGCGCGGCCGCGGGAAAACTCGTGATGGAGCTTCTGAAAAAAGACATACGCCCGAGCAAAATCATTACGCGCGACGCGATTGACAACGCCATCGCGGCCGTAGCAATGACCGGCGGCTCGACAAACGCGGTGCTTCACTTACTGTCGATCGCCCATGAAATGGGCATCGCGCTTTCCATCGATGATTTCGACAAAATCAGCTCGCGCACGCCCCTGCTTGGCGATTTAAAACCCGGCGGGAAATATGTGGCCGTGGATTTGCATCACGCCGGTAGTATCCGCGTGGTGGCAAACCGCCTGCTCGAAGCAAAAATTTTAAAAAAGGATGCCATGACCGTGAGCGGAAAAACCGTCGGCGAAGAAGCGGCGCTGGCGAAGGAAACTCCGGGACAAAAAGTGGTGCGTCCGCTTTCAGATCCTTTGAAACCTACCGGCGGCCTGGTCATTCTCAAAGGTAATCTCGCGCCCGAAGGCTGTGTGATCAAAGTGGCCGGCGAAGACCGCACGGAACATGAAGGCCCCGCGCGCGTGTTTGACTGCGAGGAAAACGCATTCAAGGCCGTGAAGGAAAGAAAAATTAAACCGGGCGATGTGCTCGTTATCCGTTATGAAGGTCCGAAAGGCGGCCCGGGCATGCGTGAAATGCTCGGCGTCACCGCCGCACTCGTGGGCGAAGGCCTCGGTCCCTCCGTGGCGCTTCTGACCGACGGACGTTTTTCAGGCGCGACGAAAGGATTCATGATCGGACACGTGGCGCCGGAAGCGGCCGTGGGCGGCCCGATTGCCGCGATTAAAGAAGGCGATATGATCCGGATTGATTTGAAAAAACGCACACTGGATGTGAAATTGCCGGAAGCGGAAATTAAAAAGCGGCTGGAATCCTGGAAAGCGCCCAAACCGCGTTACGATCACGGCGTGATGGCGAAGTACGCGAAATTGGTGTCAAGCGCGGCGAAAGGGGCGGTAACATCATAAATTCTAAGCACTAAATTCGAAATCCGAAACAAATCCTAAAAAGCAAAATTTCAAATTTTGAATTTGTTGTTTGTTTCGGATTTAGCCGCTGTTTTTAGCGAATAAATTCGCCGCTACCAACTAACAACTTCATTCCCTCGTTCGCCCGTTCGTAGTGGCGGCTTCAGCCGCTGTTTTTAGCGAATAAATTCGCCACTACCAAC
>Ga0187892_10003384_pt1 | contig 29286 bp, 31 predicted proteins | sample MA1701073metaG_FD_139345 | JGI IMG/M metagenome (GOLD analysis project Ga0187892, IMG submission 139345) | Bio-ooze microbial communities from a basaltic lava cave in the Kipuka Kanohina Cave System on the Island of Hawaii, USA - MA170107-3 metaG ... | reverse complement strand
GCGCGTCTCGACAGCCGTGACGACGATCTTGCGCGCGGGCTTCGTGCCGACCGGTCTCTTCATGGCGGGCCTCCGCCATGTTCATCGGCCCGAAGACGGGTTGAGCTTTACGCCGGACCACGGTGCCATTTCTTCATGCGGACGAGATCGAGGCGGCCTCGCTCTCGCTGATTGGCGAGTACGGCCGCAAGTTCGGCGACGTCCGGACGGCGCCGATCCTCGTCGAGGAGATCCTCGAGGCGCACCTGGGTCTCGAGCTCGGCTTTGACGACCTGCCGCGGCGGCTCGGAGTGCCCGACGTCCTGGGAGCCACATGGATCGAGGCGCGCAAGGTCCTGATCGACCAGTCGCTCGACCCGACCGTGAACCCGGCAAAGGAAGGACGGTTCCGCTTCACCGTCGCCCACGAGCTGGGCCATTGGGAGCTTCACCGGAACCTGTTCAAGGCCAGCCGCGGCCAGGGAACGCTCTTCGAGGAGCCCGGGGAGAAGCCCTCGATCGTCTGCCGCTCACGCTCGAAGGAACCCATCGAGTGGCCGGCGGACATGTTCGCCGGCTACCTGCTCATGCCCACGGGCATGGTCATCGACGCGTGGAAGGAACGCTGCGGCAGCACGGCGCCATACGTCGCCATCGACGAGATCGCCGACCTCTCGGCGCGGTGGTCCCTCGGGCCGGACGAGACGCCGACCGTCGCGATCGCCCGCAGCCTCGCGCGGGATTTCCACGTGTCCGGGCAGGCCATGCAGATCCGCCTCGTGGACCTCGGGCTGATCCAGACCAGCGCTCCCGCCCCGGACCTCTGGAAGCAGACGGCGACGGCACTCCGCGCGTGGCTCTCGGTTCGCGGCCAGGCCCCTTGCCTGGAGCTCTTCCTCAACGCGCGCGGCCAGCCTCTCACCCGATCCGGCTTCGCATCCATCCTTGCAAAGCACGTCGAGAAGGCGGCCACGCGACAGCCCTCACTCGCCACAAAGCGCGTCTCGCCCCACGTCCTCCGCCACACCTGCGCCATGCACACCCTCGAAGCGACTCAGGACATCCGCAAGGTGGCTCTCTGGCTCGGCCACGCGACGGTCCAGACGACGGAGGTCTCGTGCGCGCCGACCCCAGCGAGAAGCTCGCTGCGATCGACGCTGCCGTCCCGCCCCACCTCCGCCGTGGCCGATTCCGCGCCCCCGACCCGCTCCTCGCCTCGCTCATGTCTCCCCTCGGGAGGACGAGATCATGCGGAGAACTACACCCCGGACGCCCCCACCGTTCCCGGGATGGCGGCGGCGAACTCCACATGACGGCGGACTCGCCATAATTGGCCTCATGCGCAGCTGCGCATAAGGCGAGGTTCTACGACTACGCCCGGGCCTCGGCCGAGGAGTGCGCCGCGATCCTCGACGCGGCCTCGATCCGCGGGCTCGCGTCGCTCGAGCGGGGCCTCGCCGGCCGGGCCCTGCTGCACCGGGCGGTGCGGCTGCTCTCCGGCCTGATCCGGAGCGCGCTCCGCCGGAGCGCAGCCCCTCGGCGGGCGACCGCCTTGCTCGCGGGCGTCGCGGAGGCCCGCGAGCGTCAGGTCGAGGCCTTGCGGGCCGAAGCGGACGAGGCGAGGTGATAGTTCTGCGTGCACTCCGTCGCGCCCGGACGCGGGACGCCGCGCTCGATGGCGACGCGGACGATCGGATGGCGCTCGGCGAAGAAGGAGTCGTCCGAGAGCAGGTGGTCGATCAGGACCTTCCGCAGGTCCGGGTCCGCGATGTCCGTGCTCTCGAGCGTCCGGAGGTCGACGTCGAAGGCGCCGGCGACGATGCCGCCGCGCACCGCCGCCTCGCCGCGGGCGACGTTCGCGGTCCCGCCGTGCTTCCCGTTGCGGTTGCGGCCCGTCCAGGCGAAGGAGCTCCGCTGCGAGTCGATCTCGTCCGTCCCGTCGTCCGGCTGAAACGGCGCGCGCCCGGGACCGACCTCGTCCGGCGCCTCGCCCTCGAGCGGGTAGCCGCTCGCCGCCCAGGCCGCCACGCCGCCCTCGAGGACGCGCACGCGCGCGAAGCCGAGCCGGGCGAGCTTCAAGGCGGCGACGTGCGCCTCGCGCGTCGCGCCGCTCGCGCCGTAGACGACGACGGCGGCGTCGCGGTCCGGGCCGCCTCCGCCACGTGGGCGGGGAAGGCGACCTCGTACACGCAGGCGCTCCACGCCCCGGGGATGCGCCGCCGCGCGTGGCCTCCGCCGGCAGCACGTCGAGGAGCACGACCGGCGCCCCCTCGTCGAGCTGACGCTTCAGGTCGCCTAGGTCCGGCGCAGGACGCGCAGGTTCCCGAGAACGACCGTGAGCGTCGAGCCGATCTTCGCCGCCGCCGCCTCGCTCGCCGCGAGGACGGCGCGCATCGGGTTGCCTTCCCAGTCGAGGCGGAGCTCGACCCGATCGCCGAGGTAGAGCCGGTCGACGACCGTCATCGGCACGCCCCGCGGGTCGAGGCGCAGATCCGAGGGCCGGGCGACGAGCGTGACCGGTCCGGCCGGGGCCCCCGGCGGGGCGGCGAGCGAGGCCGCGCCCGCCCGCAGGGTCGAACCGTCGCTGTCGGCGTCGACGGCGTTGCCGCCGCCGACGAAGCGGGCGACGAAGGGCGTCGCCGGCGAGGCGAAGACCTCGGCGGGCGTGCCGACCTGCTCGATCCGGCCGGCGCTCATGACCGCGACGCGATCGGCGATCGCGAGCGCCTCCTCCTGGTCGTGGGTCACGAGGATCGTCGTGATCTCGAGGCGGCGCTTGAGCGCGCGGATCTCCACGCGCAGCTCCTCGCGCAGCCTCGCGTCGAGGTTCGAGAGCGGCTCGTCGAGCAGGAGCACGCGCGGCCTCGCGATGAGCGCCCGCGCGAGCGCCACGCGCTGGAGCTGACCGCCGGAGAGCTCGTGCGGGCGCCGCCCGCCGAGCCCCTCGAGATGGACGAGGCCGAGCGCCTCCTCGACGCGCTTCGCGACCTCGGCGCGAGGGAGCCCCTGGCGCTCGAGCGGGTAGGCCACGTTCCCGGCGACGTCGCGGTGCGGCCAGACGGCGTACTGCTGGAAGACCATGCCGAGGCCGCGGCGCTCGGGCGGGAGCGGCGTGACGTCCGTGCCGTCGATCGACACCCGCCCCCCGTCCGGCCGCTCGAGCCCGGCGATGATGCGGAGCGTCGTCGTCTTCCCGCATCCCGACGGCCCGAGGAGCGCGAGCAGCACGCCCCGGTCGATCGAGAGGGTGAGGGGATGGACGGCGACGCTCGCGCCGAACGACTTCGAGATCGACTCGAGGCGGACGCTCACGTCGCCGCTCCCGACGGCGAGCGCCCGAGCCATCGCAGGGCGGCGTGAGCGACGACGACGAGGCCGAGGCAGACGCAGGCGAGCACCGCCGCCGACGGCGGATCGGCGTAGCTCATGAGCTCGAAGAGGACCGTGCCCAGCACCGGCGTCCGCGGTCCGGCGAGGAGCACGCTCATGGTGAGCTCGGTGGCGCAGGGCAGGAAGGCGAGCAGCCAGGCCGCGGCCAGCGCCGGGCGGGCGAGCGGCAGCGTCACGTCGACGAAGGCGCGCCCGGCCCCGGCGCCGGAGATGCGCGCCGCCTCCTCGAGCGCCGGGTCGACCGAGCGTGCGGCCGTCTCCGCGGCGCGCACGCCGAAGGCGAGGTACTTGACGACGTAGGCGACGAGGAGCACCCAGAGGGTCCCCATCATCGAGACCGCGATCGTCACCCGCTCGAGGACGATCACGCGGACCTCGCGCGAGAACGCGAGCAGGATCGCGAGCGCGAGCACGGAGCCCGGGATCGCGTACGCCGCCTCGGCGAGGCGCGAGAGCGGCGACACGCGCAGGAACGCGAGCGCCGCGCCGATCGCCACGATCAGGCTCGCCGCGGCCGCCCCGAGCCCGACGCTGTGGAGGATCGCCCGGACGTGGCCGGCGTCGCCGAGGACGTCCGCGACCTGCGCCAGCGTCAGGTTCGAAGGCCCGGGCGGCTCGTCGAAGCGGCGGGTCAGCGCCGAGACCACGATCGAGAGGATCGGCAGGAGGACGCCGGCGGCGGCGAACGTCCAGGCGGCGACCCCGGCGGCCCGGGTGAGCCGCGGCGCATCGAGGGGCGCCGGCCGCCGCCCCTTGCCGGCGGGCGCCGGCGCGCCGCGCCCGAAGCGCGACGCGGCGACCGTGGCCAGGGCGGCGAGGGCGAGGAGCAGCACGCAGAGCGCGATCGCGCTCCGCACGTCCTGCTCCGCGCCGAGCGCGAGCGCCTGGTAGACGCGGGTCGTCGCGACCAGCACGGGCCGCTCGGTCGCGACCCCGAGCAGGTAGGGGACGCCGAAGGCGGAGATCGCCGCCAGGAAGGCGAGGAGCGTGCCCGACGCCGCCGCCCTCGCGGCGAGCGGCAGCGCCCCGGTCGCGAAGGCGCGGAGCGGCCCCGCCCCGCCGATCCGCGCCGCCTCCTCGAGGGCCGGGTCGGCGGCCTCGAGGGCGGCGCGCGTCGGCAGGAGCACGAGCGGGTAGAGCGCCAGCCCGAGGACCCAGACGATCCCGCCGGCGCCGTAGATGTCCACGAGCGGCGCGCCGGCGAGCCGGTTGAGCCAGCCGGCGCGCGGCGAGGCGAGCGCGATCCAGGCCATGGCCCAGACGTAGGGCGGCACCGCGATCGGGAGGACGAGCAGCATCGAGAGCGCCCGGGCGCCTCGAAGCCGCAGCCGCGCGAGCGCGGCGCCGAGGGGCGCGCCGGCGACGAGCGCGAGGAGGGCGGCGCCGCCGCCCGTCACGAGCGTGTTGACGAGCGCGCGCCGGTTGTCGGCGTCGGCGGCCGCGGCCGCGTAGACGGCCGGCCCGTCGGCGAGGCTCCGGATGGCCAGGATCGCGAGCGGCAGGGCGATGAACGCTGCCAGCAGCGGGACGACGACGGCCGCGACCAGGACCTTCGCTCTCATGGTCCCATCCGCGCGCTCGCGCCACGCGCTGCGCGGCTCACCGGAAGAAGATCGCGTTGAACGTCTCCTTCACCTTCTCGGATGTCTCGGCGGACGGCTCCTCGCTCCCGGCGAGCAGCGCCTCGAGCGGCGGCGCGCCGTCGGGTGGGGGGATGGCGGGGTCGGGAGAGTGCATCATCCCGAGGGCGACGATGGCGCGCTGCACCTCCTCGGAGAGGATGGCGTCGTAGACGGCCCGGGCCGCCTCGCTTCGCCGCGCGCGCTGGAGGAGGGCGATCGGCCCGGGGATCGCGACCGCCCCGTCGCTCGGGATCACGGCCGCGACCTTGCTCCCGCGCGCCCTCGCGAGCAGGATGTTCTCGAGCAGGACGATCCCGGCGTCGGCCTCGCCGCTCTCGAGCCGCTGCATGACCGCGCCGCCGCCGCCCGCCGCCACGGTCCCCTTCGCCTTCAGGACGCGGAACCAGTCCCAGCCGAGGCGCGTCGAGAGCGCCGCGACCGCCGTGAGCGTCGTCCCGGAGGAGAGCGGATCGCCGAGGGTCACGCGCAGGTCGGGTCTGCCGAGGTCGGCGAAGGAGCGCGGCCGCTCGCCGGCGTGCCGGGGCGAGATGCCGATGACCATCGTCGAGAGGCGCGCCGTCGCGAAGCTCCCATCGGGATCGACGAGCGACCGGGGCTGCCGGAGCGCCGCCGGCGAGACGTACGGCACGAGCCTGCCCTCGCGCTCGAGGCGCCGGTAGTAGGCCGGGTCGCTCGTGAGCAGCACGTCGCACGGGCTCCCGCCGGCGGCGAGCTCGGCGTCGAGCCGCTGGGCGACCTTCTCGCTCCCCGACTGGAACCACTCGACGCGCGTGCCGGGCGAGGCGATCTCGAGCCGCTTCGCCAGCACGGGCTCGACGGCCTCGATGACCTCCTTGTACATGGACGTGTAGACGTGCACGGTCCCGGCGCGCGCCTCGGAAGCCTCTCCGGGAGGGCCGACCTCGACCCGGCAGCCCGCGCCCGCGAGGACGAGGAGGAGCGGGAGGAGGACCGCGGCAAGGGGCGCGGGGCCCGCGCGCGCCGGGAGAGCCTGGCGGTCTCGCATCCGGGCATGGACTATGTGCCGGGGCGCAGGGCAAGTCAAGCCCTCCGACGCGTCCGGGACCTGCCGACTGCCGGCCGGTGTCCTCGTCGAGGACGACCCGGGGTCCGCGTGGCCCGGCGGTGCTCCGAAACCTTCTGCCTTCGCGGGCGTTTTCAAGATAGGGCCGGGCGCGGCCGCCGCGCGGCCGACCGGTTCCGCGCTTCGGAGGGGTGACCATGCTTCCACGGCTCCGGTCCCACCTCACGCTCGTCGCCGTCGCGCTCGTCCTCGGGCTGGCGGGCGGCGTGGCCTCGGCCGATCCGAGGCCGCCCAGGCCGCCCAGGCCGCCGAAGGCCCTCGATGGTGCGGTCGCGGAGAAGCAGGTCGAGACGCTCGCGAAGTCCGTTCGCTGGCACGAGTCGCTCGAAGACGCGCTCCGCGACGCGCGCGCGAAGAGCCGGCTCGTCCTCTGGGTCCACGCGCTCGGCGACCTCGCCGGCGACACCTGAAGCGCGGGCCACAGCCTGAGGGCCGTGTCGCTCTCGCACGATCCCGTCCTCCCTCTCCTCCGGACGAAGCTCGTGTGCGGCTTCCGCGATATCGCCGGCGAGACCTACGCCGGGCGCTCGGGCCTGCACGCCTCGGCGAACCCGGCGGCGCGCACGACGAACGGCGCGGGTCCGCACAACCTCCAGGTGTTCCTGCTCGCGCCCGACGGCACCGTCCTTCACTGCCTGCCCGGCTACTGGGACCCGCAGGACCTGGCGTTCGAGATCGCCTTCGCCGAGCAGCTTTGGGGCGTGTGGCGCGACTCGAGCCTCACGCGCGCGCAGAAGGACGAGCGGTTCCGCGCGCTGCACGTCGCCCACGTCGACGCGCACCCGCAGGAGATGGTCGACCGCAGCCCCATGCAGAGCTTCGACAAGAAGTACGAGACGAAGAAGCGGCCGGAGACGTCGGACTGCATCCTGCGCGAGGGCTCGCGCCAGCCGCGCCTGCGCCCGCGCGGGAAGCGGCAGCAGGACGAGTTCAAGACGACCGACCAGATCGCCCACGAACGGATGGCGGCGCGGCCCTTCGTCCCGTACGCGAAGTTCGACACGGCGAGGTTCGTCGACTACGGCCGGCCGCTCTACGACAAGAGAAAGCTCGACGGCTGCGGCGACCACAAGCACTGAGGCTCGCTCGTCGCCGCGCCCGCGAGCCGGGTGCTGGCCCGTGACTGGACCCCGTGGTAGCCTTGGGGTGGCGGGACGTGCCCCCGACGCCGCGCGATCTACTCTCTAACTGCTGGTTCTACGACGAGAAGCGGGAAGAGGTCCGCCGCGGCGAGCGCGACGTGCGCGTGGCGAAGGGCACTTGCTACGCCGAGGTCGCCGAGCGTCGCGACGCCTCCTCGCGGCGCTCCGTCGACCGGTCGTTCGAGATCACCTTCCTCTTCTCGCGCGAGAGCGACCCGAGCGAGCCGAACGACGCGCTCGACCAGGCGCGGGCGGCGTCCTTCGGGACGCCGCTCCTCATGACGTTCTTCCCGCGCGGCGATCGCGACACGCTCGCCTTCGATGCCGCGGCGCCGGGGATCCTGCGCTGGCGGATCGAGAGCTGGCCCTTCCGGCGCCCCCCGAAGGTCGACGTGTTCGACGGCGAGCGGCGCCCGATCGAGGCCGGCGCCGCCGACGCCCGCGTCCCGCCCGGTCGTCTGTTCGTGCGCATTGCCTCCGACGCGGCCGCCGACGAGTCGCTCGCGTCGAACCGCGTCGTCGCGGTCGAGGTCACGCTCGCGGACGACCGGGACCCGCACGAGGCGACCGATGGCGACGCTGCCAAGGCGCGCAAGGTCGCGCTCGGCGAGCCGTTCGAGGTGTGGCTCGCGCCATCGCTCGACGTCGACCTCGTCCGCGTCGAGGCACAGGGTTACCTCGAGCTGGCCCGCGCCGCCGGCCTTGCCGGCCCGGCCGCCGTCGCCGTCGACGTCGAGGCCGAGGTCCGCACGCTCGACGGCGCCGCGGTGGGCGCGCTCCGCCCCGGCGCCGGGCGCATGGCCCTGCCCGCGCCGGGCGAGTACGCGCTCGCGATCCGCGCCACACGCCACCCGGGCGGCGCGCCCGACCCGGTCGCGCTCGTCCTCAACCGGGCGCGGACGACCACCCGGCGCTTCACGTTCCCGGTCGGACGCACGGACGACTGATCGTCGACGCGGTCGGCCTCGGGGCACCTCGCGAGCCAGTCGGACTCGCCGAGCCCGCTACGCCGCTCGCGACTCGTCGTCCTGCCGGCGCCGTACGCGTCCCTGGCGTCCTCGCGGCCGCCGGAGCGAGGGGGAGCACGGCGACGGCTTGACTTGGTCCACCTGGTGGACTAAGCTGGCCCCGCGCCATGGTCGAGGTGAACGTCCACGAGGCCAAGACCCACCTCTCGCGGCTGCTCGGGCGGGTCGCCGCGGGGGAAGAGGTCGTCATCAAGAAGGCCGGCCGGCCCGTCGCCCGCCTCGTTCCCTACCGCAAGCCGGGGAAGCGGCGCGTGCTGGGACAGGACCGCGGCCTCTTCGAGGTCCCGAAGGACTTCGACGCGCCCCTGCCGAAGGACCTCCTCGACGCCTTCGGAGGCAAGCCCTGAAGCTCCTTCTCGACACGCAGTCGTGGCTCTGGGCGATCGCGGCCCCCGAGCGGCTCGGCGCGCGGGCGAGGCGACTCCTCGGAGACGCCGGAAACACGGTGCTCTTCTCGGCCGCGAGCGGATGGGAGATCGCGATCAAGTTCGCGCTCGGCCGGCTGCCGCTGCCGGCCGTCCCGGAGCAGTTCGTTCCCGAGCGCCTGGCTCGGGACGGCATCTCGGTGCTGCCGGTGGAGCTCGTCCACGCCCTGCGCGTCGCGACGCTCCCGAAGCTGCACCGCGACCCGTTCGATCGCCTGCTCGTGGCTCAGGCCATGGTCGAGGGCGTGCCGCTCCTCACGGCCGACCGCCGGGTCGCGGCGTACGCGATCGAGACCATTCCGGCGGCGTGAAGAGAGTCGGCCTCGACCTCGCCGGTTGTCCTGCCGGGGCCGCGTGCTTCATTCGCTCTGGCGGCATCGGCGCAATGGACGGACGACCCACCCATGGATGACATCCTGCGCTTCCCATCGGCGGTGAAGCACGATCCGGCGATCGACACCTGGCTGCGGGCGCAACGCGAGGACCTGCGTCCCTTCGTGGAGACCTGGTTCACGCGCATGCGGGAGTGCGGCGGCGATGGGCGCGAGCTGATGCACGACGGATGTCCGACCGCCTGCGTCGACGACGCGGCGTTTGGCTACGTCAACGCGTTCAAGGATCACGTCGACGTCGGCTTCTTCTTCGGTGCGTTGCTGAAGGACCCGGCTCGCTTGCTGGAGGGAACGGGCAAGCGCGGGCGCCACGCGAAGCTGTGGCCGGGTCGGGAGGTTGACTCCGCGGCCCTTGCCCAGCTCGTCGAGACGGCGTACGTGGACATCAGGGCACGACTCCGGAAGTGAGCGATGCGAGTGGGTCCGAGAGTCCGTGCCGTGGACCGAGCCGCCGTCGAACGGATATTCGATCCCGCGCGCCACGTGGAACCGACGACGCCGGGTGGGTCTCGACCGGGGGGCGCTCGAGGGGGACGGGAACGGGGCGCCGGCGTGGCGGGCGTTCACCGGCTTCGGGTTCTGCCAGGAAGAGCGCCGAGGCTCGCCGCTCTTGACGTTCGCGCCGGTCTGCGGTAGCCATGCGGGCGTGAGGAGTCCCTTTTCTCGCGACCCTGGAAAGAGGACACGCATGCGCGCGCGCGTCACCGTGCTCGCCGCCGTCACGGCGGCGGTCGTGATGATCTGGATCGTTCTCGGGAGCGGCGCCACCGAGGCGGGTCCGCCGCCGCCGCCGTCGATCACGCTTCGGATCGCGACGCAGATGCCAAACGGCACCGTGTGGATGGACGCGCTCGCCGACGTCCAGAAGGACGTGAAGGAGGAGTCGCGCGGGCGCGTCGAGCTCCAGTACTTCGCGGGCGGCACGCAGGGCGACGAGAAGGCCGTGCTCGAGCGCATGGGCGTGGGCATCCTCCACGGCGGCCTCTTCTCGGGGATCGGCCTTGGCGAGGCCCTGCCCGAGCTGCTCGTGCTCGAGCTGCCGTTCGTGTACCGGGACCGGGCGGAGCTCGAGGCCGTGCGGGCTGCGCTCGAGGCGGACTTCGGCGCCCGGCTCGAGCGGCGCGGCCTCGTCCTCCTCGGCTGGGCGGACTTCGGCGAGGGCCACATCTTCTCGAAGGTCGAGGCCCGCAGCCTCGACGAGCTGCGCCGGCGCAAGATCGCGATCGCGCCCGACCACAAGCTCGCGGAGCCCGTCCTGGGCGTGCTCGGTCTCACGGGCGTTCCGCTGCCGCTGACGGACGTGGCCGCGTCGCTCGAGTCGGGCGCCGTCGATGCGATCCTCGTCACGACGCAGACCCTCGTCGGCCTCCAGTGGCACGGTCACGTGAGGTACCGGAGCGGCCTGCCGCTCGGCCCGACCACGGGCGCGCTGATCGTGTCCAAGGCCGAGTGGGAGAAGATCCCGGCGCCGGTGCGCGCGAAGCTCGCGCCGATCATCCGTCGCCGGCTCGACCGCCTGCCGACCGAGGTGGCCGCCAAGGACGAGCAGGTGACGGCCGACCTGCGCGGAAAGGGACTCACGGTGCTCGGCGTTTCGGAGGACGAGGCGTCGCAGTACGCGCAGCTCGGCGACCGGATCGCGGACCAGATGGTCGGCGTCCTCTACGACAAGGAGCTGCTCGAGCGGGTGCGGGCCGTGCTGGCCGAGCGGCGCAAGTCGCCCGCCGGGGGACGATGAGCCGCGGAGGAGGATGACGCGCCGAGCGCGCCCGCGCCGGATCACCTCGCGGCGCCCGCTCGCGGAGCTCGTGAAGAGGTCCCTCGCGACGGCGATCGAACGCGTGAGGCGGTCGACGAGCGGGGCGGACCTCGTGAACGGACCGAGCCCCATCGTCGAGTGCGCCGTCGGGTGGCAGGGCTTGCGCGTGCTCGGCGGCCGGCTCGCGCAGGGCGCACGCTGACCTTCGACGAGCCCGACCCGGACGGCGCGGTGCGGCGGGCGACGATCCAGGCGCTGAAGCGCGTCGGAACGCCGCCGGCGGTCGATCTCGTGCTCGACCTCCTCGACGGCTGCGCCCCGATCTCCGCGGCCGAGCGCCTGAGGGCGCTCCATGCCCTCGCCGGCGTGTCGGATCCCGCGTCCGTCCCGTCCGTCCTCGCCGCGCTCGGCCGCACGGAGGGCCGGGCGCGGCGGCGCGCCCTCGTGGCCTCGCTCGCGCGGACGGCCGACCCGCTCGCGCCAAGCGTCCTGCTCGAGGCCGTCGGGGCCGATCCCGACGTCGAGACGCGCTGCGCGGCCATGCAGGGGCTCGGTCTCGTGGGCGATCCCCGGGCCCTGCCCGCGCTGCGGGAGCGCGAGCGCCGGGGGGACGAGGTCGAGCGCTCGTACGCGCGGACGGCGATGGAGCGCATCGCCCGGCGCTGAGCCTGCCCGGGGGCGGGTCGAGCCAGTTGCAGCTCTCGACGCGGATCGCTCCCGTCGACCGGCTGAGCGGAGCGCGCGGAAGCCGAAGCCAAATCCTTGCCGCGCGCTCCGCGGCGGGGGGGTTCGGGGGGCGGAGCCCCCCGAAGACGAAGACCGGGGAAAAGGGTGGGAATCTGAAAGATTCACACCCTTTGAGCGTCGCGCAGAAGCGGTGGTCGCTCGGCCCCGCATCTCCTCCTTCCGCTTCGCCCGCATCGTCTCGCGGGTCGCCCGGTCCGGCAGGACCGTCGAGGGGCTCAGGGCGCCTTCCGGCTCTCCGAGGGAGGGGTGGGCGACGTCCGAGGACACCGCGCGCCCACGCGGACCTTCTCCGGTCGACGTGGGAGCGGACCTTGTGCGGCTGGGAGGCCGTCGGCGGCGAGGCCCGCTCGAGCTCAGAGCGGGGCGCCCGGCAGGCGCTTCAGGAGGAAGTCGATCACCGTCTCGCCCGCCGCCGCCCGGTCCATGCCGTTGAAGAAGTGGTCGGTCTCGAACCAGACCTTCTCGGCTCCCTTCCCGGCCGCGCGGTGGAGCGCGCGCGCGAACGGGCGCAGGATGACCTGGTCCTTCGTCGCGTTTATGAGAAGGAGCGGGCGAGGCGCGATCAGGCCGACGTTGCGGACGGGGTCGACGGACTCCTCCCGCTTGCCGCGGACGATGTCGGCGAGCCCGAGGGGGCCGCCACCCCCGAGGATCGAGACGACGGCCTTCACGCGCCGGTCGTGCGCCGCGTAGGTTACGCCGGTGATCGCGCCCCAGCTGATCCCGACGAAGGCGAGCCGGCTCGGGTCCACGTCGGCCCGCGCGAGCAGGTAGTCCACGGCGCGGCTGTAGTCGCCGCAGTACTGCAGGAACTCGTCGCGCCCCTTGTCGCTGACGATCCAGTCCTGGACGTTCGCGCCCTTCTTCTCCTTCCGGTCGCCCCGACCCGGCGAGTCGATCGTGAGGACGACGATGCCTCGGGCCACGAACTGCTTGCCGAGGGCGGCGATGTAGTCCGTGCCCTTGTGCCCGCCGCTCCCGTACTGGAGCAGCACGGCGGGGTGCCGCGCGCCGCCGGCCGCGCCCTTCGTCGGGACGTACAGCCATCCCGGCACGCGGTCGCCCTTGACGCCGTTGAACTCCACGCGGAGGTGCCGGAACCCCACCTCCTCCGCGATCGTCGACTCCACGGCCGCGAGCGGCGCGTCGTGGGCGACGGCGTACGGGCACCTGGGCCCCTCGGCGCGGGCCGCGCCTCCACCCGGGACCAAGAGGACGGCGACGACGAGGAGCAAGAGGGCAAAGGCGCGCGGCGCGACCTGCATGAATGCCTCCACGGGAAGGGCCGTGAAACGGATTATACGGTCAAGGTCCGCGTGCGGAAACGCATACTGATTGCATCAGGTCGCCGCCGCCCCGCAGGAGCAGGTCGTCGCCATGGGCGGCGTCGTCGCGGCGACGGAGGCGGCGCGGCGCTACGGCGCGCAGGGGTTCGTCCACGTCTACGAGGGACCGGACTGCGGGCTGAGCGTGCTCCTCGGGTCGCGCCCGCTCACGATCGGGCGGACGACGAAGGGTGTTCGTGAACGACGAGCGCGTGAAGCAGAAGCTCCTGAGCGACGGCGACCTCATCGTCGTCGGGCGCACCCGGATGTACGTCGGGCTCCTCTGAGCCGCCCTCCATCCCATCCGCTCCTTCGGCCGCTCCTTCGGCCGGCCGAAGGGCGGGATGATGTCCTGCCCCTTGTCGAGCGCGCGCGGCCCGTCCTCCCCAGGCACGCGGGTCGTCACCCTTCCGAAGATCCTGCGGCCCTGTCTCGAGCTCGTCCGCTCGCTCCCGCTCACGAGCGGCCGAAGCCGGGCGCGTACATCGCGACGAGGCGGTCCGGACGGCGGACGCCCTCTACCCTGAAGTAGGCGGCGGCGGCGGCGATCAGCTCGTCGCCCTCCGCACCGCCGACGAGAGCGCCCAGCGAGCGACGCGCGACGGCGGCGCACAAGGCCAGCGACTGCGGGTCGGCGACGGCGATCACCTGGCGGAGGCGCGACTCGGCCGCGGCCCGGTCCGACCGGACGGCGGCGGCTCCCGCGTGGAGGAGGAGACCCCAGACGCGCGCGTAGGCGGGACCCATCCGGTGGAGGCGGCCGGCCTGGCCGGCGGCCACGTCGAGGGCCGGGGCCGCGGCCCCGAGGGCGAGACGGCCGCGGAGCCAGGCGGCATAGGCGCTCAGGAGCTGGAAGCGCTTGAGGAGCGAGCGGTCGAACTCGTCGAACCCCGCGACCGTGCGGCCGTCGGCGACCTTGCCCTCGTACAGGTCGATCTCGTGCCGGGAGGCGAGGTCGTACCAGTGCTGCATGTGGTAGCCGACCTCCGGCGGCGCCCACGTGAGACGGGCGAGCTGTGCCCGCGCGCCGGCCGGGTCGTCCTCGGCGAGCCAGACGACGATGTAGAACCGCGAGAGGGTGCTCTCGACGTAGCGGTCGCCGCGGTGCAGGGCATCGCGGATGTACTCGTGCTGGAGGGCGCAGAGCTCGGCGAAGCGACCGAGGTTGAAGAGGGCCGAGAGACGCGCGATCCGCGCCGTCGAGCGCTCCGGGACGAGGCCGGGCACGAGGCCGATCCGCGAGTCGACGTCGAGCAGCCAGCGGTCGGCCTCCCGGAATCGGCCGGTGAACAGGCTCGTCAGGCCGCGGCAGATGTCGAGGTGGACCAGGGCCTCGAGACGTCCGTCGGCCTCGGCGACCTCGCGCACCTGGTCGACGCGCCGCCGCATTCGCTCGTCCGATCGAGCGCCCTCGCCCCGTAGTTCACGTGGGCGATGAGGGCCCGGATCACGCGCTGCCGGTCGCCGAGCGCGAGCGCGAGCCGCAGGGCCCGCGCCTCGACCGCCGCCGCGCGGAACGGATCGATGCCGGCCATGCAGCTCGCCACGGCATGGAACGCGTCGGCCCGCAGGATGGCGAGCGGCGCCAGCTCGGGCTCCTCTCGCGCCCGGAAGCCGAAGCCGCGGAGCCTCAGGACCGCGCGGTGCCAGACGAGCGACAGGATCGTCCCGAGCGGCGTCCGGGGCCAGCGGCCCCCGACCTCGGCGAGGACCCCGCGCACGACCGCCAGACCCTCCTCGACGTGTCCGCTCCCGAGGAGCTGCCGCGCCGCCTGGATCCGGCACCGGAGCCGCTCCTCGCGGGAAGCGCCCTCGGCCGCCGACAGCAGGGCGGCCGCCGCCTCGCGCCCGCGGCCCGCGTTCGCCAGGGCCTCGCCGAGCGCGGCCGTGAGCTCGCGGACGCGCTCCGGGCCGTGGCGGCCGAGCGCGAGCGCCTTGCGGTAGAGCTCGGCCGCCCGGTCGAAGGCGAGGCCGCCGGCCGCCCGCGCCGCCGCCCGCGCCGCGTAGCGCGCCGCCCGCTCCGCCTCGCCCGCGGCCTCGAGGTTCTCGACGAGCGCGATCGGCTCCGAGTCGGCGGCCCCGCTCCGCTCGAGAGCGTCGGCGAGCCGGAGGTAAAGCGAGCGCCGCGCCGCCTCGTCGAGCCCGGCGACGATCGCCTCGCGCACGCGGTCGTGGTACGTCTCGACCGCACCGTGACCGTGGGCCCGCAGCGGGCGGACGAGGCGCGCGCCGCGCAGCTCCGCGAACCGACGCGAGCCCTCGTCCGCGGCGAGCCCCGCCGCCTCGACGGCCGTCCGCTCGTCGATCGGCGCGCCCGCGGCCGCCACGACCTGGATGAGCCGCCGGGCCGCCGGCTCTAGGTCCGAGATCCGCGAACGCAGGACCTCGTCGAGCCGCGGCGCCGCGCCTCCCGGCGCGCTCGTCCCGCCCGGCGCCCCGGCCGACCGGGCGAGCTCCTGGAGGAAGAGCGGGTGCCCCTTCGCCTCCGCCGCCACCGCCTCGGCCCGGGCGGCGGCCGGCGCCGACTCCGCCCCGGGCCCCCCCTCCGGAAGCAGGAGCCGCAAGAGCTCGCGCGATTCGTCGCCCGAGAGCGGCTCGAGGTCGAGACTGTCCGTCCGGCACGGCAGCGCGGGCGGCGCGATCCCGCGAAGCGTGGCGATCAGAAGGAGCGCCGGCGCCTCGGGCGGGGCGAGGACCTCGTCGAGGAGGACGAGGCTGTCGCGGTCGGTCCACTGCAGGTCGTCGATGAAGAGGACGAGGGGCCCCCGCTCGGCGAGGCGCGAGAGCAGCTCGCGCAGCCCGCGGAACGCGCCGGTGCGCACCTCGGCCGGATCGGCCGCCGGGACCGGCGGCCCCGTCGGGAACGCCGGCACGCGCCCGAGGACGGGAAAGAGCCGCACGAGCATGGCGGCGTCGCGCTCGCGCGGCAGCCGCCTCGCCGTCTCGACCTCGCCGAGGCGCTTGAGACCGTGGCTGAGCGCGTCGACGATGCCGTCGAAGCCCTTGAACGGCACGGACTCGCGCTCGTAGCACCGCCCCGCGAGCGCGAGCGCGCGCCCGTCGCGCGCGACGAGCCGGTCGAGGAAGCGGCGGACCAGCGCCGTCTTGCCGATCCCCGACTCGCCGCCGATGCAGACGGCGACCGCCCCGCCGTGGCTCCGCCCGAGCGCCTCTTCGAGCGCGGCGAGCTCGCGCTCGCGCCCGACGAACGCCGGCCCCTTCGCGGCCGTCCCCTCGGCCGGCAAGGCGGCGGCCGCGACCGCGGCCGCGCCAGCCCCGCGCAGCCGCGCGAGGACCTCGCCGGCGCGCGGGCGCGCTTCCGGGTCGATCCGCAGGAGGTCGCAACAGAGGGCGCAGAGGTCGGCGGGCGCCGCCGGCACGAGCGTCTGCGGCGGCGCGGGCTCGGTCGCCCGCTTCCGCTGCATGACCTCGTGCGACGTCGCCCCCTGGATCGGCAGGACGCCCGTGAGCACCCGGTAGAGGATGGCGCCGACCGCGTAGCCGTCCGCCGGCGGCCCCACGCGCATCGACGTCACCTGCTCGGGCGCCATGTAGGCCGGGGTCCCGCAGGCCCCGGTCGCCTCGGTCCGCTCGCCCGGCGCCTCCTCCGCGATGAGGCCGAAGTCGAGCACGACCACGCGCCCCTGCGGCGTGACGAGCACGTTCGACGGCTTCACGTCGCGGTGGACCTTGCCGTTCTCGTGCAGGAACGCGATCGCCGACGCGAGGTCGAGGAGCGCGGCGCGCAGCCTTCGCTCGTCGAACGCGGGCGCGCCCGGCGCCAGGGTCTCCTCGGGGTCGGGGCGCACCCAGGAGAGGAAGTCCGTCCCCTCGACGAGCTCCATGGTGAAGAACCAGAGCCCGCCCTCGGAGACGAGCTCGCCGAGCGAGCAGAGGTTCGGGTGGTGGAGGTCGGCGAGCGCCCGGAACTCCTTCTTGAACCGGTAAAGCGCCTGGCCGTGGAGGTCGAGCAGCATCTTCAGGGCGACGCGCACGCCGCGCTCGCGGTCGAGCGCGCGGTAGACGACGCCCATGCCGCCCGCGCCGAGCCGCGCCTCGATGTGGTAGCGCGACGATCGGGCGAGCTCGGGCGTCACGGGCGGGCGAGCCCGCGCGCGATCCAGTCGACCTCGGCCCGGGCGCGGCGACGCGCGCGCCCGGGCGATCGGCCTCGGCGCGCTCGCGGCACCCCTCCGGGCCCGTCCGCGCCTCGTCTTCGGGTCGGCCGACCCCGCTCGCGCCCGAGCTACCCGTCCCGTCGATCCGCATCCCTGGTGCCCTCCCGGGGTGCCGGTGCCCCCCAGTATACGCGCCATCGCCGGCGGACGGAGGGAAGAACGGTGTGAGGATGGGAGCCGATGCGCGGTCGGAGGATCCAGCGGCATTGGAACGAGACGGAAACTGGGTGGTCGTGGGGACCGGCCGCACGCCGACGGGCCTTTGAGTGCCCGAGGGGCGCGGAATCGAGTTGACCGGAATCCGGGCGAAAAGAGCATTGACAAAAACTTTTGTCAATGCTAGGCTGCTGCGCATGGTCGACCTGCGTGTGATCGACGATCCGGCATCGGCCAGCGTGGCGCTGGACCCTTTGCGCAATCGTCTTCTGTCGGAGCTCCGCACGCCGATGTCCGCCGCGACGCTGGCTGGACGCATGGGGTTGCCGCGGCAGAAGGTGAACTACCACCTGCGAACGCTGGAAGTGCACGGGCTGGTCCGGGTGGACAGCAAGAAGCGATGGGGCGGACTGACGGAACGGCGACTGGTGGCGACAGCATCCTCCTACGTCGTCTCGCCCGGCGCGCTTGGTCCGGTCGCGGCGGATCCCGCACGAGGAATGGATCGGCTGTCCGCGAGCTATCTCGCGGCGCTCGCGGCCCGAGTGGTCCGCGAGGTCGGACAGTTGCTTCGTAAGTCCGAAGAGCTCGACAAGCGCCTAGCGACGCTCTCCATCGACACCGAGGTGAGATTCCGGTCCTCCGAGGACCGGGCCGCTTTCAGCCGTGAACTGACCGCCGCGGTCGCCGCGCTGGTCTCTCGCTATCACGACGAGTCCGCACCGGGCGGCCGCCGACATCGCCTGATGATCGGGGCGTATCCCACGCCCGGGGAATCCGAAGGGAAGGAAACGACATGAGCGTGAAGAAGGAACCATCCGGGCGCCGCTCGGTGCAGGTCGAAGTCGAAGTCCCGGGAACGCCCGAGGAAGTCTGGCGGGCGATCGCCACCGGGCCCGGCATCTCGTCGTGGTTCGTCCCGACGCGGAGCGAGGAGCGCCAGGGGGGAGAGCTGGTGTGCACCTTCGGGCCGGGCATGGATTGCCCCTCCACGATCACATCGTGGGAAGCGCCGAAACGCTTCGTGGCCGAGGGGACGATGGGCCCACCCGGCTCGCCGACAGTGGCGACCGAGTGGAGCGTCGAGGCTCGCGCGGGCGGGAAGTGCGTGGTGCGCGTGGTGCACAGCCTGTTCGCCAGTACCGACGACTGGGACGATCAGCTCGACGGCCTGGAGCAGGGTTGGCCGGCGTACTTCCGCATCCTGCGGATGTACCTCGAGACCTTCACGGGCATGGCGTGTTCGGCGATGCAGCTCGTAGGCTTCTCCAGCGACTCGGAGACGAAGGCGTGGGAGAAGGCGGGCGGGGAGCTGGGGCTCCTCAAGGTCGCTCAAGGGCAGAAGTGGAGCGCTCCCGATGGCTTCCCGCGCATGACCGGCGTGGTGGACTCGCTGGGACAAGGGATGCACTCCAACGCCGTGCTGCTTCGCCTCGACAAGCCCGCGCCCGGGTCGGCGTACATCGGCGCTTTCTCCTGCGGCGGGATGGTGCAGGTGTACATGGCCATCTATCTCTACGGTGCCGACGCGAAGTCCGCCGTCGAGCGCGATGAACCGACCTGGCAGACGTGGATGGGCGAGCGGTTTCCGATGCCGCCGATGGGCTGAGCGCCGCGATCCACGAGATAGGTAGCCCGACCGGCTACGGCCGCGCCCCGACGGTGATCGGGACGTCGCGGACCTCCCCCGCGCGGACGATGCGCGCCGTCGAGGCGATCCCGACGCGCTCCTCGTCGAGGAGCGCGTACAGCTCGCCGATCGTCCGCACGGCGCTCCCGTGGAGCGAGAGGAGGATGTCGCCGAGCAGGATCCCTGCCTTCTCGGCCGGGCCGCCGACGGACAGGCCGGCGACGAGCAGGGCCGACTCCTGCCCGGTCGCGTGCGCGAGGGCGGGTGGGAGCCGCACCGGATGCGCGCCGATCCCGAGGAAGCCGCGCTCGTTCCGCCCGTTCGCGAGGATGGACGCGGTGACGCGCCGCACGGTCACGGCCGGCAGCGCGATGCTCCGGTCGCGAACGAGACCCCGCGTGTTGAGCCCGATGGCGCGCCCGCCGAGGTCGACGAGGAGGCTCCCCGAGAAGCCGCGCGGGAGGTCGATGTCCGTCTCGAGGTAGCGCTCGACGCGCGCGCCACCGGGCGTCCGCCAGTCGCCGCCGTGGACGCTCACGATGCCGAGGGCGGCCCGGACGCTCCGACCCGGGCGGGCGACGGCGACCGCGAGCTGTCCCACCTTGAGCGCGTCCGCCTCCGCCCACGCGGCAGGCGCGAGGCCGGGCGCCTCGACGCGGAGGACGGCGAGGTCGACCGCCCGGTCGCGGCCCGCGACCCTCGCCGTCGCGGTCCTGCCGTCGGGGAGGCCGACCTCGACCTCGTCGTCGTCCTCGACCGCGTGCGCGGCCGCGACGACGACGCCGTCGGCGAAGGCGACGCCGGTCGCCGCGCCGCCGCCGCAGCAATCGCCGCCCGCCTCGATGCGGACGACGCTCTTGCCGGCGGCCTCGACGGTTGCGGCGATGCTCTCGGAGACGGAGCTCGCGAGGTTGCTCATGGTCGCTCCTCAAGGGTTCCGAAACGTGTCGCGTCCATCGTGGCGCCGTCGACCGCGGCGCACATCGCCCGGGCAGGGAGGCCGCGACCTGGATGTTCGGGGAGGTCGGATCTAGAGGGCGACGAGGCCGAGCTGCGCGGCGCGGACGACGGCCTCGGTGCGGCCGTGCACGCCCAGCTTCCCGAGGATCGCGTCGACGTGGAACTTCGCCGTGTGGCCGCTCACGCCCAGGCGGCGCGCGATCTCCTTGTTCGCGAGCCCGAGCGCGAGGAGCTCGAGGACCTCGCGCTCGCGCGCGGTGAGCGCGGCGGCGCCGTCGGGGGCGGACGCGTCGCCCGCCCGCCGCGGGCGGCCGAGCGCCGGCTCGAGCGATTCGTCGACGACGATCAGGCCGCGCGCGATCGCCGAGAGCGCGGCGGCGAGGCGTCCGCCGTCGACGTCGCGGACGAGGAGGCCGCGCGCCCCGGCGGCCCGGGCGGGAGGCGCGAGGTCCGGCGCCGCGACGAGGGCGAGCACCGGCGGCGGCAGCCGCGCGAGCGCCCGGAGCCGCTCGAGTGCCGGTCCCGCCGCGGCGCCGGTCGCCGGGCCGAGATCGAACGCCGACGCGTCGGGCCGATGCTCCGCGACGGCGACGGCGAGGTCGTCGCGCGCGGCGACCTCGCCCGTCACGGCGACCTGCGGCTCGCGCGCGAGGAGCCCGGCGAGGCCGCTCCTGGCGAGAGGATCGTCGCCGACGAGGAGAACGCGCAGGACGTCCGGGGACGCGCGCATGGCATCGCCCAGCATTCTTCATCGGGCGACGGCGGCGCAACGGCGATCTCGGCGGCGCGCCGGCGACAATCTTCGCTCGCGACCGGGATTGCGGTCCGACCCGGGCTCGCCCTCCGGGGCGCGGACCGGGCCCCGGGCGAGGCCCGTGGAGGTTCCCGTCGACCGTCCCGTTGACCGCGCGCCATACTGTATGTAGAATGGCTACAGTTATACCCGCCCGGCGCCAGGTCGGGCCGCAGAATCGAGGAGAACGCGATGAAGCTCTACTACTCCGCCGGCTCGTGCTCGACGTCGTGCCACATCACGCTCGAGGAGGCCGGGCTCGAGTACCAGGCGATCGAGGTCGACTGGGACAAGCCGGGCGACCTGACGAAGCTCGTGAGCGAGCTCAACCCGCTCGGGACGCTGCCCGTGATGATCACGGAGGACGGGAAGCAGCTCGACCAGAACGTCGCGATCCACGTCTACGTCGCCGACAAGGCGCCGGGGAAGAACCTCCTGCCCCCGCCCGGGACCGTCGAGCGCGCGCAGGCGCTCAACTGGCTCTCCTTCGTCTCCTCGGACCTCCACAAGGGCATCGGCGGCATGTTCGGCATCCCGTCCATGTCGGACGACGAGGGCGTCCAGGCGGCCATCCGGAAGGCGATGCTGAAGACGGCGAACCAGTACCTCGCGTACGTGGACGCGAAGCTCGCCGGCCAGGACTACCTCATGGGGAAGGCCTTCACGCCGGCCGACGCGTACGCGTTCATCGTCATCTCGTGGACGAAGTACCTCGACGTGTCCATCGCGCCCTACGAGAACGTGCAGAGCTACCTCAAGCGCGTGGCGGCGCGGCCGGCGGTCGCGCGCGTGCTCGAGGCGGAAGGCCTCCTCGAGGGCTAGTGCCGGGAAGCTCGCGATTCGCGATCGCCGTCCACGCGCTCGCCGTGCTCGCGTACCTCGAGCGGCGCGGCGTCGATCGCGTCTCGTCCGCCCTCATCGCCCGCAGCGCGAGCACGAACGCCGTCGTGATCCGGACGCTGCTGCGCTCGCTCAAGCGGGCCGGCCTCGTCGAGGCGAAGGAGGGCCGCGGCGGCGGCGTTCGCCTCTGCCGGCGACCGGGGGCGATCTCGCTCGCCGAGGTCTACGCGGCGGTCGAGGGCGAAAGCGTCATCGCCCGCAACCGCCGCCCGAAGATGCGGGCGTGCCCCGTGAGCTGCGGCATGCACGAGGTCTTTCCCGCGCTCGTCGCCGAGGTCGATGCGGCCGTCGCGCGCGTGCTGAGGGGCCGGACCCTGAAGCAGATCGTCGATCGGTTCTCCTCGAGGTGAAGCCGCCGTCGAACCGGTGACGGGCGGCGCGGGCTTGCTTTCGCCAGCCTTGGGTCGTCCCCACGGCCGCCGCGCGAGCCCGAACCGGAGCTCGACGCGTTCGTCGAAGCGCCTGGCCACGCGCATCGCGTCCTTCGACAAGCAGGCGATCGCAAGCACGAAACGGCTGGTCGAATGCGCCGGAGCGGCATTCCGGAAGGCGTAGCCGGCGGGCCACAGTACGAGCGCGCCTCCTCCACGGCTATACGCAAGCGGGGGAGGTGCGTCATGAAGCTTCGCCTCGCGCTCGGCCTTCTCGCCGTCCTTCTGGCCGCGCCCGCGTTCCTTCCGAAGGACGCTCGCGCCCAGGGCTACGGCGAGTCGCCCTACATCTTCGGGATCCACGAACCGGGCGGCGAGGGTCACATGGCCGCCGCCGGCCGCAAGGGCTGGATCCTCTTCACCGAGGAGGTCTGGCACGACCCGGCGAACCGCGACGGCAAGGACTTCTCGCCGTGGGCCGACCAGGGCTTCGGCGTGATCGTCCGGATCAACCACGGCTACGGGCCGACGAACGGGACGCTCCCCTACGACCGCCACTACGACGCGTTCGCGCAGCGCGTCGCGAGCTACGTCGCCGCCTCGCGCGGCGCGCACATCTGGATCATCGGCAACGAGACGAACCTGCCGAGCGAGTGGCCGCGCTACGAGGGCGCCGAGCAGCCGATCACGCCGGCCATGTACGCCGACTGCTTCCGCCGCTGCCGCGCGAAGATCCGCGCGCTCCCCGGCCACGGCGCCGATCAGGTCGTCATGCAGGGGGTCGGCACCTACGGCGAGATCCTCGGGATCGGGTGGGTCGAGTACCACCTCGCCGTGCTCGCGGCGCTCGGGCCCGGCGGGCTCGACGGGATCGCGCTCCACACCTACACGCACGGCCCGGACCCGAACCTCATCTTCAGCGAATCGACGATGAACCCGCCCTACCAGCGGCGCCGCTTCCACTTCCGCGCCTACCGCGACTACCTCGACGCGCACCCCGCCTGGGCGCGGACGCTGCCCGTCTACATCACCGAGGCCGACCAGATCGACCCGTGGGCCGACGTGAACTCGGGCTGGGTGAAGAACGCGTACCGCGAGATCGACGAGTGGAACCGCACGCCCGGGAAGCAGAAGGTGCGGGCGCTCCTCCTCTACCGCTGGCCGCGCCACGACCCGTGGTTCATCGACGGCAAGCACGGCGTCATCGCCGACTTCCGCGACGCCCTCCAGAACGACTACCGATGGACGACGGCCTCCGCGCCGCCCGCGCCCGCGCCGGCCCCTGCGCCCGCGCCCGCCCCCATGCCGGCGCCCGGCGGGATCGAGGCCCTGCGCGTCGGCGCCGCCGTCCTCAACGTGCGCGACGGCCCCTCGACCGCGCACCGGGTGATCGGGCAGATCCGGCCCGGGCAGGTCTACTTCGCCGACGCGAGCGCCGGCGTCTGGCGCCGCGTCCAGTTCGACCACCGCCGCGGCTGGTGTCACTCCGCGTACGTGAACGACGAGCGCGGCGCGCCCGGCGTCGAGGCGACCGGCGTCCTCAACGTCCGCACGGGGCCGTCCGTCACCTACCCGACGATCGGCCAGGTCGGCGCGGGCGCGCGCTTCCACCGCGCCGGCATCGGCGGCCCGTACGCGAACTGGTTCCAGATCCACTTCGGCGGGCGTCCGGCCTGGATCTGGAGCGGCCTCGCCCGCCCGTTCTCGTACTGATCGGAAGGCGTGGCCCGCCCCGACCGGCCGCTCGCGCAGGCCGAGCTCACACGTCAGGCCGTCCCTGCGCTCGCGCGCCGCGGCAGCTTCCAGTTCGGCCGCGGGAAGTGGCACGTGTAGCCGTCGGGATAACGCAGCAGGTAGTCCTGATGCTCCGGCTCGGCCTCCCAGAACGGACCGGCCGGACGCACCTCGGTAACGACGGGGCCCGGCCAGAGGCCGGAGGCGTTCACGTCGGCGACTGTCTCCTCGGCGATCCGGCGCTGCTCGTCCGACAGGTAGTAGATGCCGGAGCGATACGATGGGCCGGTGTCGTTGCCCTGCCGGTTCCTGGTCGTCGGGTCATGGATCTGGAAGAAGAGCTCGAGAAGCTCCCGGTAAGAGAGCTTGGCCGGCTCGAAGACCACTTCGATCGCTTCCGCGTGCGAACCGTGATTGCGGTATGTCGCATTCTGTACGTCGCCGCCGCTGTAGCCTACGCGCGTGGCCGTCACGCCCGGCAGCTTGCGGATCAGATCCTGCATGCCCCAGAAGCACCCGCCCGCGAGAATCGCCGTTTCCGTCTTCGCCATCTTCATGTCTCCTGCTGGAAAGCCAGTTTGACCGCGTCGGCGCCCACTCGCCGCCGAGGCCCAAGCCTCGCGGCTCTCTGGTTGGGTCGCGCGCCGAGGCATGCAGGGCGTGGAGCGCCATCCGCCACGCAGCCTATCCCACTCGCCAGGGCTTGCCCTCCGGGGCACTGCGGCCGAGCTTGTCGGGCAGCTGCTCGCCCTGGGGCGCAAAGTCCAGAGACACGGAGTTGATGCAGTAGCGCAGGTCCGTGGGCGGCGGGCCGTCGGGGAACACGTGCCCCTGGTGGCTGCCGCAGCGGGCGCAGAGGAGCTCCACGCGCTCCATGCCGTGACTCGAGTCGCGCTCTTCACGCAAGTGATCGTCGTCGAAGGGCGCCGTGAAGCTCGGCCAGCCGGTGCCGCTCTCGAACTTCTTCCCGCCCAGGAACAGCGGCAGGCCGCAGAGCCGGCAGGTGAAAACCCCCGGACGCTTCTCCCTCAGGAATGCGCCACAGAACGGCGCCTCGGTGCCGTGACGGAGCAGCACGTTGGCTTCCTCGGTCGTCAGATCCGCTTCTAGAAGCTTGCGCTGCTCCGGGGACGGAGGGGTCAAATCGAATCCCGAGCCGGAACGTGCGGCCATTGCTGCACCTCCTCGCGCCAATGCTCCTTACGCGCCTGAATGGTCTCGGTGTCGGGCTGGCCACGCGCTTCGATCGCCAGGTCCACAGCGACGACGAGCCGGAGGATCTCGGGCGTTCACGCCGATGGACACGACGACTCCCGCCTCCTGGCGGCTTCGCCGATGGCGTTCGTGGCAGGGGACGGCACCGTCACGGCCTGGTCGAGCAGCTTCCGCTGCCCGGGTCCGGCGATGTTCTGCACGGGGGACTGGACGAAGGAAAAGTACGGGTAGTACGGGTAGTAAGGAACCACGGTCTCCGGGAACGTGGCGAACTGCACCGCCTCGACGAGCCAGGCGAGCGAGTCGCGGACGCTCACGGGCCCTCCGCGGCGGCGGGCGGATCGCCCGCGGGCGGGGCCGCGCGCGCCGGCACGAGGACGAACACGTCCGGCCCGGCCGCCGGGGGCCGCAGCCGGTCCGTCCGGCCGAGCGTGCGCAGGCGCAGCACCTCCTCCTCGAGGCGGCGCACGCGCTCGTCGAGCCGCTTCACGGCCTCCGTGAGAGCGGCGACGCGCTCGGCCCGGCTCGTCGTCTTCCCGTCAATGATGCAGTCCCCAGGAGACGGCGTCCAGTTTCTTCGTCCGTGCCCCGGAACCCGCCGCGCGCCGCCGGGTATGGGGAGGCGAGTCCGGAAATCGCGGCAACCTCGATCATCGATGGGGGGTGGTCGAGGAGGAAGGGACGATGGACGACCCGATCCGGTCCGACGTGGAGCGCGCCCGGCGGGGCGATGCGGGGGCGTTCGAGGCCCTCGTGACGGTGACGGCGGGACCGCTCGAGGGCGCGCTCGCGCGGTGGACGGGCAGCCGCGACGCCGCCCCCGACCTCGTGCAGGAGGCTTACCTGCGGGCGTATCGCAACCTCGCGCGGCTCGATGACCCCGCCCGGTTCCGCGGCTGGCTCTTCGCGATCGGGCGCCAGGTCGCGTGCGACTGGCGGCGCCGCGAGCGGCCGCGCGCCGCCCTGCCGCTCGACGACGAGCGGCTGGCGCACCTGCCCGCCTCGACGGGCTGCGGGCCTCCGGACCCGGTCCGGCAGGCCGTCGTCGACGCGGTCGCGGCGCTCGAGCCCGCCCTGCGCGCCGTCATCGAGCTCAAGTACGAGGCGCGGCTCGGCTACGACGAGATCGCGAGGCTCGAGCGGATCCCGGCGACGACGGTGCAGGCGCGCCTGCGGCGGGCGAAGCGGGACCTCGCGTCGCGGCTCGCCTCGCGCGTCCCCGAGCTCGTCCCTTGCGCCGGGCCGGGGGCCGCCCTGCTCGGCGTCGAGACCGAGGCCGGCGCGGGCGGCGATCCGGCCGACCGCGCCGTCGACGAGGCGCTCGGGCGCGCCCTCCCGCCGAGACCGGCGCCGCCCGGGCTCGCCTCGCGCATCGCCCGGGCGGCCGCGGGCGCGACGCCGCCATCCGGCCCCGGCGCGCTCGCGGCCGCGCGCCCCGCCAGCGTGGCGGCGGCCGTCGCCGCCGCCGCGGCCGTCCTCGCGCTCGTGGCCGTGACCGCGGCCCTGCCGGCCGCCCGCGTCCCGACGGAGGGCCGGGGCCTTCCGGCGACGCGCTCGCCCGCCGCCGGCCCGGCCCCCGTCGACGCTGCGGTCCGCGCCGACCCCGGCGAGGCCCCGGAGCCGGTCCCCGGGCCCGCTCCGCGGCCCGCCGCGCCCGCCGCGGGCGGCGGCGCCGGCGCCGCTCGGGCCGGCGCTCCCGACGTCCGCATCGTGGCGTTCGCCCGCGAGCACCCGCTCGCCGCGCACCGACTGTCCCTCAACCTCGCGGTCACATCGCTCGGCGACGCGCTCACCTTCCTGCAGGACGTGACCGGCTTCGACTTCGCGTGGACCGGACCGCCGGGCATGAAGGACGAGGTCTTCCTCTCGATCCGCGCCCGCGGCATCTCCCTCCGGACAACCCTCGACCTCGTCGCCCTCCTCGCCCGCTCCAGCTACGAGACGAGACCCGGCGGCGCCGACTTCCACCCGCACGACGGCCCGAGCGAGCCCCCGCTGCGGACACCGGCGCCGCTCGAGGAGGCGCTCCTGCGCGACCTCTGCCGCGAGACGATCGAGCGGCTCGACCAGGCGCTCCGCCGGGCCGACCTCCGGCTCGAGACGCCGCCGCCGACCCTCGGCGAGGCGCTGGCGGCGATCGCCGACCGGGCCGGCGTCGGCATCGTCCTTCTCCCCGGCGTGGACCCGGGGCTCCCCGTCGCCTCGCCCATCGACGCGTCGAGCCTGGACCAGGCGCTGCGGCTCCTCCTCGACGGCTGCGGGGGCGGGCACGGATACCGCGTCCACCGCGACGTCGTCCTCGTCGGACCGGCGGCCGCTCTGGCCGCCGTTCCCGACCCGCCGCCTCCGTCGCGGCCCGGGTCGCTCCCGCTCCACGCCCCGCTCCGCCTGCGCGCCCACCAGCCGACCCCGCTCGAGCTGGCGCAGGCCCTGACCGCGGCCGCCGACGGCCTCGCCGTCGTCCTCGACGAGCGGCTCGCGGACGGCGGGCCGCTCCCCATCGCCCTCGACGAGGCGGTCGCCCCGGCGACGCTCTCGCGGCTGCTCGAGGCGGCCGGCCTGGGCGTCCGCCTCGTAGGCGTGGACGGCGCGACCATCCTGCTCCGCGCGAGCGACGGCGTGGCCTCCTCGCGCGCCCCGCTCGACTCGCCGATCGCGGGGGCGACCGGCGCCATCGCGTGCTGGCAAGGGCGCGAGCGGGCGCAGGTCGAGCGCCTGGAGGCCGCCCTGGCGGCGGTCCTCGCCGCCGTGGACCGCCCCGCAGAGGAGCGCATCGAGCCGGCGCGGGCGATCCGCGAGGAGCGCGCCGCGCGGCTCGCCGCCGCGCGCGACCTGCGAAGGGCGGTGCAGGCGCTGCTCGAGCTCCGGCCGTGGCTCGGGGCGGACGACCCGGAGGTCGAGGTCGCCCGCCAGGAAGGAGCGATCGCCGAGCTTCGCGCGCGCGCCGGGGCGCAGGGCGTCTCGCTCCAGGACCTCCCGGCCGCCTGCTCGGAGTGCGGCCGGATGGAACCCGCGCAGGACGAGGTCCACCGCCTCGAGCGTCGCATCGGGCGCCTGCGCGCGGACCGCCGGCTCCACGCGGCCGCCGTCCGCTTTCGCCCCGAGCTCGAGCGCCTCGAGTCGGGTCTCGCGCCGCCGGACATCTTCCCGGACGGCGCGGCCGCGTTCCTCGAGCGCCGCGCCGAATCGTCCCGGGGACGGTGAGGGCGGGCGCGCGCGGCGCCCTCAGGGCGCGAGCAGCACCTTCCCGAGGTTCTTCCGCTCCTGGATGAAGGCGTGGGCGGCGGCGGCCTCGGCGAACGGAACGAGCGGCCGACGATCGGCTTGGCGCGTAGACGCAGCACTCGGACCTCGACCCTCCTCGAGCCCGATCCGTCGCCCGCGCCGTCGCTGCGAGAACCTGCTGGCCTTCTCGTGCAAGGGTCGGGGGCTCTGCCCCTCCTGCCACAAGAAACGCCAGGTTGCGCTTGGCGAGCTCGTCACCGCCGAGGTTCTCGAGGCCGTCCCGCACCGTCAGGTCGTCCTCACCGTTCCCCGTCGACTCAGGCTCCGCTTCCGCTACGACCGAAAGCTCCTGGCGAGGCTCTCCAACGCGGCCTACCGCGTCGTCGAGCGGGCCATGCGGGAGGTCCTCGGGCGAAGGGACGTCGCTCCGGGCGGGATCGCGGCCATCCAGACCCTCGGGAGCCTGCTCGACTACCGATCACCATGAAGTTCGCCACCGCCGTCATGCGTTCGAAACGCCTCCCGCCGCGTCAGCGGCCTCCGATCCTCCCGCGCTGCCGCGCGACCATGTCACAGTCTCGTTTGCGCGCGGACGCGCCAAGCGGCGGCGCTTTCGAGCCATCCGCACGATCGTCGAAGAGCCCTATGGGCCGCCCTCGCCCGAAGAAGTCGAGAACTTCAAGCGCGCGGAGGATCTCTTCGTCGAACTTCCGGTCCGGCACGTTATCCGCGAACGCGAGGAGCGGCAGGCACCACGGCGCGTTGTCCGGCCGAACCGCAGCGCGTTCCGCCTGAGGCCGCCGAGTGGTGAAGTTGAAACGAGGCGCGAGCTTGAGCGGCCAGCGTGAACGGGCGCTCGAGCAGATCAGGAGATGGTCGAAAGTATTGGTCGGGGCGAGCGGCGATCCTCCAAACCTGACAACCGGAGGCGGGTGTTCGGTCGCGAGATCCTGGCTCAACGAGCACCGAGCGGACGGACCGCTGCTTGACGTTTAGCCGCCCCCTATCATACGTGTGAAGCCCATGTCCCGAACGTCGATAAGCCGTGTGCTCGCTGTCCTCCTGCTCGCGGGATGCGCTATCGGGCTATCGGTGGCGGCCGGAAAGGGGGCCACTTTGGCGGTCTCGAGGGGGCCACCCGCGCGGTAACAGGTTGCTGGGGGTAGCTGGGGACCGATCGGGAGCGGACGTGGTCAGGGCGTGTGACGGG
>Ga0187892_10003383_pt1 | contig 29292 bp, 42 predicted proteins | sample MA1701073metaG_FD_139345 | JGI IMG/M metagenome (GOLD analysis project Ga0187892, IMG submission 139345) | Bio-ooze microbial communities from a basaltic lava cave in the Kipuka Kanohina Cave System on the Island of Hawaii, USA - MA170107-3 metaG ... | reverse complement strand
CCGTTTCAGATGTCGTCTCAAGCCTCAACCTCTTGAGCTAGGTTTTCCACGCGACCCGGGGCCTCCGAACCGAGAGCGGAGAAGCCAGTCTCAAGCCTCAACCTCTTGAGCTAGGTTTTCCATTTCGAGCAGCCGGCGGAGTGCGGTGCCGTCTCGACGTCTCAAGCCTCAACCTCTTGAGCTAGGTTTTCCATGAGCGTCCTCTCGGCGGCATCGAATCGAGGTCCCCGGTCTCAAGCCTCAACCTCTTGAGCTAGGTTTTCCATGCCCTGGCAGGCGGCCCTTCAGTCGAGTCACCCCGGCGTCTCAAGCCTCAACCTCTTGAGCTAGGTTTTCCACGTCAGGGGTATTTTCACCAGACTTTTCGCCGTCTTTCTTGCCGTTTCGCGAGCGGCTCTGTTTTCGTCGTGACCTGGTGGTCGTCGAGCTGGCCAGCGAGCGTGAAGCTCGCGGAAACATTGGTGCGAGCGGCGACAGGCTTCTTGGCGGCACCGAGCCGCTCGCGCGCTTGAGCAGGTTTTCGCAGTGGTTGTGTCCTCGATCCCAAGGAGTCTGGCAGCTCTCGCAGCGGAATTCTACGATGAACGGATTGAGGTCGTGCTCGTGACCGCATGCTGAGCAGGCGAGCGTGGCGTTCGCGCAGTCCTCGATCTCGATGACTGTCCCGAGTCGCCGTGCCGTCGACTTGATCGTCAGGCGAAACTCGGACGGCGAAGCCGCGTGTCGGTTGTGTCTCGCTCCCTTGGGCGCCTCGGCGGCCTTTTTGTCCAGCTCCACGACGGGTCTCATGTCGAAGTCGCCCAGGACTACATTTGCGTACTGCTGGCAGACGCGCAGAGCGATGTCCTCGTAGTATTTTTTTCGGCGAGCGAGCGCGTGTGTCCGGATTCCCGATTGGTACTGATAGAGATGCCGCCACCGGGCGAGCGCCGTCCAGGCTGCCGTGAACGCTTCCTCATCACCTGTGAATCGGTTGCTGTGCCACCACGTCACGGCAGCCGCGAACCGCTGAGGAGACTTCCATTGGCGCAGGGCTTCGAAACGTCTGGCTACGAATGGGGGTAGAGTTAGTGCTCCGAGAGCATCGTCCAGTGCTTCACGGGCTTCATCGAAGACGTTGTCGGCGTGGCCCTTGATCTTGTCGGCGGCGTTGAGATCGTCGATAATGTCAGAAGGCATCAAGATCTCGTGCCTCGTGCCGGAATCGTCGCAGAGGTAAGCGATTCGAATCCCCTGATCACGACGTCTCCAGCACAGATCGATGGCCGCAGTCCCGGTACCCGCAGGACTCGTCGCGGCGAGCGTCGAGCTTTCGAACTGCACCTGTAGCTGGTACTGCCAGCGTGTGCCTACGTACCGGCACGCCAGCCACGCCGCCTTGATGCGCGCATCGGCTGGAAACGGTCGGTGGAGGATGATAGGGAATTCTACCCACACCGGCTTGATTCCGTCGCTTCCAGCTCGGATGCGGGCGACGGTCCGGCTGCCGAGGCGGCGTTCCGAGCGCGTGCCGGTCCATGTTTTCAGATCTGGAATTTGAATCTGGAGCATTGAGTTCGTGGCGAGGTCGCTGACGGACATCCCTCCCATTATATGGGCGCCGAGCCGACCCTCCGCCATCTCGGCCTGTCCGCCGCGCATGGTCCTGGAGTGATCTCGCCAGCGCTTGATGTGTGGTGGAGAGAATGGTGTGCCCTTCTTTGGGATCCAGGCTTCACCGTGAGCCTTCTCGACGAGTAGGTATGTTCCAAAGTGCAAGCGGCTAGCAGCCCTGGCGATCTTGACCTGTGTGTTGGCTGCCCTGTTCACTTTTTCGATTTTTTCGTACCCTGGAAGTGCGGCGAACCTGACCTTGACCTGTTGCCTGATTGCCTTGGCGTTGTCCGGATTTGCCTTGGCGTCGGCTTTCGCTTGCTTCCTGATCATCCGGGCTATATCGACGATCATGGGGTCTATGGTTTTTTCTATCTCTTCGACCTCCCGCCGGCGCTCGCGCTCGATTTTCACCAGAGCATTCCAGTACCAGAGCGCGCCACCAAGCTGATCGCGTAGCAGCGAGAGACCCGTGGTCGGTTCCAGTGCTCCGAACGACCAGATCGCAGAGGGTTTTTTCGACGTCTTGCGCTTCATTTTTGGAATATTAGATCGCTAAGAACAAAGTGTCAAGGTAACTTTATGCGTCGGGCGGAGGCAGAGGTGGGTGGCATGGGCGTTTTCAAAACGGCAGAGCTTCTTCGTGTGCTTTCGGGTCGGATGAGACGAACGGCTCGAAGCTCAGCTTCGTGAGGTTTCGTTTCGGTGGTGGGAAGCCGTGCTCTCGTATGTGTTTTGTGATCGCCGTCCACCCTTCGTCGCAGAGGATGTCGTCGAGGACGAGGAAGTCCTTGTGCATCTCGCAGAGTCCGATGTCGAGGAACCTTATGGCACGTGTCTTCTTGTCGGCCCTGTGTCTGGTGAGGAGCACGGGCATCCACTTCGCCGTGCCTGGGCATCCGTTCGCGAGTCCGGCACCTCTTGAGCACCTGACCTTGGTAGGGATTATGCTCCCCGGTTCGATGTCGCTTCTCGGGTCCCTCTCTGTTTTCTTCACGGTCTTTTGGTTCCGAGTGGAGGGGTTGAGTCCGAGTCGGCTTTGTAGTAGGGCGAGAGCGTCGATGGCCTGTCTCGCCGTTTCACCTTCGTTGATCATCCTCCAATAGACGTCATGGAACCTCGAAGGTGTTCGCTCAAGCCAGTCGATCCTTTCGCCGTCGTTCATCACACCCTCGGGAACTTCTGGTTGATGATCTTCCTGGTTCTGGAGTGAGAGCTGCGGTTCATGCGCGCGGCACCCGCGGACAGGAACACGACCTCACCGTCTTGCTCTTCTGCGATCTGATAACCACCCGGGGCCGCCTCGAAGGGCCGCAGTGGCTGACCAAGGTAGGTCATCCTGGGGTCGGCCGGGTCGGTGTTCTTGATTCCATACCATCTCGGCGTCACGAAGTCGGAGACTTTGATTTTCCTTGTTTCCCCGAACAACGTCACCTCGATCTCGTATGTTTGTTCCTGTGTCGGGTCCATGATTTCGACGTAGTAGAGCCTGTTTTTCGGACCCATGACCTTCCGCGTGAGCCGGCAGTTGGCGTACATCTCCCCGAATTCGTGGGATGCTGTCCTCTCGGGTATCCTCGACTGTCCCACGTCGATGAGGCCGTAGACTAAACCTGCTATCTCCGCGTGGTACCCGGCGCTGTCTGCGTTGCCGTCGCTGTCGACGTATGCGAGGACCGCTGCCTGGTCAGGTGGGATCTTGTCGGCCTTTCCATAGAAGGCTATACCAGGCGGCTCCTCGTCCCAGAGCGGGGCGATGTGCTCGCGCATCTGGATTGCGAGAGCCTCGACATGGAAGGCGATGTCGACCTCTGAGATTTTTGAGCTGTGGTCCACGACGGCGACATGTTTCGGTATCAGGTGGCCGTCGGGTGTGATTCCCGGGCTCGCCACGTCGGTCTACTCCTTCTCGAAGGTGTAGCCGCGCTCCGAGATGAAGCTCGCGGCCCTCTCGGCCGACGTCTTTGAGATCGAGTCGGAGGTGTTTGCTTGAGCGGCGGCCACGGCCTTCCGCCTCGCGTTCGATACTGTGCAGGCGAGCGCGTCTTCGGTGATGCCTGCGACCGGGTCGATGAGCCATATGAGGCAGTTCTTCCAGTCGGAGGGCTGCACCAGACAGTCGTTCACCTTCGGGATGAGGGGGATGGCTCGGCTTCTCACAGCGTCGACCGTGCAGTCGACGAGCGTCGGAGGTCTGCCCGGTTCGATGGGCCTCGGACACGCGGACGCGAGTAGTGCGACCAGGATGATGGTTCTCATGCGGACCATCGTCCCACTGCGGTCAGATCGGTTCAATGGATTATGCTCCCCGGTTCGGTGTCGCTTCTCGGGTCCTTCTCTGTTTTTTCACCACGATGCGATGAACGATACCGAGAGGATCGAAACCTAGCTCAAGAGGCTGAGGCTTGAGACAAGTGAGAGCGTCTTCAGTATTCGAGATAGAGACCGTCGTCGTCCTCGTACTCGTCACCCTCGGGGATGTCCTGCTCCTCATCACCCAGACCTTGAGCCATCGAGGCCCTGAGGTCGCTCAGTATCTCCATGGCCGCGAGCTTCTCCCGGCCCGTGCCCCCGCAGATGCTGCACTTCTCCCGGGGCACCGGTTTCGGGGAGTCAGGGTCACACGCCGAGCACTCCTTGGTCTGACCCTCGACGAGAGAGGGGTCTTCTTCCAACTCTTCGAAGGCAAAGGCCCTGGCGAGACCTCCCATAGCACCGTTGATTCTAGCACGGGAAGCTACGTCAAGAGGAAAAATCAACCATTTTCGTTTTTGGGCTCTTTTTCTTTTTCTGCCGTGGGTTCCTGAGTTGGATTTTGTTTTTCCAGCTCGTTGAGGTCTAGGTCACTCAGGTCTTCGAGTCCGTCTTCCTCACTTTCGAGTCCGGCCGACAGCTCAAGCGTGTCTTCCAGGGCCGCCTCGATCGAGACTCTCAGTGCTTCCACGCAGGTCAAGAAATCGTCGGCCTCTCCCCTCTTGATTCTTTCGAGTCGGGAGACCATCTGCTCGGATGTCTCGACCCTCTCGAAGAAGTCCACCACGTCGCGAGCGTCCGTGAGGAGGTCGAACAAGCTCCTTGTCTTCATGTTGTCGCCTCCCCGGTGAACAGATCTGCTTGTCTCTTCACGATCGCGATCTTGTGGTCCTGACAGGTGTAGAGGTAGTAGGCGACGATCTTTTTTTCCCCGTATTCCTCGACCCTGGCCGACGACCACCCAACCGGGACCCCATTCCCAGCCGGCATCACCTTGTCGCACTCCTTGTCGCTGCAACGGTATGTCACGGGTCACCATTCCACAGGGACCAGCGGAAGATCTCTGAGACCGTCCTCGTTGACCTCGGCTCCCATGACCCTCGGTTCAGGTGCCTTCTCCACGAGCAGGAGTACATGGCGACATGACGAGCCGTTTTTTCCCCGGTGGTTCGAGGGCGACGTCCATATCGCGGGGAAGGCCCCGAGCGGCGTTGGGACCAACTTCACCAACCTCCTCTCTCCGAAGACCGGTTCTGACGTCGTCGGCTTTCTCCAGTCCGAGCCTACCTCGATGTCGTGGACGTCTGGTTTTCCCTCGTCAGCCATCACTCGACCTCCACCGGTTGCTCGCTCTCGTCGGTTTTCTCCTCCGATTTCTCCTTGACCTTCTCCTCCTGTTTCGTTTCCTTCTTCTCCTGCTCGGCGGTGGTTTTGTCGCCGGTGAGGAGCTTCTCGGCTATGGCGTTCGAGATCTTTTCCAGGAAGGGATAGAACCTGTCGAACTGCTTCTCTTCGATCTCCCTCAGCGGGATGCCTTCGAAGGTTCCGTCCTCTGCCTTCCTTCGGTGTATGAAGATCGCTTTGCCGAAGCCTATGAGGTTGTCCTTTGCTCCCTGTCCTTCCTCCCATGGAGGGGCATGGAGCGCCTCCCAGACGATCTTGATCAAGGCGGCCTTCTCTTTCCTGGACAGCTCAGGCATCTGTCTTTTTCCTCTCTTCCGTAGCTCGCTTGACCTTTATACAGACTGCCGAGTCTCAGCGCACCAAGAATTTTTTACTTGGTCAGTCGTGTCGGATTCTACGGCGGATTTGAAAATGACGCCGGGTTTACGGAACGTGAGAAAATACGATGTTGAAGTCAGATAGTTACGTCGTGGGCTCGCAGGACCTCGTCGACGATTTCCTTGGCAGCGATGACCGTCTTCGACGACGAGGCGAACATGAACGCCGTCCTCACACCGCCGACGAACGCTCCGAGGGCCCTGGCCTTGTCCTCGGCCTTGGTTCCGCTCTTGGCTCTCGACACAGCGTCCTTGATGACCGACAGGGGGACAGATCTCTCCGGGTGGGTCGCGACGAAGACCTCTAGCCTGCCGAGGAGGTCGTCGAAGGCCGCACACTTGGCCTCGATGGCGATGTCTTCGGAGGTCAGTCTGTGGTCGGCCATGATCTTGCTGGCTGCGCGTCTGGCTGACTCCGCCTCGGCTGGCGTGCCGGCCCTGTCGGCGAGCCTTCTGAGCTTGCAGACCTTCTCCACGGCCTCCCTCTTCGTCATTTCTTCCTCCCGTCATCGTCCATGTCGGGCATGCTTATCTTACCGTCTTCGTCGCCGTCGAGCAGATTTGGAAGGTCCATCTCCGCCAGCGCTGTCCTCCTCTCCTCCGCCTCTCTTCTCTTCTGTGCTCCGCTCGGTTCGTATACGCCGGGGACCTTGTTCCTGCTGGCCATGCAGAATTCTATGCACTGCAAGGCGAGCTGCTGGGCCCTGCCGGGAAGGTCCGACTTCATCTCCACGGCCGCGTGTAGTTTCATCATCCGGTCTAAGCTCGCGGCCGATCCTGGTTTCTTTGACTGTCTCTGACCCTTCCTGAGACCTCCGAGCATTTCCCTTGGTGAGAGGCCCTCGACCTGTCTCAGTCTTTTCATGGCCTCGCTTGGATGGAGAGAGGTCATGTCTCTGAGCCGGTCCACCGACGGTCGGTTGTTCCTGCGCCAGTAGTCCAGGACTTCACCGGGTAGCTTGTCGACGATCTTGACGAGATTGTTGATGTAGGATTCGGAGTATCCGGCTCTCAAGGCGAACTCGGCCGGTTTTACGGCATAGTCGTCCCGCATCCGTTGCGCCGCCTTGGCGATCTCATATGGGGAGAGTTGTTTGCGGGCGGAGTTCTCTATGATGTTGGTCCAGCACTGGTCGACCTCGCTGACGCCCGAGGAGAGGACGACGGCGGCTATCTTTTTCCAGCCGAGGGCTCTGGCACATTTGATCCTTCTTGATCCAGCCCTTTCGAAGAACAGGTCTCCTCTCTGGACGACGATCACAGGGACATGGAGGCCGCTCTTCCTCATGCTCTCCATGAGGTCGTTGATTCTTCCTCCCTCGAAGTCGCCGTCGTCTGACAGTCTGAAGTTCTTGAACTTGTCTCTCTTCACCATGGCAAGGTCGACGATTCGCAGCTCGGCGTTCAGTTCTTCGTCGACATTTTCGTCCCTTTCTTCGGTCTTCCCTTTCATGGCCGTCAGTTGTTCCATTCTCCTTTCCACGAAGCCCCTGGCCTGGGACAGGATGGCGCTGGTTCTTGTTGGCTGGCCCAAGATCTCCGAGTAGGCCCTCCTCAACATGGAGAACCTGTCGTCCTCGTCTCGTTTCGGTTTCTCCTCATCGTCGACTCCGAGGAACGCCTCTTCTATGCTCATCTTCCCCTCGGCGGCGCGCCTGGCTGTGATCTCTTCGCCGTCCTCTCCTGCTACGCGCTCCTCTTCACCGGGTGGGTGAGCTGGAGCTGCTCCGGCGGGCGGTCGAGGGCCTGGTCTATCACCTCCTGCTTCTTCACCACCCTCCTCACCATGTTCGCGTCGAGCGTCTCGCCCAGGATCAAGTGGATCACGTGGACCATCTTTCTTTGACCTATCCGACAAAGTCTGTCCTCCGCTTGGTTCATGACTCCGGGGACCCAATCTATCTCGACGAAGATGACGGTGGAGGAGCGCGTGAGTGTGATCCCGACACCCGCGGCCTTGAGCCCCCCGACGAAGATTTTCTTTCGTCCTGCCTGGAAGTCCTCGACCGCCTTCTTACGGTCGTTGAGCGATGTTCCCCCGTGTACGAGGACGGCCTCTTCTCCGAGGTGATCCTTTATCTTTTGGAGGACGTCGAGATGGTGGGCGAAGATGACCAAGGAGTCTAATCCCGACGCGAGGACGTCGTCTATGTACGAGAGGCAGAGGGGTAGCTTTGCGAGGGCGGTGGCGTGTCTGAACTCGGAAACCTCCGTGAAGGCGATACCGACGAACTCCTCCAGTTCCCTGGCTGCCCTCTTGTACTCGACCTCGGTCGTGGCGGACTCGACGGCGGCCATCTTCTCCTCGTAGGCGCGCTCATAGACCTCCTTCCACCTCTTGAACTGTGGGTGCTCGCTCCATTTTTTCCCCGCGTTCTCCAGCACTACGAGCTGTCTCCTTTTGGGGGGAAGCTCGGGGAGGACCTGGGATTTGAGGCGTCGGACCATGAACGTCGCGCGCAGTCTCTGCTGAAGCTCGCCCAGGTTCGTGGCTCCCGTAGACACCCACGCTACGCGACCGTCGCGTTCCTCCTTGTGCAGCCCGCAGTAGCGTCTCGCGAAGTCCCACCAGTCTCCGAACTTGGCCGGGCAGACCGCGGCTGCGATCGGCCATATCTCCTTCGGGTAGTTCTCGATGGGCGTCCCCGTCAGGAAGAGTGTTCGGTGTCCCCTGCGCATGAGGCCGTCTTCTCCGAGGACGGCGATTGACCTTGCCGACTCTGGGTTTTTTATGAGGTGGGCCTCATCGAGGACGAGCACGTCCCAGGTCCTTTTGAGCGAACGTGACAGCGGGGTGTCTCCGATTGTCTTCTCGTACGTTGTGATGACGAACTTCCCATCACTAGCCTCGATCTCGTCGCTCTTAGTTTCTGGGATCAAGATGTCGTATGGGCGGACGAGCCACTTGGCGGCCTCGTCGGCCCACGTGAGAACCATGGTCTTGGGACAGAGAACGAGGACGTTTGCCGGTTCGACCTTGTTCACGAAGCCGAGAGCCTGGATCGTCTTTCCGGTTCCCATCTCATCCGCGATCAGAGTGTCCTTCCGCGAGAGCGCGTAGGCGATTCCGGCCTTCTGGAATGGGAGAAACGTACGGCCTTTCGGGACAGGTACGTCGATGTCTGATTCCATCGCCGCCGAGGCCCTGAGTCTCGCGAGGTGGTCCCTCATCACCTTGAGTGCTCTCTCGTTGCAGGCTCGCCTCACCCGAGTGGCCGCCTCTATTCTGTCGGACCAGAACCGTCTTCCTACCTTGGCCCTGCATGCCTTGCAGAACCTGTTCTCAAGGTTGCACAGGGCCGCGTCGTGCAGTTTGAAGCCGGCCTTCGACAGGACCTTCCTCTCGTCCACGTCGTCCGGCGACGTGTCGGCCACGAATACGCTCTTCCAGAACGTGACGATCATCTACGACCGAGTTTTTCACGCAGGCATTCGACGGCTCCCCCGACCGTCGGACTTGAGCACTTCTGTTCTGTGTGAGTTCCGGTGTCCACGATGCGCGCGACGAACTTCTTCTTGTTCGAGGCGGGGGTCACGTAGGTCCTCGTGAGCGCTCTCGGTTGTTTCCTTGTCTGAGGCATCGTCCTGTGTCCGACGATATCACGGGTGGAGTTACAGGTACCAACGGAGGAGGTAAAAGTAAGAGGTTTATATTTTTTCGTTGACACCCGTGCCTGAGATTTTCTACCGTGCGTACGGGCGGTCATCGGAGACTCACCTCATGGTGGTCGCCTGTAGCACGAGCAGCGTACGCCCGTGGCATGGCACGGGGAGGGTGCGTCCGAGGCTCGACCAATCGACTGTCCGACCTCCCCGTGACTGAAAGGACCGATCTATGAGCGACAAGAAGGGCAATGGTCAGGGCATCGTCAGGCCTCCGGAGGGGTTCCGACGTGTCGGTTCGGTGGCGAACGCGCCGTGGTTCAACCTCAAGAAGGGGAGTGTCCTCTTGGGGACCCTCCAGAACGTGTACGAGCGTCCGGACGAGCGGACGCCGAGGGGGACGAGCAAGTTCTTCCAGATCGAGGCCGAGCAGGCGTGCGAGGCTCGTGCCGGTCGCGGCGAGGACGCGAAGATCATCACCGTCCCGGCGGGTTCGGTGGTGAACTTGAACTACGGTCCGAAAACCAAGGAGTTGGAGAAGTTCGTCCCGGACGTCATCCGCGGGGCGGTGGTCAAGGTCTGGGTGTCGTGCGGGGACAAATTCAAGATCTCGAAGGGCCGGAGCATGTGGGACATGGACGTTCAGGTCCACATCGTGAAGCCCGCTCAGGTCTCGGAGGACGACGTCGAGTTCGGCGGTGAGGAGCAGGCTGGCTCGGCCGCCTAGTCCCCCATGTCTCGGCCGGTTGCCATACGGGCCAGCTACCGGAACGACGCTGCCTTTCTGCTCAGGTTGGAGGCCGCAGTCGCGAAGGACGAGAGGCAGGGCGAGGAGTGGAGGAGTTCGACCTGTCAGTCCATCCGGGCTTTAGCCATGCGGCTCTTGCAGGCCGACGGTAAGGAACTGGTGGACGAAGATCGGAAGCCGGCAGTACGTTCCGCGCGTCGCTCGACCTGAGAGAAGCGAGGGACCATCTCAGGAGGTCCGCGGGGGAGAGATCAAAAAACCTCTTCCCCGCGGCCCTCTCCTGAGGTCTTTCAAGGGTTGGTTCTTGAGACTTGAGACCGTGTGAGACTGCATGCACGAGACGGAGGATGTCCACGCAAATGGCTATCACGGGTTTTATCTGTTTCTGTCCGGACTTCAGGATCTACCACTTCCATCAGCGCGACGACTCGAAGGAGGGTGACGAGGCGGAGGCCGACTACAAGTTCACCGAACCTGAGCTTGAGAACGTCGTTGCCGCCCACCTCTCGCAGGGCAACAAGCGCGAGGCCGAGTTCGTCGCCAAGATGACGGGATTCGCCAGGCTCTACCCCCATAAGATTGTGGAGTTCTCCACGGAGGGCGATGGTGGCCTCAACGTGAAAGATCCAGAGAAGGAGCCCGAGGGGGGCAGGTGAGGCGCTTTACTATGCGAGGTCGTCACGGGACGTCGGCTCCGGTTCGACCTCTCGGCAGGCCAGACAACCGTCAGGATGACCTTCTCGCAGGAGGTGACAGACCGAAGAGGGAGCCCGTGGTCGAGGAGTATGTCAGGCAGGGTCCTAAGTTGGCCAAGGACAGGCTCCTCGAAGTCATGGCCGACGGTCTCTATCACTCAGCCTTCTCCCTGGAGACGTCCGAAGGTCTTGGTGGTGGAGCGTGGGTATCGGCGATTCGCGAGCTGATCGAACGTGGGTACTTCTTCGAGCGCTCCTCCATGAGCTTGAAGATGCGGAGGAGGTGGTCCAGCGAGGGGAGGCAGTTTTTGGCGGAGGTGGTAAAAGGGATTGACGCTACCTTAGACGAGGACCTGAACGACCTCGGCGTCGTGGAGGCGGCGGTTCCGGTTTCAGAGGCTGCCTCCCGGGAGCCGGGGGTGGAGAGGGTGTGGGAGGAAGCCAGTGGGAGCGATGACGATGGTGAAGGTGAAGATGATGATTTCGACGCCACGTCGGACAGTCGGAGATCTTCGACGAAGCTCTTCTCCGGGCCGACCTTGAACATAGGGGCAGGTGACAGCTTCCGTCTCGACGCTGCCGAGGCGGTCACGATGACGTTTGGGATTCTCGCGAAGAAGGAGTCCGGGAAGACCTACCTCGCGATGGTGATCGCCGAGGAGTTTCTGAAATCCTCGATGCCGTTCTGCGTTCTTGACCCTTCTGGCGTATGGCACGGTCTTCTGTCTTTCTCGTCTGGAGATCTGTCTTCCTATCCGATGGTTCCACTGGTCATAGGCGGGAGCTTCGGACACGTCGACCTTCGGCCCGAGTCTGGCTGGAAGGCGGCCGAGGTCGTCGTTGCTGCGTGGCCGAACTCGGTGGTGGTCGACATCTCGAAGATGAAACCCGATGACCAACATGCCTTCGCGGCTGACTTCGGGGAGGGTCTCTACGAACTTAACTCGGAGCCGCTGCACGTCTTCCTGGAAGAGGGAGACGAGTTTGCCCCTCAGCAGCTTAACCCCGCTTACAAGAACCAACGCCGGTCTCTCGGTGTGTGGGACCGCAATGCGAGGAGGGGGAGACTGCGTGGGCTCGGGCTGACAGTCATCACGCAGAGGTCGGCCGTGATCAACAAGAATATCCTTTCGCAGATTAACGGACTCTACGTCCTTAACATGATGGCCCCGAACGACCTTGAAGCTGTGGAGTCCTGGATGTCGAACGTGGTTCCGAAGTCGGAGAGGAGTTCTTGCCTCAGACAGCTCCCGCGTTTGCCCCGAGGGAAGGTCTTCTACATGCAGGGAGACCCGTACATGTTCGAGAGCTTCATGGTCAGGGAAAAGGAGACCCTGGATACGTCGAGGACTCGCAAGATGGGCGAGCGATCAAGCCTGGCGCGCAGACTGGCCTTGGCGTCGTCGGATTTAGTTTCCAAGGCCGCATCGATCTTGGCCGGTGAAGCCGCGGCCGACACGTCCGAAGAGGCTCCTTGAGCGATGGGCCGCCCGACAAGCATGTTCCAGCGGCGTACCTCCCGCCAGGTGAGAAGAGATGGCGCCCGCTAGCGGGAGAGGAGGACCTGGGAAGGGCTCGCGCACTCCTCCGAAGGGCGGACAGGGAGGTGGCGGCCGTGGAGGGCGCAAGGTTGGCGGAGCAGAGGAGGAGGAACCTCGCCGCCGTGGAGTTCGAAAGGGACATGGCCGCCGCCATAGGAGCGTGGGAGCGGATGGTGGCTCGGGGCGCGGAGAAGATAGCCGCCGACGTGGGGGAGGCTCTTCGAGAGGCGTGGGACATGTTCGGCGGAAGAAGGGACTGAGGCGAGGAAAGTCGAAGGTCAAGCGGGGGACCAAGACTAGGTCGAAGCCGGTCAAGAGGAAGCTGCCTCGGAAACCGAGGAAGCCGCGCGAAGCTCCCAGGAAACCGAGGAGACCGCCGCGCGAAGCTCCGCTCAAACCACCTAGGAGGAAGCCGAAAAGGAAGCCGCCGGGCAGGCCGCCTAGGAAACCGAGGAAGCTGCCTTGGAAACCGAGGAAGCCGCGCGAAGCTCCCAGGAAACCGAGGAGACCGCCGCGTGAACCTCCACGCGAACCACCAAAGAGGAAGCCGAAGAGGAAACTTCCAGTCCCTCCAACGCCCCTTCCCCCGAGGGCCTTGGCGGCCGAGGCCAACATACAGGGATACCTTGTCTCCATCATCAACGTGATCTCTTCGATCAACCCGGAGCTTGAGGTTGGGATGAAGAGCTTCATCAACGTCGATGGCACCGTGGATGGGGAAGTCAGGATCTCCAATATCCCTGATGAGTGGCGCGTTCAGGACGGCCTACCGATGCTCGCAGAGTTTTTGTCGAGCGTCTTCAAGGTTGCCGGCGTGATGAGCGCCGGTCCCGAGGGAGGTGGTTACTACATTTCGATCGGGTGTCGTTTCGGACCGAAGAGCGAGTCGGAGCTGGCAGAGCTTGCCGAGTTTTACAAGCGTTTCAGGGGACTATTTCAGATTGCTTGTTACTACACGTCGGCCGAGGACCTGTCGTCCATCTTGAACCAGGTGGTCGGTATACGGCTCATGATCCAGTCTCTCATGGACAAGAGAGGTCTCCCCCCGGCGGTGATATTCGTCAGGGTGACGTGGACCCCTGACGACATGAAACCGAAGCGGTACGAGGGTGAGAAGGGTTCTGGTTGACCTCTTAGAAGGTGCTGAGTTGGCCATATTTGGACCCATCACGTCCGAGCGCAAGCGCCGGGATTTCGGGGTCATCGACTTAGAGTGGGTTCCCGGCGAGATCTTACCTTTGCCCAGGGCCGCGATGTCCTCGGCCGAGGGCATCAGGTCCGGCTTCAAAATCCCCCTTCCAGTCGGCAAGAGGATGACTTCTCCTCTCAAGCTCAGGATTGCCGGCTACTACGAAATGACAGAGGAAGATCGCGGGGAGGATACCGTTTCGGTGGAGGACTACCAGTGTTTCAACACCATATCCGACCTCCTCTCCCATACCCTGGTTCGCGAGCGTCGCGGGATGTGGTTCTACGCCCACGCCGGTGGGTTGGCCGATATGCAGTTCGTGCTAGATGAGATCTTGAAGGAGGTGAAGAGTTCCGTTCCCGATCGGACCAGCATGACCAGGGAGCCGGACCCCGAGCTGAAGGCTCGCGGCGTTGATCTTGTCACCGACTACGGGCGCGGGTCGTACCGCGTGAGGGCCAGCTTCTCTGGCAGCTCGGCCATCATCGTTCACGTCAGCCGGGGCAAGAACGCCTGGCATTTCATCGACTCCTACTGGTTGCTGAGGGACAAGTTGGAGAATATTGGGAAGGCTATAGGAATAGAGAAGGGGGCGAAGGAGAAGAGGATGACCCAGGCGGAGGCCAGGGACTTCTACTCCAACGCGCCGACGGACGAGCTTACCGCCTACAACAAGGTCGATTGTGAGATCTTATGGAAGTCCATCAAGGCCTTCGAGGACGAGCTGCTTGACTTAGGCGGTCAGCTCCAGCAGACCATCGCCTCGACCGGCATGAACTTATTCCGTCGCGTCTACCTCAAGAGGGTCATCTACACCTCGGAGCGAGTGAACAAGATCGCCGAGGAGAGCTATTTCGCCAGCAGGGTCGAGGTCCTCTCCAGGTACGTGGAGGACTACTACAGCTACGACATCAACAGCTCGTTTCCCTTCGCGATGACGTTCCCTCAGCCCGCAGGGATCAAGGACGTGTCGACCAAACTCCCCGACTCGGACGAGGAGAGCTGCATCTACATCGCCGACGTGACCATCGAGGTTCCCGAGATGGACCTCCCTCCGGTCCCGTTTCGCAAGGACGGCCGTGTCTTCTTTCCTGTAGGTCGCTGGCGCTCGTGGCTCACCTCCGTCGATATCCGACTCGCCCTCCGCGAGGGCTGCAAGCTCCACAAGGTCCATGAGGTTTACTCGTTCGAGCCGTTCAACGACCTCAGGGGGTACGCGGAGGACATCTATGCCAAGCGGGCCGCATCCACGACGGACATGCGGAAGCTTGTCCTCAAGTACCTGCTAAACAGTCTCTATGGGAAATATGCCGAGTCGCCGTGGAAGCAGGAGATGTTGATCAACCCTTCCAAGATTGATCGGGAGAAGTGCCAGATGCTCCAGCCTGGCGTCTGGCTCAGAGACAAGCTGGTGCCTGTGACTCATCGGCACGTTCCGATCTCTACGCACATCACGTCCATTGCCCGCCGGACGCTCTACGACGGAGCCAAGGAGTGTTATCGTCAGGGTTTTCCGATCTTTTATTGTGACAGTATCACAGGAGATCGAACGGTCGTTCTGAAGTCTCCAAAGGGTGAAGTTATCGTCGAACCAGTTAACTCAGCCTGGAAGATTGTAGGAGGAGACCCTGGTTCTCATCGATCATACAAGGAGGCAGTCGTAGCAAGGCCGGGCTGGATGGCGTTGGCGAAGGATGCGAATGGAAAGGAGGGATGGTTTCCTCTCAAGAAGATCATACGACATGAGACGAAGAAGAAGGTCTACCTCATCAGTTCGAAGAGAGGACAGGTTGAAGTCACCGCCGACCACTCTCTCATGGTGAAAGGGAAGGAAGTAAAACCGGGAGACTTCATCCGGAGAAATATGCAGTTCGATACGGTGTCAGCTCCTCCCTCTGTTCCATTAGGTAAAGTGGACCTGCTCGATCATGTTTGTGATTTCAAGAGAACCCTTGGTGGTAGGCGTGGTAGGGGGAAGGGCTATTCTTACGAGATCGAAAATCGAGTTTCAGAATTCGATTCTAACTGGCTCAGATATGAGACTGTAAAAGGTTCGGAACAGCTCATCAAGCGTCATTATAGATCTGGTTCGCCTGAATTCAGATCTCTCCTTCGAGTTCTGGCAGCCTACATCTCTGAGGGCAGCGCGAGCATCAGATACTTAACGTCAATGAGGGATATGTTCTCCATATCCCAGGCCAAGAAGCAGTGGCTCCTCGACCTGAAGTCAGATCTTGTTTCCATAACGAAGAAGATTTCTCTTCTTGGGCCGAAGTGGAGTCCAGGCTCAAACGCCTACTACCTACGTAGCGGAGCTGGGCTTCTGACCTTCGTTTTTGCCGCTCTTGGTGGAGTTGGTTCCAAAAACAAAAAACTTCCGTCGTTCATATACTCACTTACCAAGTTCGACTTTTTGGTCTTCTGGAGGAAGCTCGTCGAGGGTGATGGAAGTGTCGATGTCGGCGGAATGGACAATTACTCAACTTCTTCCCAGCAACTGGCAGCCGGTTTGTCGTTTGCCTTGAGCCAGCACGGATTCGAGCATTCTATTCATTACAGAGAAGACAAACGCGGTTATACGATCAGATTGAGACCAGAAGGAAGTGAGAGGCGGAGGTGGACGACGAAGGTATCAACGTCTGTCGTGGATGGTTTCGTTTACGATCTGGAGGTAGAGGGTGCTCATACTTTTGTGGACGGTCTCGGCCGTGTGCTCTTGCACAACACTGATTCGATTAAGTCCAAAGCCATTCTTACGAGCGACGACAAGAAGCTCGGGATGTTCAAGCTCGAAAAGAAGATCTCGGTCGGTGAGCACATCGCTCCCAAGATCTACATGGATGAGGGGCTCAAGCTTAAGAAGGACGGGACCTGGGCCGAGGACTGGACGGCGAAGGCGAAGGGTTTCTCTCTCGACTACATATCTGTTCCCGGTGTCGACGATGCTTCGCCGAAGGCTGCCTACGAGAAGCTTGCGCGCGTGGCCGCGGGTGACAGGGTCTCGGTGCAGAGGATGGTCCGCCTCAGGGAGCTTTATCGTCTGAAGGACGGTGCTGGGTATCTGTCGTCCCCTGTCGAGGTCCTCGTCATCAAGGCCTTGACCTTCGAGATGCTCTCGAAGAGGTTCCATTACCCGGACGGCGAGACGCGTCCGTGGAGCGTGGCCGAGCTGAGGAGTGGTGAGATTTACCCGCGCGGTTTCGATTTCGAGCCGGAGGTGGCCAGTAGGATCGACGTGACGACGAGGGCCATGATGGAGGCGGCGGTATGAAAGGCGACCCTTCTGACGACCCTGGTGACGAGCGCGTTCGCGTTGGTGGTAGGTTGGGTTTTTCTCTCGTCTGCGATGTTTGTGACGCGAGCTGGTTCTCTGACGTCAAGGCCGAGGTGGAGGTGTCGGGAGTTATGTTGGTTCTCTGCCTGGTCTGTCAGAGGGACCTGTCGTGAGTCGCACTCTCAAGCAGCTCCTCGAAGACTACGAGAGGATCTTGATTGTGAAGACCCTCCACGCGAACTCTTTCTCCAGGAAGAGGGCCGCCGAGGCCCTCGGCATCAAGACCGGACGCCTGTGGAGGAGGATGAGGGTCCTCAAGATAGATATCTCGGTTCTCCCCCGCACGACGCCGGGCAGGCCCAGGCGGAAGGGTGGCGGTCCGCCTCCATCATGGATAAGATTGAGTGGCAATGAAGAAGACTAGGATGGTCTCCAGAGGGAGGAAGCGACGCAGGAAGTTGATCTGGCCTCGGGTGGTGGCCAAGTACGAGGAGGTCTACGAGGTAGTCTGTAAGGCTTCGATGTGCCCGTCTGGCGGGGCCTGCTTCTACGTTGGGAAGACGTTCGCTTCAAGGAGGGACTTGACCTGTTTCTTCTGCCCGTCGTACGAGATTTTGGTCCGAGCGCTCGACTTCCGTGGGTGGTTTGCTTTTCACCTGAGGCGGAGGGACGGCGACAGTTTCGAGGAAGCCAAGGTGGAGTCGCTCAAGGGACCGTTTACCGATCAGGTTCATGCGATCTTGAGTCTGTCGAGCGATCTCTGGCTGCTGACGCCGAGGGCGACGGCGTGAGGAGGTCAGTTTCAGACCAACAGCTCGGACTCCTCGGGACGTCGAGCGCGAAGCCTGACTCTGCCGAGGACGCTCCGAGTCCGAGGGACGTCCGTGAGATTTTGAGGAAGGAAGTTGCCATCATCCTGGTCCCACACCTGTCTCCTGTACCACCGGTCGGCGTGCGCGAGTTGGCCGAGCAGCTCTCCGTCCGCCTGGTCGACCTCGTCGAGCGCCGGATGCGCGGGCTCCCCGCGTGTGATGTCTGTGGAGACTTTTTCTCGGTCTGCCTGACGTGTGGTACGCCCGAGGTTGGTCATGGTGAGACCGAGCACCAGCTCATCCTAGTTCCATGTGAGGTCTGTCCGTTTCCGGCTTTGGCAGGAGGGAGATAAGCTGAATCTCGGGTGATGTGACAGTAGATCGTATTTTCGCTCCTTCAACGTCTCAAGTCCTAACCCCTTGAGCTGGGTCTGATCGTTTTGAAACTCAATCTTCTTCCTTGAGCTTGAATCTGATCTCAAGCCACCTCGAAATGGCGTCAACGATCGATGTTGCCTGTCTAAGCTCGGAGTCTCCTGTCGACCCACTCGGCTCGAACCTCATGTTCTTGAGTTTGGACGTGTACCAGTGAAGAGGCACCCCTGACTGGAGACCGAGGCTGATGGAGATGGCGAGGGCGTCGAGGAGCCCTGATATGGTCGAGCCCATGCGGTCAGCCTTCAAGAATATCTCCCCAGGTGTCTTGTCGTCGTGCAAGCCGACGATTACGTAGATGTTCAACTTGGCCAGTCGGCCGTCCTTATGGTGGACGATTTTGATCTTCCTGGTCACTGAAGTTCTCGTATCCGGAAGCCTCTTTCGCCCGCTCAACTGAGTCCTTTCTTGGCGTCGAAACCTCTCAAGGCTAAGGCCGCGAGGAAGCCAACCTTGTTCTTGAAGACGTGCGACATCTCGAAGACCTCTCTTCTCTGTTTCTCAGAAGTGTCGTTTGAATTCCACAACTCGGCGCCGGCCTGCCATGTAGAGGTGATGGTTTTCTTCGATAGCCCCGTCACGCGAGCCACATCACAAACGAACTTCTTCTCTCCGATCTTGAGCATCACCTTGACTATAAGATGTGGTTCTTCACCTACGATGCAGAGATAGATGTCGTCGGTCGAGTAGCCGAGTTTGCGTAAGGCAGCATGGTACGAGAGTGCTTCTAGGATGTATGGTGGAGCTTCGCCGAGTCTCGTCTTCATTTTCGCAGGTCTTCCCACAAGGCATTGAGTGCGGCGACGGCCTTGTCGCTGTCTCTCATCGGCATGTTCATGATCTCTCCGAGGCGATTGGCAAAGACTCCAGCGCAGGCACGCGCGACGAAGTCGTCGATGTCGCCGTCTTCCTCGGTCCACACGTTCCTTGCTTCACACACCGCCGTGCTCAGCCTGGACATGATGTCCTGGTTGCTCATAGCAGTTTAGGTTCCATGGCGACGAGCGCCGCTAGCTTACCGCCGAGGTGGCAGCAGGCTTTGTGGAAGTTCTCGGAAAGGTGGTTGCTCTCGGAGTGGCGGGCGAACTCGTGGATCAAGAACCCGAGAATCTCAGGGGACCGTCCACTGGAAGACAATGTTAGCACTTTTTGAACAAGGTGTCAAATTAGGTTTTGTCCAGAGAGTAAAAGACGACGATCGATATGCAGTGGAAGGCGTCGTCCGAGGACTGGAGGACGACACAGGACTCTGGTTCGATCTTCTCGCGTCCAATCCAGTCCGTCACGCGTTCGCCGAGAGCCTCCCTGTCCCGTGATGTCGTGGCGGAGAAAACTTTGCAGGCCAGTCGCTCGGCGCTCATTTTTTTCTCCCGAACAGACGTGACATCATGGACGTCTTCCTCGGCGCCTCCTTGGTCTCCATGTTCTTGATGAGACCGTCTTGGACGTTGGCGGTGATGACGACTTTCTTTCCCGCAGCGGTCAGTTCTGCGGCTTTGACGGCGACGACGTCGTTCAGGTCGAGACCCTTGACGAGGTTAGCCTCGGCGAGCGGAACGACGATCTTGTTTGGTCTGAAGGGGGCGGAGTGTCTTGTCATGGGTGGACACCATCGCCTGTTTTTCCAGGCGCTCCTCCACGCCCGCCTGCGCCTGCGCTGTCTTATCTTGACCGTCCGTCCCATGGCATTTCCTCCTGCCGCCCGTCAGCGACCTTGCTCGGCTTTGCGCTCAGGACCTTCACCACGATGACGTCCTTGAGCGCCCTGGCCATCCTCGTCCTGTTCCTCGCGGCCTTGACCACGAGACTCTTGAGTCTGGGCATGTCTATCTTGACCTCTGCCGAGACGTCGAAGGTCTCCTGTCTGGCCTCCCGCTCCTCTGAAATCTTGGAGACGACCTCCAGCCCGTAGAAGTCGACCTCTATCGAGACGCGGCTCTGTTCGTCCTCCTCGAACGAGGCCGCGCGTCTCACCTTCCCTTCCTCGTCTCCACGAGCGCGACCAGCATGGCCTCGGCTTCGCTGGGCGATACGTAGAACCTGTCGAACCGCACGCTGTCGCCTGACACCTTCACGTCTCCGGTGAATTCCGGAAGCTCACGCGAGCGGTACATGTCTATTTCAAGATTTCCACCGTCCAGTCGCTTTACCTTTGCGCCCACGACCGAGGCTAGCCTCTCGGCGACGTCCTTCGATGTGGTCTCGTGAGAGCGGCGCTCCTCGCGCGACTTTATTGCCTCGGCGAGGAGCGGAGCGTATTCGGGCCAGAGACGGCGCTCGATGTCCCTTCCAATCTGATCTGGAGTCTTTCGCCAGAGCGACACTTTTATTGACGGCGTCTTCTTGCCGTAAGGGAGACTCCAGACCTCTCGTCCGTCCTCGTGGGTGGGGAAGACGCCGCTTATCTTCAGGGTCTCGACGTCCTCGACGCGCAGGCCGAGCCGCTCCTCGCCTTCGCCCGAGATCTCAACGTAGTGACCGTAGCTCTTTCCCCCGACTCGCCAGCCTATCTCGTTCGCCACCACGGCCGCCAGCTCGTGGAGCCTCTCCTCCGCTTCCTCTCTCGTCGGCTTCACCATCTGCTCGTCCTCCTCGAAAAATGGATGCTACCTTCATCTAGAACGAAGTGTCAAACACCATTTTTCACATCTTTCTCGCCTCTCCTGCCGCGGGCGGCACCGACAACCTTCAGGGTGATGTCCTCCAGCGCCTCTATGTGCTCCAGAAGCGTACGTGCGTCCTCTGGCGAGATCTTGCCGTACCAGACGAACCTGTTTTTGATCTGAGAGATCGTTGTTGAGCTGCTCAGGCTTCTTGCTATCTTCCTCACGGCGCCTTCCTCACGAATATCGAGTTCAGCCTGGTGTTCGACAGCGTCTGGTCGTCGTGAGCGCCGAGGTCCAAAAACATCCTTGGTCTCGGGTTTTCCTCGCGATGGAGCGCCTTGTCCTCGCCTCCAAGCAGCCTCAAGATCACTTCCTCTTCGTTGTTCTGTGAGTACATGGCGTCATGATATACCTGTCGTCGTGGTGATGGGAGCCCGTGCCGCACCAGGGTTGGAGTGTGAGACCTCTTTTCTGGAGAGAGTCGAAGAATCTGAAGAAAGCATCGTTTTGACGAAGGAGAGGGATTGAAGTGATGACTGAAGTAGAGATCGTAATCTACACCCACAGGTGGTCCGCTCTTCAGGTCGAGGCCATCACTTCGATTGCTCTTCGAACGATGAGCAACATCAAATACTCCATCATCGTCCAGCAGGAGCCTGTCTCAGCCCACGAGAACATGGCTCGGGCGTGGAAACGCGTCTCAGCTCCGTACGTCGTCTACCTGGACGAGGACGTTCAGGTGCTCCAGCCGAGGTGGTTGGAAAGTCTCGTCAAGGTCTTGAAGGAGAGGAAGGATATTGGCGTTCTCGGTACAGAGCAGACGAGGTCGAACTTAGATCTCGTTCCGCAACTCTCCGATGACCTGTACGTCAAGAAGGAGAAGTGGATTCCTGGTCATGTGATGGCATTCGACAGGACCAAGGTCCCCGACCTGGCGTTCGACACCAACATTCCAGGTCGTTGCGGGATGACAGATCTCGATGCTTGCTTGCAAGTTCGCAAGGCTGGATATCTGGTGTCGGTGCTTCCCCAGGTTGTTGTGTATCACCCCATGCGAGACGATGATCGTACAAGGAAGATCGAAGGGAGACCACTCATCTCGGAGATGAAGTCCTGGTACTTGGATCAGCACATCTACATGCTCTCCAAATGGGGAGATTTCTACAGAGATGCCATCGAGTAGGACGAAGGGAAGACCGACATGAGTGAAGAGAAGAAGGTGTCGGGGAGACACCCGAACACCCGAACAGACGCGACGTCAGGATGACGTTGGTGTACGCGGGTTCCCCGGTAAACCAAAGGACGAATGGTCAACTCATCAGGTTCACGATGATAACATGAACGGTCGCAGGGTCGCAGGGAGGATTTGTTCAATCATGCCAAGGTCAGTCGTCGTCGAGGTCCATCATGGAAGATGCGGCAGTACTGTCGTGGGAGACCTTCTGGACCAACACTCGAAGATTCATTGGGACAGTGAGATCTACTATCTCCCAGGCTGGATGGACACCATCATGTCCAAGCAAAGGAGAACCTTCGAGAGAGACGGCATCGAACACATGCGAGAAAGAATCCGTGCTTCGAAGAAGGAGATCTACAGCTTCGAGTTCCAACCTCACAACCTCGTCCCCATGGGCGTAGAGATGATCGAATACCTGACTCTATGTGAGGAATCTGGCACAAGTCACTTCATTCACCTCAGCCGCAAGAACATCCTCCGCAAGGTCATCTCAAGCCTCGTGGCTATGGAGCGGAAGGTGTTTCACTACAAGATCGGTGAGACACCTCCGCTGACGAGGATGAAGATCCACACCGACCACATCTACATCAAGGACACTGGTAGCTCTCTCGTCGAATACATCGAACAGACTCTGAGGCAGGAGAAAGAAATCTCAGAGTTCATGAGAAGCAAGGGACGGCGAGGGCTGTTCATGTCCTACGAAGACGATGTGGAGAAGAACCCTTTCGTGGGTTACCGAAAGGTCTGCGAGTTCTTGGGAGAAGAACCAGAGAAAGCAGAGATAAGGTTCTCGAAGGCTACTGCGATCTTTAGGATGGAGGACATTGTGGAAAACTGGAACGATGTAGTTGCTGCTCTAATGGGAACGAGACATGAGTGGATGCTGATCGGATGACTATGTACAAACATTCAGAGATCGAAGTCCTCCATCTAGAGGTCACTGACAAATGCAACGCCTCGTGTCCTCAGTGCGCTCGGAATGACTCGGGAGGAGCAGTCAATCCCCTCTTGACCATCACTGAGCTTAGACTCTCCGACATCGAGAAGATGTTCAGCGACGGTCTCGCGCGCCGCCTGCGCCAGGTCATCCTGTGCGGCGGCTATGGCGATGCTGTGATGGCACGGGACACCATCGACATTTGCGAGTTCTTCAGAAAGGAGAACCCCGATGTTCTGATCGGAATGCACACCAATGGAAGCGCTCGAAGCGTGGACTGGTGGAGAGAGATGGCCAGGGTTCTACAGCCCGGCTACATGTGTTTCGGCGTCGACGGCCTCGCTGACACCAACCACATCTACAGGCGAGGGACTCGCTTTGAACTAATCATGAGGAACGCGCAGGCTTACATCGACGCTGGCGGCTACGCCATCTGGGACTACATTCTGTTCGCCCACAACGAACACCAGGTCCGTGAAGCTGATGAACTATCGAAGAAGATGGGCTTCAAGCTTTTTCAGATCAAAGAGACCCCGAGGTTCTTCGACAAGAAAAACACGGTCATGATAAAAGATTTTCAGGTGAAGGACAGCGAAGGGAAGATCATAAGTAAGATCTCACCTCCTAAGTTCACACAGAGTTCTCTTCCACACGTCTCCATTGAAGACCTCCGACGAAAGACAGGAGGCTACAAGGGTTACCTGACGACGACGCCTATCAAGTGCCAGGTGGCAGAGATCAAATCTATGTACATCACAGCAGACGGCTATGCGTTGCCGTGCTGCTACCTCGGCTCGCACGTTCATCGGCAGGGAGCCAATGTAGACAACGACAACTTCTTGGCCAAGGTGGAAGCTCTCGGAGGCTTCGATGCCATCGACGCAAAAAAGAGACCACTCAGAGAAATCGTGGACGGTCCCCTCTTCCAGGTGGCAGTGCCGGAGAGTTGGAAAGAAGGACCGGAGAGGAACCCTACGTGCGCTCGGATATGCGGCAGCGAACCCAGGTTGGTCAGAGGCTAGGTTCACACGCGCATGTAGAACGAGAGACCTTTCACTGAGATCTTATTTCCGAGGACCTCGTCGACGGCTTGCTTGACGCCAGGCCAGCCAGGAACGACATAGTCGTGACCAGCGAAAATCGCACCGGGCTTCATCTTGGGCAGCCACATGAGGATACTCGCCTTGGTTCCCTCGTAGGTGTGGTCAGCGTCGAGAAAAAACAAATCTAAGGAGCCATTTTCGTAGCGATCCACCACCTCATGGTCCTTGTGAGGGACGACGTTGATGAAATGTCGAACGCCGGCTTCCTTGGAGAAATGTTCGAAGACCTGTCTGATTCCTCCGTACATGCTGGCGAAGGGTCTCATGTCCTCGCTCAGGGGAAGAGACGGAGGGTCGAGACGGCTGGGGTCGATGGCGTCGAGGGAGATCTGTTTGCCGCTGTCGCGAATCATCTCCGCTAGGTGAATCGTGGAACGACCGAAGAACGTTCCCACCTCAACGAAGTGAGCACCACGGTGAGGGGCGATGGCGACAGCCTCCCGATAGATGTCATCGAAATCGTACCACCCAGGAACGTCCTTCCAGCTCGTCATGGGGCGAGATTATGATCACCGACTGTACCTCTTTTCCATTTCAGCTTCATGGTATCCTCGCTCGGCGCAGGCGGACAATGTCCGCGAGGAGGTTATGAGGTTGCTCGAAGTCGTCGGAGGGATACCAGGGTGGTACAGGCACGGTCCCTTCTACGAGTGGGCCGTCAACGAGGCTCCGGATGGTGCCCACTTCGTCGAGGTCGGCGTCCTCTTCGGGAGCGCTTCGAACGGCCTGGCGAGGCTCATCTTAGAGTCCGGCAAGCAGGTGAGGCTGACCATGGTCGACGCTTTCGACGTGAAGAACCTCGGTCCCAAGGCACTCAAGGTCATCATGGACGTAGGGCTCGGGGGGTTCCGCGACACCTTCGACCACTTCAGAAGAGGGGCGGCCCACGATTCTGGATTCTGTGACGTCGTCACCGGAGACACGGTCTCGTCGTCGTCGATCTTCTCTGACGGCTCCCTCGATTTGGTCTTCCTCGACACGCGCCACGACGAGGAGCACGTGTCGGCAGAGATCTCAGCCTGGCTGCCCAAGGTTAAGCCGGCCGGCGTCCTCGCTATCAAGGCCGGCGGTGTGAGGGACGGAGAATACACGGACCACCCAGGAGCCCGAGCGGCCCTCGCCAAGGCCTGCGCCAGCCTGGACCGCGCCGTCGTCGTCTTCGACGAGTTCGCCTCGTACGTGAGGCGATGAGCAAGAGACCGTTCGTTCTTTGGTTGACCGGCGAGCCGGCGGTCGGGAAGACCTCCCTCGCGAAGGCCCTGGTGCCGGCCTTAACGATGCCCGTGGAGATGGTCGACGGGGATGACCTCAGGCGCGAGACCGGTCACACAGACTTCAGTGAGTCAGGCAGGTTCGTGCAGGCCCGCTTCGCCGCGACGATAGCCAGGAGGATGGCGAGGTGGGGCGTATCCACGGTGGTGGCGCTGGTGTCACCTGTCGCTAGTCACCGGAAGGCGGCCAAGGAGAAGATAGAGGCCGATGGCATGCTCTTCTTGGAGGTTCTAGTCTCGGCGTACCCCGACGTCGTCGCGGTTCGGATGTCGTACCGGGGTCCGTTCTTGGGGCAGCCGATCAAGTACGAGCACGGCTCTCCCGACCTCATTGTCGACTCAAGCGGCCCGAGGACGTCGGAGGAGTGCGCCTTCGACGTTCTCGACTTCCTGGGGTCACGACTCTGAGGGTCTTCGGATCGTAGCGGACTCCCTGCGCACACTGTGCGAGATGCCGCAGTAGCGGGTGCAGGTCAACATCTTGTCGCGTATAGGAGGGGAGAACTCGTACCAGAACTTCCTCAGGTCTCCCGGCTTCTCGACGTTCATTCCCCCGTAATCGTCGGCGAAGCAGAGCTGGGCTTTTCCGTAGACGTCGAGCATGATGTTGCGGTCGTAGGTGTTGCAGATCGGCTCGTCGGTTCCGTTGGGGGAGAGCCAGCCTAGCTTGGCGGTCTTGCCGGCGGCGATCGAACTGAAGTACATCTTCACCTGGCGAAGCCACTCTCCGTTGATGCCGAGTTTGTACTTGTCGTTACACTCGTTGATCACCTTGGCGAGGTTCTCCGGGTCTTTTACCTGCTCTGTCTCGAAGAACTCGTCTCCCGATGGGGTTACCTGTCCGAACGTCGGTTGCATGATGTTGAGCTTGAGCTTGTCGGCTCCGATGTCGTTCAAGACGAAGTCGTAGAAGCGATCTAAATCTCGGTAGTTCCTCTCGCAGACTATCGTCATCGCGTATATTTTGGGTACCGCTCTGGACGAGTACGACTGACATCGGCATGAGCCGTCTTTCGGCACGCAGTACCCATTCACCACGAGGTGGCTCTCATGCGATTGGCCGCACTTGCAGAGACCAACGGCGAGCATCTTCCTCCTGGCTTCAATCATGAGCCGGAGGGCGGAGACGGCCATCTTAAACGATCCTCTGACCCCCCGGACTCTGTCATGAATCTTCTCTACGTGGCTGTCGACTGACACGGTGATCTCGGTCGGTCCTCCAGAGACCATCCTTTCGGCTCTTTCGATGGTCTTGATCTTGGTCCCGTTCACGACTGAGAACATCTTCAGTCCTCGGGCCTTGGCTTCGGTGCAGAGACGGAAGTAGTCGTCGACGTCGAGCATGGGTTCTCCGCCGCAGGTTACCAAGGTCTGTCCTCCGATCTCCTTGAACTCGTCGAGGATTTCCATCTTCATGTCCCACGACAGGTAGCGAGCCCGGTCGTCATCGTCAAGCTTCCAGAAAGTGCAGTGGCCGCAGCGCAGGTTGCAGCGCTTGTTGGTCTGCATGAACAAGAAGGTTGGTGGGCCGCGCACGTTGAGCTTTCCGTCTGGATGGTAGATGTTATCATGCCCATGTTCATGAAGAAGCTTCACCTCGGGTGTGGCGACAAGTTGATTGAAGGTTGGGAGAATCATGACTTGGATGTCGACCTGGAGAAGCCGCTCCCCTGACAAGACGGCGAGGCGAGTTTCATCTTCACCGAGCACGTGGTTGAGCATCTTGAGTTGGGCGCCACGTGGCGGTTCTTCGTGGAGTGCTTGAGGGTCCTTCGACCCGGAGGAGTCCTCCGGACGGCGATCCCAGACGTCTCCAAGATCTGGCAGCATGTTCGTGCAGGTCTAGGCGGCTCTTACGGACGCATCGTCGAGGAGCGTGGTTGGGGTGACGGCTCCCCCGGCTCGTGCGTCTCACATGTTCTTCTCAGACACGGCCACAGGTCTCTCTGGTCTCCAGACTTGTTGAAGACGGTTTTACTTGCTGTTGGTTTCAAACACGTCGTCGACGCTCCGGTTAGCCAGTCGTTCCATTTAGAACTGGTGGACGTCGAGCAGCACTGGAAGTCGACGGGGCGCTGGGAAAACTTCATCACATCGTCTTGCGTGGAGGCCCTGAAGTGAAGATCTTGGACAGGGACACTGGTCTTGAGGTGGAGAGGTTGTATGCCGGCTCCTACGTCCTGAGACCTCCACCAGGACGTCAGATCATCGTCGTCAGGCTAGGTCCGCCGGCCGTCTCCTGTTCCATGTTCGAAGTACCAGATGGTGGAAAAGGGATTTTGGTTGTCGACGACACGTGTGACCTCGTGGATGCTCCGTTCGATGTTCTGATGTCCGACGGTGACATGGTCGTCGACATGAAGCCGATCGTTTGTCCTGTCAAGTTCGAGGGCGTGACGCTTTCTCCGCCGAGGCGGGTGGACGGTCTCCCACCGATTGTTTCCTGTATCATGATCACGCAGCCGTCGCGTCTGGAGATGGCGAAAAAAGCGGTTGCTTGTTTCAACGGTCAGGACTACAGACGCAAGGAGCTGGTTGTTGTATCTACCGGAGACATCTCGGCACTCGGGGTGAGGTTCCTGAGGGCTCCTTCTAGTCTGACGCTCGGTGAGCTTCGCAATGCAGCCGTGGCGCGGGCCTCTGGCGACATCGTCGCGGTTTGGGATGATGACGATCTGTCGGCCCCTGGCCGCCTGTCGGCCCAGGTGGAGAGACTCATGTCTGACCCGAGGGCCGACGCCTGTCTTCTGAGAAGCATATTCTTGGCCTGGCCGGCGCGGGGTCGCTATGCCGTCTCCAGGCAGAGGCCGAGGGGATGGGAGCCGACGATGCTGGCCTGGAGGCACCGGATGCCCAAGTACGAGCCATTGAATCGCGGTGAAGACACTGTCCTTGTGGAGCGGATGAAGGTCATCTCTCTCGACATGCCTTCGCTTTATACGTACCTCGTTCACGGGTCGAACACGTGGGGTGAGGAGCACTTCAATCAGATCTTTGCCGACGCTGATGAGACTGTCGGACCTGGCGACCCAAGGCGCGTCATGGTCGAGAGGATGCTCGGGGTGTCTTCTGTCTCAAGCCTCAACCTCTTGAGCTAGGTTTTTTCCGCCAAGCATACACCCCCATACTCAAACCTCCAAGCCAGTCGATCTTCTCGGTTTAAGATGCGCGTTCTTTACGTTGCCTTCCATCCCTGCGCCCTGTCAGAGTCTTATATCAGGACCGAGATGGAGTGGATGCAGAAGCGAGGAGTTGAGGTTTTCCTTCTTGCCCACACGAACCATGTTTCCAACCACCCGATGGTAGTTCCGCCGGAGAGGTTCCAGCTAGGTGGCAAGATCAACGAAGTCGCTCGGAAGTTCCAGGTCGATGTTGTCCATATCCACTGGTTGATCTTACTTGAGTGGTTCCACATCGGAGAGTTGACAGCAGGCTTAGACTTCCCACTTACTGTACGCGGTCATTCCTTTGACTTCACCGTGGAGAGGACTTTCCGTGTCTCTTCCTTCGACTCCGTTCATAAGATCTGGCTTTTTCCTCACTACGCCGAAAAGGCGGCTCACGTTTCCACGAAGGTCGCTTCCCTCTCGGCGTGTTACGATTTTGGTGTCTTCCAGCCCGGTCTCTCTGACGGCAAAGTGGTCCGAGCGGCAGCCGGTCTCGAAGACAAAGACATCGAGGGTTTTTTAAGTGTTGCTCGCCTATGTCCGGAACGCAGGTTCGAGTTGATCGTGACGAGGGCCTTCAAACCTGAAGGCTATCCGGAGAGGTTGGCGAGATTGGCTTCCGACAACGTGACCGTGAAGGTGAACCTTCAGCGCGAGGAGGTGGCCAAGGCCATGTCCACTGCGAGCTTCTGCCTGCGAGGGAGTGACGAGTCTGCTCACCAATTTGGCATGCCGGTGTCTGTCATCGAGGCGATGGGCTGTGGGGTCACGCCGATTCTTCCAGATCTGCCTGCGGCTCATTCCTATGCTGGAAGTGCCGCTTTTTACTACAAGACCATGGAGGAAGCGGTTGAGATCTTGAGGGTCGGAGCCGCGAGGAAAGAGGAAGCGATCGAGATGGCGAAGAGGTACAAAACGGATGTAGTCTTACCGGAGGTTATTTCTGAGTGGGAGAGGCTCGCGAGATGAAGGCTCCGACCGTCTCGTGCATCATGCTCACGCAGGCGAGCAGGTTGAACATGGCCGCCAGGGCGGTCAGGTCGTTCT
>Ga0187892_10003382_pt1 | contig 29298 bp, 26 predicted proteins | sample MA1701073metaG_FD_139345 | JGI IMG/M metagenome (GOLD analysis project Ga0187892, IMG submission 139345) | Bio-ooze microbial communities from a basaltic lava cave in the Kipuka Kanohina Cave System on the Island of Hawaii, USA - MA170107-3 metaG ... | reverse complement strand
CATTCAAAGCCGGCGACACTTCTACATACCGTTGCCGAATCCGTTCGGCCAGAGCATCCATCGCCGCATGGTAGGCGAAGTCAACCAGGAAGTGAAGCGTTTATTTATGCACAATGCCTTAGACGCCGGCTCAAAGAAGCTGCACGCCGCTGCAGGAAACGAGGACGAATCCACCCGAGATGGCCAGGGCGGTCACGGCTAAGCCGCGGTTGCGCGGACGGCGCACGCCGATGACGCCGCAAATCAAGGCCGCGAGGCAGGCACCCATGGCCGCAAACTGCAAGCCCATGGACAGCCACAACCAAGTCGGGACTGTTCCACCGCACGCCTCCAGCATCTTGTTACTCGCTTCCATCCACGAAGATGCTTTCATCATCACCTTTTGCAGCTCTTCGAGTTCCATTCGATGAGGGGATAAGACCACACCGGCAAGAATGAACAAAACGACGGTTGCACACGAGAGAGCAAAGGCTATTTTGGCAATCCCATTGGGATGGCCCGGCTCGCCCTGCGTATCGCTAATCGCCGGCTCGGCCTCTTCGGCCATCCCCCCCATCGCTTTGGCCACCGGAACCCGACCCGGTTCGGGCAGCGTCGATTCCGGTGGAGCGGTAATCGTCCGGCGGCAGTAAGGGCAGGCCACCGCCTTGAGCGCCCACTCATCGTCGATCTCAATCGGCTGCGAACACCCCGGGCATTGAAAGCGAATCGCCATAAGGCAGCGATGGTAACCCCGTCACCCGGATCACGCAATTACGGATACCGCGGCATGTTTAAACGCCGGGGTGCGGGATTCCGGATCGGCCTCCGCGGGAACAAGCACATTCGCCTCCGGGTAATACATGGCGGCGTTGCCGGCGCGAATGGGAAATTCCCGAACCAGAACGCCGCGCAACTTACCGGTCTCGCTGGCCACGGTAACGCGCTGATCGACACGCAATCCGAGCCGCGCGATATCCGCCGGGTTGAGAAGGATCACATCGCGGCGGTCCTGGTTCCGGTAGGTATCCTCTTCCTCGTAGACGACGGTGTTGAACTGACCCTCGCTGCGAAGGGTCATCAACCGAAGCCGCCCGGGCAACTCCCCAAAAACGGGCAACGGGACGACGTGCAATTTGGCCCGGCCCGAGGGCGTTTGAAAAACCGGCCGGTGGTAGGTCCGCCCGCCGATCTGAAACTCTTCCTTGGTGTCGTCGATCCGCCCGATTTCTTCATAACCGGGTACCACGGCGGCGATTGTCCCGCGAATGTTGCGGTGTTGCGCCAGGGACCGCCAGTCGATCGGCCCACCCTCACCCAGCACGAGTCGCGCGAGATTTGCGATGGTCGCTACTTCACTCCGGGGGCCTTCATGTCGCCGCGGGCCACCATCACTGAGACGCACGTAACTGAACATCGACTCCTGGGTCGTTGGCTGCGGCTCCTCGTCGCGAGCCAGCATGGGCAGGATGAGGGTTTCCTTCGCCCGCCCAAACACGTGCCCGCTATTGAGTGCCGTGCTGAAATACACCAGCGAATCGAGCTGTGCGAAGGCCTTTTCGGTCCAGGCGGCGTTGGGCGTTGCCCCGAAGAGGTTGCCGCCAAGGCACCAGCCGGTCTGAATCTCGCCGCGATGCATGGCCTCGAGGCAGGAAAGCGTGTCCAGGCCCGGTGTCGTCGGCAACTTGACGCCGAAGTGCCCTTCAAGCCGATCGAAAGTGGCCTGTCGGAGCTTCGGCGTGACGCCGACCGATCCGACGCCCTGGACATTGCTGTGTCCGCGGATGGGCAACAGACCCGCGCCGGGTTTGCCGACCATTCCCCGGAGTAGAGCCAGGTTGGCGATCATACGCACATTGTCCACGCCGTGTTTGTGGTGGGTGATTCCCATCGTCCAAGCGAAGACCGCATGATCCGCTTCGGCGTAGAGGCCGGCCGCTGTCTCGATCGTGTTCCGGTCCACGCCCGACTGCTCGACGATTGTGTCCCAGGACAACTCTCGAAGGTGGGACCGAAGCTCGTCAGATCCTTCGGTGAACTGCCGCACAAAGGCCTCGTCCACGGTGCCGATCTCGTCCACCCGTTTGCCCACGCCGCACAAAAAGGCAATATCCCCGCCGATGTGCGGCTGGACGTAGAGGCTCGCGACTTCAGAGCCGAACAACAGGCTGCGCAGATCGGAGGGTACACTGAAGTTGACCAGGCCCGTTTCCCGCAGCGGATTGACCACCACAACGGTTCCGCCCCGCCGTCGCAGCTTCACCAACTGCCTCATCAGTCGCGGATGGTTGGAGGCCGGATTGCCGCCGATGAGAAACACCAAGTCGCACCGCTCCAGGTCTTCTAGAAGGATGGTGCCCGTGCCCGTGCCGATGACGCTCGACAGGCCCACGCCGCTGGCCTGGTGACAGTAATAGCTGCAATTGTTGACGTGATTGCTGCCGTAGAGCCGCGCGAAAAGCTGCATCAAAAAGGCCGCCTCGTTCGAAGACCGCCCGCTGCTATAGAAGAAGGCCTCCCGCGGCAGCGTCTGCTTGAGGAAAATGACACATCGCGACATGGCCTCGTCCCACGAGATGGGGCGGTAGCGCTTGTCACCCGGCCCCGCGTAAACGGGCTCGACGAGGCGGCCCATGTGTTCCAACTCGCGTGGCGTGAGTCGTCGCATGGCATCGAAGCCGTAGGTAGCGAAAAACTCCGGTGAGATTCGCCCCTGCATGTCGGCGGCCATGGCCTGCATGGATTTCTTGCAGACTTCCGGAAACCGGCCTTGCTCGTCGACCATGCCCCCGCGTTGCCCGCCCATGCCCAGGGCGCAGGTCTTGCAGGCATTGCGGCTGGACAGGGCCCGCACGAAACGTACGATCCCGCCGGCCCGTCGCGCCGTGCGTAGGGCATAGGCAACCGCCGACCATCCTCCGCCCGTGGTGACTCTTCGCATTGCGGATTATTCTACGAACCGTCGCCAATGGCGTGTAGATAGGAAGGCATACGACTACCGGCCGGGAGGCGTGACTTTACGGAAGTAGAGAACCGGCACGTCCTTGCCGTAGCCAAGATGAGTAAACAACTGGGCCGAGGCCGTGTTGTGGGACTCTACGAGGGCGCAGACGATATCCAAGCCTTTTGCCCGCAACGCAGCGTCACAACCTATCACCAGCGCCGCAGCGATGCCCCGCCGGCGAAACTCCGGCAGCACCGCCAGACGGTTGATCCAGCCCTTGCGAGCATCATGCGAGCCCAGCACTACGCCGACGACGCGGTTGCCATCCGCCGCAACCAAGTACGATTCGGGGAATTGCCGAAGTTGTCGGCGATAGGCCACCTCGCTTTCGCGCCCTTGTAAGTCAAAGTGCGATCCGCTGGCCCGCCACACCTCCACGATGGCCGCGTAGTCACGGACCGTAGCCGGACGAATCGTAATGTCTGTTGGTTGATTGCCGCGAATCAAACCGGCTTGTCTCCCAGGGCAAACTCCATCATCAGAATCTGCCAAAAATTGAACAAGGCATGGGCCACGATGGCCGGCACGATCGACCGACGCCAGATCGTCGCCACGCTGAATGCCAGTGACAGCAGCGTGATCGGAACCAGGGCGATCCACGTCTGGTCCAGGACGTGAGGCACGGCAAACAGCGCCGTGCTCAGCAGCACTGCCACGATCCATGTCCCCAGGGCCCGCCGTAAGCGCGTCATCAGAAAGCCGCGGAACAATACCTCCTCGTAGAAGCCCACGATGCCCATGAGGGCCGCATATCCCAGAAGCGATAAACGAGGGACCATTTCCCGCAGCCGCTGTGTGTTCTCCGCTACGTGGTCCCGTACCGCCGGCCAGATTGCATCCAAGAGGAACAAAACTGCATACGACAATCCACCGGCCACTCCCAGCACGGGCAGCGCCATCAAAAGATTCCAGCCCAGCCCGCGCTTCGCCAGACCGATGCTATCGAGTCCCTGCCCTCGAACCCGCAGAATCGCGCCAACCAGTATCAGAATGCATACCGATCGGAGTACAATCGTGGCGGGCAGAAGCTGCTGTTTGATTTCCGGCGTCAGGGCCTCCTCATCGGGACGCTCGATGCCGGAGATTTGGAACAACGCTCCTTGAACGAGAAAGTCCAGGCAAACCACGAGCACCGTCAGAACCAAGAGGTCCAGCCACGCGGCGCGCCGCGGAAGCGATTTCAGCAGCATCGCCTCGCGCGGGTCGGGCTCGTCGGCGGGCGGCGTCCAGGCAATCGGCCGGGCCAACGGAATGCACGGTTGGTTCGCATTGGAATCCGAGCCCGCCGGATTCGAACTGCTCGCATTGACCGTTTCCGCCATCTGGATTGAGGCCTCAACCAGGCTCCCCTTACGCAGGCCCGAGATTTCTTCGCTTGGCACCCAAACGCTGGGCCGAGATTCCCATCTCGGCCCTACTCGCTCGGCGCGTCCCTTCGACCATCGTCACGGAGCAAACTGTTGCAGATTAGACCTTCAACGCTCCGCCATGGCCAGCAATTCCCCCCAAACATCCTCCGGTACCGGCATGACCGAAAGCCGGGGCATACGGACCAGCGCAAACTGGGCGAATCTCTCGTCGGACTTGATCCTCCCCAGCGTTACAGCCTGCGCCAGCCGCCGTTTCGCCTTGAGGTCCACGACGACCAGCTTTTCGTCGTTTTGCTTGGGATCCGCATATGGACCGCGAATGACTTCGGCCAACCCAACGATGCTCTTGTCCTCGCCGCTGTGATAGATCATCACCGCGTCCCCCTTTTGCATTTCCCGAAGATGCCGCAGGGCCAGGTTATTCCGCACCCCGTCCCAGACCGTCTGCTTGTCGCGCAAAAGATCGTCGAAGCTGTACGTTGTCGGTTCGGTTTTAACAAGCCAGTAGCTCACGACGCTCCCCTTTTGGCAAATTCATCGTTATTTCTTCCTGCGGCTCCTTCATCTGCCTTGCAGGAGTGCGGCCGCTGTTTCGCCGATTTTCGCTGGAGAGTCGACCACCGTGACGCCCGCGCTTTTCAAGGCCGCGATCTTCGACGCGGCCGTGCCTTCGCCGCCGCTGATGATCGCTCCCGCGTGCCCCATGCGCTTGCCCGGTGGAGCGGTCTGGCCGGCGATGAAAGCCACCACCGGTTTATTGACGTGCCGCTCGATGTGCTTGGCCGCCTCCTCTTCGTCCGTACCGCCAATCTCCCCAATCAAGATGATGGCATCGGTCTCGCGGTCCTTCTCGGAGAGGTCAAGCAGCTCAATGAAGTTGAGTCCCTTGACCGGGTCGCCCCCGATCCCGATGCACGTCGATTGAGCGATGCCCCGCGTCGTACACTGCCACACGGCTTCATAGGTCAACGTGCCGCTCCGTGAGATCAGCCCCACGCTGCGTTTGCCCGGCTGCGGCGCTTTGTGGATGTAACCCGGCATGATCCCGATCTTGCATTGGCCTGGCGTGATGATGCCCGGGCAATTCGGCCCGATGAGCAGCGTGCGCTTCTCCTCAAGAAAGTGCCGGACCCGCACCATATCCAGGGTAGGGATGCCCTCCGTGATCAAAACCACCAGCGAACAGCCGGCGTCCGCGGCTTCCATGGCCGCATCGGCCGCGAAGGCCGCGGGCACGAAGATCATCGATACATCAGCCCCCGTGGCCGCCACGGCGTCGTGACAAGTGTTGAAGACAGGCAGCCCGTGTTCGGAGTGCGTGCCCCCCTTGCCGGGCGTCACACCGCCGACCATCTTGGTTCCATACTCCAGGCACGCCGCGGTATGGAAGGCCCCGGCCTTCCCAGTGATCCCCTGACAGATCACCGCCGTCTCCCGATTCACCAGAATGCTCATCGCGAATAGTATGACCGGGTCAACGAATAGTGTCTACCGGAGCCCGCTTTAGCTAAGGCCTCAACGCGCGGGCGGAACCGGCTTGGATTGTTAGCCGAGAGATGATCATAACGACAGCACAGGGTCGCAGCGTCGTGTTAGCGGCGGCCGCGGGATGCGAATTGGTGGAGTCCGTTTACCCCGCGAATCAAGAAATGCCGCCCCACCGTCACGACGTCTCGAATATCAGTTTGGTCTTGTCCGGCACGATCGGGGAGGACTCCCGCCACGGGACGATCGCCGCGGGACCCGCGTGTGTCGTGTTCAAGCCGGCAGGATCCGAACACGGCAATCGCGTGGGTTCGGCAGGGGCCGTTGTTTTTGCGCTTCGATTGGATCCGCGGTGGCGGAACGCCGCCTCTTTGATCGGAACCTATCTTTGGTGCTCACAGGATTGGATCGCGCGGGTGATGTTACGTCTATATGCTTTCGCGCGGGCGACGGCCGATACGCCGTTGGCAACGGTGGAACAGAGCATTACGGCCTGGCTGGGTGCGCTCACCGAACAAACATATCCCACTCCGATAGACTCGGTGCCTTCGTGGATGACCGGCCTTCAGCATCGCCTCCACCTGCAAACCGATCAAACAACCCGCATTGGGGACCTAGCAAGCACATTCGGCATGCATCCGGTTTACGTCGCTCGAGTTTTTCGCCGTTGCCTCGGATCTTCTCCCACCGCGTATGCACGGCGTGTTCGCATCGCGCAGGCGGCTCACCGACTGGCCACGACGAAGACGCCGCTTGCCGTCATTGCGGCTGAGCTCGGGTTTGCCGATCAGGCGCATTTTAGCCGATGCTTTCGGGAGCACGTTGGCCTTGCGCCCGGCGGATACCGCCGCTTGTCGCGGCCCGTGTAAGGACTTGTCTACAGGTTTCACCCGTTCAATACTGGCGGAGGGCGATGGTGTACGCTTGCACGCGTGAAATGTCCGCCCCGACGCTGGCCCGCGTGGGCGAGATCAGAACTCTGAGTGCGGGCCTACGGCCTTTATTCAGGAGCGACTGGAGGTCACAAATGCGAATGATTCTGTATCCATCCTTGCTGTTGACGCTGTTGGTCCGCGCGAGTGCCTCAGGCGGCACCCCGGAGGCGCCGGGCGTGCCCCAGGAGCTCGTCGGTCTCCGCGAACGTTGGGAGTCGACAATGAAGGACCTTGACGTACCCGGCCTCGCGGTCGTTGTGGTGCGCGACGGCAAAGTCCTTTACACCGAGACGCTCGGTGAACGCGATCCCCAAAAACACCTGCCCGTCACGCGGGACACTTTTTTTTACATCGCCTCGTGCACGAAATCTCTCCTCGCCATGACCGTGATGACGTTGGTGGAGGAAGGAAAAATATCGCTCGACGTGCCCGTCAAGAAATACCTTCCCCGCTTTCAAGTCGCGGACTCGACGGTCACGGAGACCCTCACGGTTCGCGACCTGCTGTCCCACGGCAAAGGCCTGAGCAGCGATCCGATTGTCTCGCTCGACGCCTTCTCGGGTGAGATCACCGAGGAGCGCTTCTATCGCTGGCTGAAAGAGGCCAAGGCGACGGGCGAATTCAATTATACCAATCTCCATTACACGCTCATGGGACGCATCGTCGAAGCCGTGACCGGCAAGTCGTGGAAAGACGTTGTCGATGAACGAATTCTCAAGCCGGCGGGGATGACGCGCACGACGGCCTATGCAAGCCGAATGTATGGAGATCCGGACGTGGCCATCCCATGCGATCTTGAGAACGGCAAGCTCGTCGCCACGCGGGTCCGCAAGACTGACCGCACCATGCATGCGGCCGGCGGAATGGGTGCGAGCATCCACGACCTCGGACGCTGGCTACGGCTCAATCTCGGCAAGGGAACCATCGATGGCCGGCGGATCGTCTCTGAAGCGAGCGCGGCGGAGATACAAAAGACACAATCGCACGCCAAGAACCCTTCCGCCCGCGGCTTGCGCACCCGCGACGGCTATACACTCGGCTGGTCGGCCGGCCCGTACGCGGGCAAGCGGATGCTCGAGCATGGTGGCGGATACGCCGGCACCGGTGCCTTTATCGCCTTCCTGCCCGACGATGGGATCGGCGTCGCTGCCGTCGCCAACGCCAATCGTCCCATCACCGAGCTTGCCGTGTTCGACGTCTGCAACCGCCTGCTCGGCCTCGACGCCTCTGACCAACTTCCCGAACTGAAGCGATTCGCTGAGGATCGCCGCCGTCGTCAGAGCATGCGAGATAGACTGTTTGAGAAAAAGCCGGTCACCGCGGAAGGCCTGTCGATGCCGATCGATCGGTACGTCGGAACCTACAACAACTCTGACTGGGGTACGTTCTTGGTCGAAAACCGTGAGGGACGATTGTCCGCTCGCTGGGGCGATCTCTCTTTCCGGTTACGAAGCACGGACAAGGACGCCTTTGAGGCCGATTCCGGCACTGGCGATGCCGACAAATGCCGTTTCGAAGTCAGCAGCGGCCGCGTCGAGGCCGTGGTGATCACCATCGACGAGGAGCAAAAACTCGAAGCCCGCTTCACGAGAAAATGACTCTATTTCAGCGTTGCGTTGCGGGTTTCGTGGCCGATGCCCGAGAGCAGAAGTGCGACGCCCAGAAGCGGAAACACGCCCCCCCAACTGACGACGTGTCTTAGGTCCGTGTCGGCCCACCGGGCCAGGCCCGGCACGGCAAAAGGACCGGCGGCGGCCACAAACCGCCCGACGTTGTAGCAGAAGCCGGAACCCGTGCCGCGGAGCCGTGTGGGGAACAACTCCGGCAGGTAGAACGGCAGCGCCCCAAACGCCCCGAAAACGCAGACGCCCACCAAGAACATCAGCCGCAGCCGCGTCTCCGGGGCGAAGTCGAGTCCGAAAGCCGCAAAAATGGCCGCCGCGCTCCCCGCGAAGTAGAGCAAAAAGAGCGGCCGGCGGCCCAGGTACATGGCGACCGGGACCGTCAGCAAGGCACCGATCAACCCTCCCATATTGAAAGCATTGGTTCCCAGAGTTATGTAGCGAGCAGCTTCCTGCGGCACCCCGGCATCGGCGGCTAAAAGTGCCGCGATCCGCGGCAGAAACGCATTCGACGTCCACCAAGTCAGCAGCATGAGCACCGCGATCGCCAGCCCGCCAATCGTGCGGCTTCGCAACTCCGGGGAGAACAACTCCGCCAACCGCGCTTGCTGCTTCTGCAAGTGCCAAATCGGTGGCTCTCGGATCGCCAACCGAATTCCCGCCGCCACGGCCGCCGGTAACAGTCCGGTCAAGAACACCAGCCGCCACGCCAAGCTCGGATTGCCGGCGATTGAATCGATCTGTCGTGTGAACAGATCCGTGACGAACGTCGCCAGCAAAAGTCCCATCGGCGAGGCCGTGTGCAGCAACGCTCCGGCAAGGACGCGCCTTTTTTCCGGGACCGTTTCGGCCACCAGTGCCGCCCCTGCGGCCCACTCCCCGCCGATGCCCAAGGCAGCCACGAAGCGAAAGGCCACCAGCATCCAGATGTTTGTCGCGGCCGCGCAAGCGGCCGTACCCAGCGAGTAGGTCAGCATGGTGATCAGCAGCGTCCGCGTGCGTCCCACGCGATCGGTGATTTTCCCGAAGAGAATCCCGCCCAAGCCCCAGCCGATCAGCAACAAGCTGGTGAGTGCCCCTGTCCACGTGTTGATCGCTTGATGACCTCGCGGGTCGTCGGCATTCAGGTGCAGAAGATCAGGAATGCACAGGCGCGAAACATAGTTGAACAGCAGGGCGTCAAAAACGTCGAACCCCCACCCCAGCCAGGCCGCCAGCACGACCAGCCACTGATACCCGCTCAAGCCCAAGACGGTCCGCGGCGAAGCATTCGGCATACCTCATGGTATAACGAACTCGGGGGAGTGTGCAGGTCGTCCGGACCTCTGGGCCCAGTTTCCTCAACCGCTAGGCCGAGATTCGTCAAACCGCTGGGCTGAGATTCCCATCTCGGCCCAGCATCCGGCGCTGATGACTCGCCCCTGCTGATGTGCGGCTTCCTTATGCGTCGGGTTCGGCTGGTGTGCTCTGCACACCAGCCCCTTGACGCGCGAACGACGCACGTACCATCTGCTCCTGATCCGGCGACAGGCGGGTAATGCTGTTCTGAATGGGCAAGCCATCGGCCCGGCCGCGCTCGATGATCTGGCGCGAAGTGACACCCAATTCCCGGGCCAGGTCTTTGACTTTCAATCCCTTCTTCGACATGGCCCTTATCCGAGCCGCAGGCGTTTTTTCCCCGCGCCCGTTTTTCCGAGCCGCGCCCGTAAGGAAGCGGTTCCCTTCCGCACGCCGCTCGGTTTGGATAAAACCGAACACCTCATCGACACTAGACCAGACGCCGTCCGGGGTTCTACGATTCCTCCTCGGACCGGTCCCGGCTGCGACGGATCAGGGAAAGGCCGCCAAAGCCGCTGATGATGGCCATGTAAAAGCCGAAGTCATACCACCAGCCGGTATTGGCCGCCTCGTAGACCCGAATCGATGGATTCAAAATGCCCAGCAACAGCGACACCGGCGCGATCCACCCGTGCCAAATCCCCGAAAAGAACCCAGCCAGATGGTCCGGCCCATACACCTTCGTCCCCGGCATGCAGCCCGTACACGCGAGGAGACATACCGTCGCAAACAACAACGCCTGAAATCGTGACGCCTGCATGCCCGGCCATTCTACCTCGCGCTGGCAAATCAACCAACGGCTCTGCGTGAGCCTGCTTCCTCCTTGACCTCCGAGACGTCAATCCGCTAAGATAGACCCTCTTGGAGGGCCGGAGGGGAAACGGCGCGTCAGAATCGGTCGGTGGATCTTTGGCGGCACTGCTTGTCCAACCAGCGCTACTCTCCGGCTTGATGGCCTAATGACACAGGAATCGGAGCAATCGGAGCACAAATATGAAACGATTGAGTGTTCTTATCGGCGCGGGTTTGGTTCTGGGTATTGCTCGTTTGACCGCTGCCTTTTCCCCTTTGATGGACGTGGTCATCACCACGACAGTGAACTTCAGCGACCTCGACGGCGGACCCCTCGACGGGGACGGCATGGTCAACGGCGGCTTCATCACCAACACGTTAACCGTCCGCGGCACCGGCGCCATTGTGATCGACGTTCCCGACGCCCTCCTGCGCGCCGTGGGCGGCGACATGCGCATCGAAGACTTCGCCGCGATCCGGGGTCCCTTCGTCGTCGACCAAATGACCGGGCCCACCATCCAGCTTTACGGGAATGCGTCGCTGATCATGTCCGACTACGCATTGGTCCGCAGTCACGGGCAAGACCAAGGCGGCTTCATCAATATGAACTTCTCTTTTGGCGACATTGAACTGGGCGGCCTCGCCAAGATCGAGTCGCACAGTACCTTGATCGTCGGCATGGGCGGGGACATCGCGATGTATGCCGGCAGGACAGTCCGCCAATCCGGCCTCAGCAGCCGGGTTACGGCCAATGGCGCCGACGGCGGAATGGTCCATATCGCTGCCGGCGGTCCCGACTGCCCGGCGATTCTTCTCAAGGGTGTGGTGAATGCCATCGGGTTCAATGGAATGGGTGGCAGCATCGAGATCAACGCGCCCAACGGCGGCGTCGAGCTCGACGGCCCGTTTCGGATCATGGCCGTTGGCTTTCCGCTGCCGGGAAGCGTGCTCATCCACGCGGGAACGTTTCTCACGCCCGATCCGCCGCCAACGCAGCCACCCGCCATGGTCATCGAAGACGGCCTCTCGTGCCTGCAATGTGCGGGCGTTTGCGCCGGGCCGCGTCAGTCCAGCCCGATCGCCTTGTGCTGCAGCGACAACGCGTTGCTCAGCGTCAACCCGGACAACAACTCCGTCAGCATCTTCGACACGACCGGGTCGCAACCGTCCAAGCTCGCGGAGATTCCGGTGGGCCGCGATCCCTCCAGCGTCACCATTCACCCCAACGGTCAGCGAGCCTACGTAACCAACGCACTCGACGGCACGGTGTCCGTCGTCAATCTGGCGACCAATGCCGTAACCGCCACGATCCCTGTGGGCGCAGAGCCTATGGCCGCCGTTCTTTCCCCCAACGGCACTCGGCTCTACGTGGCCAACTCGGCCTCGAATTCGCTTACCGTGATTAACACGGCCACAACCTGCGGCACGGACATGCCCATCGCCTCGATTGTCGTGAGTGACTGGGGAACGTCTCCGCGTTCCCTCGCCGTGACCAACGACGGAGACGGGGACGACACGGATGAAACCGTATTCGTCGCCCTCTTTTTCGGGCAATTACGCCTCGGAAAAACTCCCGTCAACGAAGGGCAAGACGATCAACGGCAGGGTATCGTCCTCGCGATCTCCGCGGCGACGAACACGATTCTGGACGACGTCACGTTGTCGCCCTTGGCCGATACCGGTTTCAGTTCCAACGGCCGGCTCTCTCCGGCCAATGGCCTAACGCCGGCCATACCTTCCACCAACCCCCAGAGCTTCACTGCCCCGACCGGCGCTTTCGTCAATCAGCTTGCCGCGATCGCCCTGCATCCGACCACCAATCTCGGCTACGTGGTGAGCACGGGCGCCTCCCCCAACGGCCCGCTGCGCTTCAACCATATGGCCCAGGGATTGGTGTCCGTTTTTGACATATCCACGCGTACAGAAGTCACTTCCGGCCAGACTGGTAGCATGTTCCGCCAGACCGCTCCGTTGAACATCAACCGCGGCATTAACTTCGACGTCGACAATGTCCCCAGGCTCTTTCTGACCAATCCGGTGGCGATGGCCTGGCGGCCCGACGGCTCCGAGGCCTGGATCGCCGTGCAGAATTCTGACGTTATCGTGCGTCTAACCGTCGACGCCAACGGGGTTCCGACCATCGGTGCGCCGCTCATGCCCGGAGGTGCAAACGCGATCGTACGCGTGGACCTCCAAGATCAAATGGACCTGGATACGGAATCCGAAGCCCCGCGCGGAATCGTCATCAACTCGATGGGCACGCGGGCATATGTTTACAACTTCATCGGCAGGTCGGTAACCACCCTCGACATTTCGAATGCTACATCGCCCACCATTGTCGACACGACTTCGTCCGCGCCTCTCCCGATGAGCGGGACGCCCGAAGGCATAGCCCATCTGGGGGCCTCGCTGTTTTACACCGGCCGCGGCCCGCAGGAGCGAATGTCGAGCGAGTCGTGGGGTGGCTGCATTGTCTGCCATCCCCAAGGCCGATCGGATAACGTCACCTGGATGTTCGAGGCCGGTCCGCGGCAGACCATTCCTCTCGACGGCATGTTCAGCAAGACCGACGCGGCGGACCAACGTATCTTGAACTGGAGCGCGGTCCGCGACGAGAACCACGACTTCGAATTGAACACCCGCGGCGTTTTCGGCGGGCGCGGCCTCATCGACGACGATCGGCTCTTTCTGGCCATCGGCGGCGCCAGCAGCGGAACACCGACGGATTCGATCCTCATCGAACAGTTCCAACAGGTCACCGGCGCGGTCACGACGACCAACGACCTGGCCGGCGGCGCGGCCCTGCCCGGTCTCATCGGCGCCCGCCGCGATTTCGCCGTAGCCACCCTCGACGACGATCGCGTATTCATCATCGGCGGGCGCAGTGGCGCTGGCCAAGGGTCGCTCGTTTCCGCGTTCAACGCCGTCTTGGAATTCAATCCCCGGACAAACACGATTATTACCAGAAGTTCCCTGGGATTCACCCGCCGTCACTCCCTCGGCGCCGCGGCGGTGAAGACCTCGGGCGGCCGGCGCATCTATGCCGTCGGCGGCTATTCCAGTACCTCGAACGCCGCATTGCCGGTCACAACCGTCCAAGAGTACAACCCCGCCACCAACACCTGGCGGACCGTGGCCAACCTGCCCCAGGCGACCGCTCAGTTTGGTATTACCGCCGCCGGCGGCCTGAACACCGCTGACCCGCGGCAGCTCATCCATGTCGTAGGCGGCAACGCCGGCTCCGAGAGCATGCCGTCGCTCGTCGGCCCGACGTTCGGCGTGCAACGCTTCCAGCCCGACCCCGTCGGACCCGGGGTCTGGTCCAACTTCAACGTAACCGGGCTGACCACGCGGCGCAACCATGGCGCCGCTACGGCCATCCGCGGGGTTGCGGCGCGCATCTTCGTCATCGGCGGTCAGGACGCCAGCGGCACGGTGCTGAGCACCGTCGAGGAATACACCAACGCCACGGTGCCCGCCGCGGTGATGACGCCGCACACCAGCCTGCCTGCGCCACGAGCGCGATTCGGCATCGGCTCCTCCTTGTCCACCAACCAGATCTACGTCATGGGCGGTGTCGACGGGAGCGGTGCCGACCAGACCACGATTTTCGAATACAGCATCGCCGCCAACCCATCGGCGCCGGGCGTCCCCGGTCCGCCGGGCACGCCGAGCGGCAATTGGGTAGCTCGCGGAACTCTGTCGCTTGCGCGACGGGGACTAGGCGTCACGACCCCACCGGGAGTCACCAATTTCCTCCCTGTCCAAAGCGCGGGACGCGACGCCGATCAAGACGCCATGGCCGTCTGGATCGCCGCCAACGTGCGCTCAAGCCGCGCGCCCGTGTCGCCCACCGACCCGGCCACCATGGCCGGACGCATCTTATTTGGAACGGTGGGGCTGGTCATTCCGGGGTTCAGTTGCGCCACCTGTCACGGCGGCTCCAAGTGGAGCCGATCGACGGTCGACTACGACGCGCCGCCTTCGGCGGCCGACAACATCGGCCTCGGCGACGAGAATGTGATCGGTGCCGAGCTTCGGAAGACGGCCACGCAGCCCGGGGTGTTCCCCGGTGTGCTGGTGAACGTCGGGACATTCGCTCCCAACGGTCCCGGCGGCCGGGTCAACGAAATCCGCTCCAACAGTGCGGATATCTCCCAGGCCATTGACCCGCTGGGATTGTTCGGCTTCAACATCCCGTCGCTGCTTTCGGTACACGAGACGGCCCCCTATTTCTACAGCGGCCTGGCCCAGACCTTGGAGGAGGTGCTCAACGGCTCGCAGGACGGCAACGGCAGCGGCGTGCGACATCATTTTGTCCTCAACGCGACGGACCGAGCCAACTTGATCGCGTTTCTACGCTCGATCGATCAAACAACGCCGATCTTCCCCTAGCGAACCGAGCCGCGCCTCTTTCCGAGCCGGCCCGATTTTCCGAGCCGCGCCCGTAAAGGAAGCGGTTACGAAGGTCGTTGGAGGCTGGGGTTATTCGTGGCGAGCCGTTTACTTTCCAGCCTGCTATTCTTGACGTGCTGTGCGCATCGCCCCAGTCGCGACGAATCAGGTGAGAGAATGGCCGAGACATCGTTGTTGCTTGCGAGGCCGCAAGCGGAGGCACCGTGAACCGTTTTCTGGAGCGGCGCCCCAAGAGAAATGACAAACTGCGATCTCATTCCCGAGCCGCGCTCTATCCGAGCCGCGACCGCGTAGCGTCAAGCGTGAGGGAGCGGTTGATTGAGCGTGAACCAATCCGCGACGGTAAAGGCGAGCGGGTTGCCCGCCCAAAGGCGGCCGTACACTACGCACCGCAATTGGTTGCCGCAGTCGCGGTCTGCGGCATCCTGGATTTCAGATTGGCGAAAAGCGTGGAATCCAAAAGCCTTGTCATTCTGGAGTGCAGCCAGCGCAAACAGCGAACGTCCCGGCTGATCCCGGCCATCGAGCGCTACGACGGCCCCCTTTTCCGCGTCTTCCGAAAGCACGCCCGCGATCCGCACCGTGACCACCAACCCCCTCTCCCCACGGGAGATGGGCCAGGGGGTGCGGGCTTGCCCACCAACGGCGAGTCAAGGCCCGGGAAGTTGTCCGGCGGTCGTGAATCAACGGCGCTACGCGTGAACAGCGTCCTGCTTCAGTACCTACCGCCGAAAAAGTTCGAAAATATCTCAATCGGGGTGATGAGTTTGGAGCGACCTTACGGTAACGCGGCATGAGCCGCGCTCCTGTGCGTCGGCTCCATGCCCTTGTTGGGCCATTGCGACGAACTTGACTCTACTAGCCATGGTGGCCTCTATCCAGAGCCGTGGGCGTGCTAAGTCAACACGTAGTCACGGTGTCTTGATGCGGACATGACGCCACGCCACTGTGCTGCCCGGATACACCTGGATACCGATGCAGCCAGGCGCACGGCCGCGGTCGGTGTCAGTGTTGTGAAAGCTGGTGGTCTGCGTGCGCTGACCGCTCTGCAGGTTGGTCAGAAAAACCGTGTAGTCGTCGCCCTGCACCCCGATCTCGTATTCGAACCATACGTCAGGCAGCAGCGCGGGGCCGGGGTTGTATGTCTGCACCGCTGGCTCGTCGAAGTTCAGGTGCCAGACACGGTCTCCGGCCTGAATCTTGTAGATCGCGCCGGTGCGGTTCTTGAACTTCCCGTCGGGCTCGGGTCGGATGCCGTAAAAATCCTTGCTGGAATCGCCACGCGCATTGTCGTCGATCTGGACTTCAAAGCCGGAGATCACGGGCTTCCAGGCCGGATTTCCTGGATCGAAGAAAAACTCGTTGGCGGTACGCGGCTTGAGCGCATCGCTGAGGTCGAGCGTCGGACGCGGAAAGCGCACGAAGACGCCACTGTTGCGGTTCGCGGTGTCGAAGATGCGGAATTGCAGCCGCAGTGTGAAATCCTCGAACAGCTCCGTGGCGTAGAAGAAAAGACGAAGTCCTCCGTCGCCGTAGCTCACCATCTCGCCGTTGACGTGCAGCATGCCACCGCCAGCTGGGCCGGCGAGGCGCCAGTTCTTGAAGGTCGCAGCCGTGCCGTCGAAGAGCACCTTCCATCTTGGCGCGCCCGCCGGGGCCGCGGCGTTTTCGGCATTTTCGGCAGCGGTAAGGCCGAAGACTTCGGGCTTCGGCAGCACACTGCCGTTGAGCAGGTCGCCAGTGCGCCGGGCAAGTGCCACGCCCGTGAGCATCGGGTTCGGCGAGCCGACGGTCGGAAAGAGCGCGGGGCCCGCAATGTAGCAGTTCGTGGTGTCGTGGGTACGGCCGACGTCGTTGGTCACGGCATCGGCGATGTTGTCGCCCATGCGCATGGTGCCGGCGTCGTGGTGCGTCGTGCCGAGGTCGTCGCGACGGGCCTTGAATGCGGCAAGTGTGGCGAGGCGTTGCGCGCGTGTGCCTGCAGGAATGGGGATGGTGCGGTTGGCACCCGCGAGGATGTCAAATGGCTCGTTACCCGCGAAGATGAGCGCAATCTTGTCGGAGACGGCGTCCATCTCATCCCAGGTCGTCCGGTCGTTTTGGGTCTGAGCGCTGCCGGGAAAGTCCTGCGGCGAGGCCTTGGCGTTGCCGAGATGGACGACTGCTTTCGGGCGCTCGAAATCGAATTCCAACGTCGACAGACCGATGAAGCTGTCGGGATTGCGCGGCGTCATGTCGCCGATGCCGCGGATCGTGATGACCACGGTGTCGTCGGTCGCGCGCAGCATGTCTTGCAGATGCTCGAGCGTTGGGATCTTCTTGAACAATTCAGCCTCAGAGTCGGTGCCGAGTTTCTGCAAGCCACTCGCGGTGATCTGGAAGTGAAAGGTACGGCCGTTGGACGCCTTGCCTTTCACGAGCAGCGCGGAAACCTGAAGGCTGGGAATTGTCATGGGCGGCAGATTCGCCTCGATGGCCTTTTTCGGCACACGGATCGTGAGGTTCGATCGTAGATGTGCAATAAGGTTGTTGCCCATGCGCTGGGCGGCGCGACCGGCGAGCGATTGCTGGAAGGTAGTAAGGGCCACACGTGTGGTTTCGACTGTTCCCAGCGCGATCAACACGACGCTCTGCCCGCCGGTGCGCGGTGGCGCGAGCGGGATGTCCACCGACGCGCCGTTTTGCCAGACGCGCACCCCAGTCACACGCACCCAATTATCCGCCTGGGTCTCGGTGATGAGTTCCTGGACGTGGCAGTTGGGAACAATCATCAGCCGCTTGCGGGCGTCGGCCGCCGGGCCGACGCCATCGGCTTGGGCAGCCGCAAGCCGTGCGGCACGAATCAGGCCTGGCACGGCGCTGAACTTGTTGGTCGGAAAAAAGCCGGGCAGGGTTGTGGACTGAACGGCGAGCGGCGCCTCGAGTTTGAACAGGCCACGCAGTTCGGCCTCGGGCGTTGTATCGGTCGGAGGCAACCCGAGCCAGTCGCGAAGCAGAGCCGCGTTGATCGGCGGTTCACCGGGATCGGGGTAACGCACCGCGGGATGATCGAGGAGGTCGGCAAAGGTGAACCCAGTCTCGTTGCCCGCAGTCTTGAGCCCGGCGTGAAGCTGCTTGCGCAATGCGGTATGGAGGGGCCCGTAGATGAAGTCGTTTGTCTCTTTCACGCCGATCTGCCGACTTGCGGCGGCGAAGTAACCTTCGCCGGGTGGTGGAGGACGCAGCGCATTGCGCGTCGACGGCGGCCACGCGGCCATCTCTTCGTCAAGCAATTCGGGCGACCAGCCGCCCCATGTGAGCGAGCGTCCGCCAACGGCGAAGATCAGGCCGGGGTAACTGAGCGCCGGGTGGTTCACCCACGGGGCGCGCAGATCAGGGGCGCCCCCTTGGTATGGCATGTTCTGTACATGCTCCGGTAGCACGAATGGACCGGCCTCAAGGACGAGGATGCGGCGGCTGTGCGTGGCATCGGTGATAAATAGGTGTTCAGCGACGACAGCGCCAAAGGTGCCGCCGCCGATGACGATCACGTCGAAGTCGCGCCGTCTTCCCGCGACGGTCTGTGCGATGCTATCGAGCGCCTCCTGGAGCGTGTTGCAGAGGAATCGTCCCATGTTGTCCAGGGTGAACGAAGTCGCTTCCGAGGTTAGCAATTGCGCCATGGCACATTCTCCTATTTGATTCGATCCAGCACCGCGCTGGCCACGAACTACGCGACACGGGCATCCGTCCGCCCAACAATGTTCAGGCTGACCGGGTTAACACTCCGAACACGGTTTGGAGTAGCCGCCCAAACCGGGGGCGAGCAAGGCGAAACGACTGGCCCGGCAACACTTGTCGCGCGGCCGTCTTCTTATCATCGCGCCTTATGCCGATTAGCATAAGACCCTACTTGTCCAAGGGTGTCAACGGCGCAGCCGCGCAGCGTCAGTTTGCCGTCGGTCGCCGCCGAGAAATGACTCTTGGCCGCTTTAGAACGTGTAGTAGGCTTGGTGGTGGTCGCGGATGGGGATGTCCACGTTGAAGATCGTGGCGATGAGGGCCGCCCGCATCCACATGCCGTTTCGCACCTGCGCCCAGTACTTGGCCTGGGGTAGCGGGTCCAGCCGCTGGTCCAGCTCCGTCCGCCGCGGCAGGGGGTGCAGAATGGCCAGGTTGGGCTTGAACAGCTTGGCCATCTCATAGGTCAGGCCGAAGCGGTTGTAGTCGATGGCCTTGGACTCGCCGGCAACGTCCCACTCGTCCTGCAGCCGAGTCATGTACACGGCGTCGCAATCGACGATGTGCGCCCGCAGATCGTCGCTGAGCTCGTGCTCGATGCCATGCCGCGTCACGTACTCCAGAATATCCTGCCCGATCTGCAACTGCGGCGGGGCCACGAACACCAGCCGCACGCCGGGATACTTGCACAGCAAGTAGGTCAGCGAGCGCACCGTCCGCCCGCGTTTCAAGTCGCCGACGAAGGCGATGGTCTTGCCCACCAGCAGGTTGCGGCCGTACTGCGACTCCAACCGCCCGGCCCCGGGCTCCACGAAACTGCGGAACAGCGTGTACGTATCCAGCAGCGCCTGCGTGGGATGCTGGTCCTTGCCGGAGCCGCCGTTGATCACCGGAATCGTCCGCGGCATCTCGTTGAGAATATGGGCCACGTGCTCGGCGAAGCCCTCCGCCGGGTGACGCATGATGATCAGGTCGAAGTACTGGCTCAAGACGCGGATGGTATCCTCTTCCGATTCGCCCTTGACCTCCGACGAGGTCGAGCGGTCGCGAACTTCGTTGAAGGGCATGCCCACGATCTGGCAGGCGGCCGTGAAGGACAAAAACGTCCGCGTGGACGGCTGAATGAAGTAGAGCATTGCTCGCCGATGGCTGAGCAGCGTCCGCAGGAATTGCGTGCCCGGCCGCGCTCGGGCGATCGTGCGGACCATGTCCGCAAGCTGGCACAACGAGGCGATCGCCGCGGGGTCAAATTGCTGGGCAAGCACCACGTGAAAGATCTTGTCATTGCGGTTGAGTTGGGCGACACGCTGGGCCGTGTCCGTCTGGTGAACGGCCTCGACTTCCGCGTTCAGGGTCGGCATGACAATGCTCCTTTGCGTGTGCCCCCGATTCCCGCGCCCGTACCGGGACTTCCGGTAGCGGCTATCGCGGGTTGGATTCTATCGTAGTAGAGGCGGTCGGCCGGGATTTGTCAAACCACCGTAGCCAGCCCAAATCGCGTTCCGCAGGGTCGGGAAGCACCATGGCCGCCGGGACGCACCCGACGTAATCGGACATGGCCGCCTCGACGTGGGAATGAAAACGGCAAATCACAGGCTCAGGAAGCCCCGTTACGTTGGCGCCCGAATCGGACTCGGCCGCGTTCGATGGCCCCTGCCCGACAACGACCCGTTGCTCGTTCGGCCGGGCTACTGAATCGGAGCTTGCCGGAACCCGAGGCATGGCCGATTGACCCGGACGGTGAATGGCGTTGGTCGGCCCGACCAGAGGCGATTCGCCTCCGCGTTGAAGCGAAATGAATCCGATGAAGCCGGCCGCGAAAAGCAGCGAGGCCGCTATCGCCAAATCATGATAACCTCGCCGAGAGTGCGGCATGGGGACTTCTTCTTCCAGGCGAAGGTCGGACAGATCCACACGGCCGCTGAGCCGCGCCCCTTGCCGCAGAGCCATTTCAACACGCTCACCCGCATCTGCTTCGAGCTCGGCAGACGGAAGCAACGCAGCCAGTTCACCCAGAGACCTGTTCACCGTCATCAGCCGGTCGGCCAATGACCGACACATAGGGCATCGGGCCAGGTGAAACTGGAGTCCGGCCGGCAACGCAGCGCCCGGGCCGAGCGACTCGTCATCCGAAAGCGCCGTCATCACCCACATTCGCTTAGGGCATTCCGAGTCTTGATTGCGGTCGGTCAACGGATTCACCTTCATGAAGCACCTTCCTGGGCCATCAGTTCCGCGAGCCTGACGACGGCGTGCCGGCGATAGACGCGGGCCGTGGCCGGATTGATGCGGAGCATGTGGCTCACTTCTTCGTACGAGAGGCCCGCCAAATCGCGCAAGACAATCACATTCTGCAAATGGGCCGGGAGCTGCGGAATCGCCGCTCGCAATGCCACGATTCCGGGCGAGAACGATTCGACTTCCGACCCGACGGCCTCTTCTCGCCTCGTCTGGGATAATCGTTGCAAGTGACTTTGGCGGCGTTGGCCCGAGCGGAGCATCTCGATGGCGATATTCGTGGCCGTGCGATAGAGGTAGGCCTTGGGATTGGCCACTTTTCTTGACCCGCCCAAGTCGGCCAGCTTGCAAAAGCAATCCTGATAGGCATCCAAAACGTCGGCCTCGCTTCCCAAGAGGCGCGAAAGCAGGCGCAGAATCGCCTTCCCTTCGCTTTGAAGCAGACGAAGAATCGAAGCAAACGGCTTTCGCTCCGCGGGTTGCGGCACGTTACGTTTTCGGTCGGCAACCGGCGGCGCGGCCAACCCGCTCACGCCCGGCATCATCAGGGAAGACGATTTGGAGGCGGCAATGTTAGCCATAGTACCTCAAGGCAAAAGGCAATCGGCAATAAGCAACAGGCCCCAAAGGCCCTTGGACGCAAAAACCAGTTGCTGCAATTCTACTTTAAGATGGCTTTCTTTGGAAACAAATGTGTTTTCCACGCCTTATCCTTGTCCCAAGCACTATTCCAGGATTCTCCCAACCCAATAAGTCCTACGCGATCTCCGTCGAAGTGTATCGCGCAGAGAGCCCGTTTCAGGATCGGCGATTGCGGATATTCAGGCCCAACGGGCGATACGACGGCGCTTTCATACCTCCCGCCGTTGTGAACGGTCCTCCGACAATCAAGTTCCCGTTGAAGACCGTGACGGCATAGACCCAGTTGTTCATTCCACTTCCCAGTGGATATCAAGCGCTTCCGTCCCAACGGGCGATGCGATTGGCGCTCGCGCTTCCCGCGGTTGTGAAGATCCCCCCGGCGATTAGCTCGCCGTTGAAGACCGTAAGCGCCTCCACTGAAAAGCCGATCATTTCCGCTTCCCGGCGGCTGCCACACGGTTCCGACCCAACGGGCGATGTGATTAGGGGCTCATGCCTCCGGCGGTTGTAAACCTCCCACCGGCGATCAACTCACCGTCGTAGACGGTCAGAGCTTTGATGAAACAGGGGTAAGCCCGTACATTCACCGCTGATTCCAGTTCCCAAGGGGCGCCACTGCGCGCCATCCCAACGGGCGAGGAAAAAAAGGCATTTGACCCGGCGAACTTGCACCAGGGAGGAAGCGCGCCCACAAACGTCCGAAAAAAACGGCTATTGGTCTATCCTTCATGTTCTGAAGAGGTAGGCGTCGTAGCGAATTCGTGTGCTCTCGTACTGGACGGCCCGAGATGGTGCCAGCGGCGGAGCGTGGCGGGGCCGTTTCACCACCACGCGCTTCCGCGCCACCGATCGGGCGATATCGAGCAGCTCTCGGGCGTCCGGGTCATCGCCTACCAACCTTCCCAAAACACGAAACTCTTTTTTCCCTAACGCCGACTTGGTTCGGGCCGGGTACATCGGATCGAGATAGATCACATCCGGACGGTCGGCGTCGGATAAGCGGAGCATATATTCGCGGCTGTCGGCCTCTACAAGGCTGAGCCGTCCCAACACGGCTTGCAGGCGCGCGTCCTGTACTTGTGTCGCGCGGGCTAGGCCGTCGCGAACCAGGGCCGCGAGGATGGGCGATCGTTCCACGGCCACCACGCGGCACCCCAGGCAGGCCAGCAAAAACGCATCCCGCCCCAGCCCGGCTGTGGCATCCAGCACCGTCGGCGGCTCCCCGCGAATACCCACGGCCCGGGCGATCGGCTGCCGGCGCGACCCCGTGAAGCGCCGTCGCGCAGCCATTGGCCCGGCCGAGAAATCCACATAGATCGGCCGGCCGCGCGCCTCGCCGGCCACGCGCAATTCGAGCCGACCCTCGCGCCGAACCAACACCAACCCATCCGGCAACGCACCGGAATCGCCCGGCAACCGTGTGACTTCGTCGCGTGTCATAACGACAATACCGTAATGGCTGGCAAGTCCTTGGCCTTCCCTTCCCTTGATGTCGATGGCCGCTCGTCACCGATTTGGAGATTGCGCAAAACGATGGCGACTCACTGACTGTGCCTGGAGCACCGCCGGCACGGCGCTAAACGGATTCACGCGACGCGGCTGAAACGTGCCCGACTAGGGCGTCGCCACGGATCGTCCACGTGGAGTTTCATGCGTCGATCCGTGACGTCCTGCTTCAGCCGCTCGGGAATCGTTGTTTCCACCCACCGGCTTCCTGACAAGCACCTCTAGGGCTGCAAGTTTCGTTTGCAACACGTCCCAGAGAATCTCCAAATCAATTCCGAAGTACGGATGAATGAGAACATCACGGAGGCCGCGGTTTTCACCTCAGGCCCTCACGATACGTAACGTGCATGCTTCGGAGCTCACGTCAGTGAGCAGAACATCCGCTCGATCTCGCCGCGCAGGCCGGCGACGGCCGCGTCGTCCAGGTCATAACGTACGCGCAGCATCGGCTTGTTGATTTTCAGCAACCGGCCCAGGTCGATGGGCGTGCCGATCAGCACCAGATCGCACGGCGCCGCGTTGATGGTGGCCTCCAATTCCGACATTTGCTTTTTGCCGTAACCCATGGCCGGTAGCACCTCGCGAACGTGCGGGTACTTCGCGAACGTCTTCTTGATCGAGCCCACCGCATGCGCCCGCGGATCCACGATTTCCTTGGCCCCGTACTCGCGGGCCGCCACGTGGCCAGCTCCGTAGGTCATTTCTCCGTGGGTTAACGTCGGCCCGTCCTCCACCACCAGCACGCGTTTGCCCTTGATCGCCGCCGGGTCGTCCACGGTGACCGGGGAGGTCGAACGGATCGTTCGCGCCTTGGGGTTGATTTTCCGGATGTTCTTCTCGACGGTTTCGATGTCCTCTTTGCGCGCCGTGCCGGTCTTGTTGACCACCACGACGTTGGCCAGCCGGGCGTTGGTCTCGCCCGGATAATAGCGCAACTCGTGGCCGGGCCGATGCGGATCGGCCACGACGATGTACAGATTGGGCTTGAAGAAGGCGACATCGTTGTTTCCGCCGTCCCAAAGGATTACGTCCGCCTCTTTCTCCGCTTCGTGCAGGATGCGCGCGTAATCAATGCCAGCGAAGACCACGTTGCCGGCGCGAAGGTGCGGCTCGAACTCCTCTCGCTCCTCGATCGTGCAGTTGTGCAGGTCGAGATCCTCGAAGGACGCGAACCGTTGGCAGATCTGCTTTCGCAGATCGCCATAGGGCATGGGATGTCGCACGGCGGCCACGCGCTTGCCCATCGACTTGAGGATTCCCGTCACCGCCCGGGAGGTTTGGCTCTTGCCGCAGCCGGTTCGAACTGCGCACACCGCGATCACCGGCTTGCCGGATTCGAGCATCGTGTGCCGGTAGCCCAACATGCGAAAGTCGGCCCCGGCCGCATTGACGATCGCGGCCTTGTGCATAACGTCTTCATGCGCGAGATCGGAATAGGCCATGGCCGCTTCGTCGGCTTTGTGTTCGGTGATGAGTTCAACCAGCTTATCCTCCGATTCGATAGGGATACCTTTGGGGTAACGAGGGCCGCAAAGCTCCGGCGGATACACCCGGCCGTCGATGTCGGGGATCTGAGCGGCCGTAAACGCGACGACTTCGTATCCTTCCTGATTGCGCCAGAAAGTGTTGAAATCGTGGAAATCGCGCCCCGCCGCGCCGAGGATAATCACCTTTCGTTTCGATGACATAACGCTCGCTCTTGCATGATGTTAGGCACATCTGGCCTATTGACTAACTCCCCCATTAGCACTGCCCGATGGAATGAAATCTATGAAAAAACGCAACCGTTTACAAGGTGTCGGACGGCTTTGATACTCCGCCAGTTAAAGGATCACTTGAGGATGAAAATTGGAGGTCCGTCGCCGTCACCGTCACGAGGGGGCGATGCTCGGCATGGCCTTGGCCACGCCGGTTTCAGCAGACTTTGCCCCGACCGTTGGCGGACTTGGCACGAGCGTGTTGCTCAATCCAGGTTGAGCTTGCGGATACTCTCGTCCGCGTCTTCGCGGTACACCGTCGGCGTGCCCAGGGCACGGGCCACGTCGCGCGGAAAGAGGTTGTTGCGCTTGAGTTGGACCTGCAGCAGTCAACGACTGAATTATGATGCTTCGATTTCAAGACAGACCAAGTCTGGTCGATCACAACGGATGGCAAAGGCAACTGGGTAGTCGTCCTGGGCAGTGAAGTCGGCTGGGCCGATTTGTTCGTCTCCCATAGTCCGGACAATGGGGCAACGTGTCTATCGCACGGCCGGTAAGGCATTATGGGTTTGCCGGACACTTGATAAGTGAATCCAATGCGGCACGGTGTGGGTGAACTGTTGGCTGTTGCCCGACCTTCGGGTACGCTTCGGGGGCATGAAGCAAGGCGGCGTAGGCCGCGAAGGCGGCGAAGAGGCCCTGCGCTTCTTCATCGAACCCAAAAACGTCTGCCTGCGCGTGCCCGGTGATTAACGCGAATCCTTGACTTGCACCCGTAGGTGACGCAAGATATGGGCGAGGTGTTTGCATGGTGACGATCACGTTTCCAGATCGAGATGCGGAGAAGCGGGCGTTGGCCCTCCTGCTGGGCATCGACTGCGGTAAGAAACTTCGGCGATATCTATCCGTGCGGCGGCGATGGGAACGTGGATGTAGGCGACGTTCTGGCGGTGCTTGAGGCTTACAGCGGCAGCAATCCCTGCACATGCGGTCCGTGATCCACCCGGCGTCTAATGCCGTGTACGCACGCACGATCCGTGAATCACTCTGATCTTTCCGAACCATCGTGGGACCTTCCGGCCTGTTCGATGCGGCTGTTCTGGCCGGTTCTTTTGGCCGTCTTGATCCTCGCCGGCGGCATTCGGTTCTTTGCCCTCGGGCTGGAGGACTATTGGCTTGACGAACTGCACTCCATGGCCAATTCGGCGGGCCGCAGGGATGAATTCGAAAACCTATCTTACGGGGTTATCCTCCCTCACGTTGACCACGCCACCGATCTGACCGAGCGTTCCACGGCGGCAGCAGTCTGGCGCACGTTGCGCCATGACAGTCACCCGCCGGTGTATTTTTGGCTGCTGCTGGGCTGGCGGCGCCTCTTCGGTGACGGTGAGGCTGCCGTGCGCGCTCTCCCAGTCGTGTTTTCGATTCTGTCGATCATTCCCGTGGCCTTGGTTTTTCGCCAATGGGGTAAACCAATGGTGGGCCTTTGCGCGGCTCTGTTCCTAGCGCTGGCCTTCACGCACATCCAGATGGCTCAGGAGAATCGGCCGTACAGTCTCTCGATTCTCCTGGTTAGTTGCGGCTGGTATTCGCTTTCCCGTGTGGAGCTCTGGGCGAGAGACGAGCCTGTGGATCAGCAAACTCCACTCGGCGCCGTTCTCCCTCCAGGGGGGGCTACACGAACGTGGCCCTGTACGGCCTTTGCGTCTATCTCGCCCTGCTAACGCATTATTTTGCGGCCTTGGTCATTCTCGGCCAGTGCCTGCATGCATTGCTTCGCCTTCGCGGGCCAGGCCTTCGTAGGTGGGCGGCAACGCTGACGCTTGCTTTGATCGCTTTTGCATTCACTTGGGGTTCGACGCTTGTCGCCCAAATCGGCTTTATTCTAGACCAACCCTGGCTGCAGGAAGAGTCGCCGGACCACGTGTGGCGGACTCTACTGCGCTTGGGTGATTTGCCGATTCGGCTGCTCATCCACTGTCCGGCGTTCACGCGCGACCTTTTGCGATCGGCCCTGGGACTGGCCCTGGTGGTCATTTGCGTCTGGATGGTCCATCGAGCACGACGGGGCCGAGCCCTCTTATTCACCTGCTGGTTTGCGGTTCCGGCCACCGCGTTTTTCATTCATGATCTGACCACGGGCAAGCAACTTCTGTCCCACCTGCGCTACCCGGCCGTGGCTGTGCCGGGCATCGTCGGTCTTCTCGTACTCGCCCTTGCCGAGCTGCGTCCGTTCCTCCGCGTGAGTGCGATCGCCGTGCTATTGGGTGCGATGCTCTACCGCATAGAGCTTCCCGCCGTGGCCAATCCGAATGCCCGCGTAGCCGTCGAGCAACTGCGCGCCGTTGCCCAGGACGGTGACCTGCACGTGTTTGACGCGATCGGCTGGCCTCGGTCTTGGACACCGCACTTTTTTGCACCCGTGGCTTTCTATTACCGCGACCTGCGCGGGCCGGTGCTCCTATTGCGCGACCCGCCGGATGCGCCGCTCAAGGACGGAATTGCGGCGTACCCGCGGATCATCGTGATCTCGCCGCGCGTCGAAAACCTCCCGCCCAATCCATCGCCGGAAACGCACAGGCTCGCCCGCAGTTCGGAATACATCCACCAAATCGGCTGGATTTATCTTTTTATCAAGACGGGAACGTCAGGCGGCATGAATAAACAACGTGATTCCCATCGGGTGCGATGGCCAAGCGCAGCGCGGCCATGCCCGCGACGTGGATCGTCGGCGATCTCATGCCCGCGCCTTTAAGCTTGGGCATGGCACCCAGGCCGAGACTTAATCTTAGATTTCCTCAGGTTCGCAATCCGTGCCGGCGCGTCGGGAGAATCTATTGGGTGGTTGCGGCTCGCGCGATGATCACGATTCCCGCTGCGTCGGCATCGGCCAGCATCTTCTCGCGGTCGATGAGCACGGTTTTTCCGGTCTCCACGACCAAGCACGTACCGCCGTGTTGCCGGAGCTTGGCGATCGTTTCCGGCCCGACGGTGGGCACATCGAAACGCATGTCCTGATTCGGCTTGGCCGCCTTGATCAGTGTCCAGCCGCCGCGGCGGCAAAGTTGACCGGCCCGCTCGATCATGCGGTCGGTGCCTTCGATGGCCTCCACGGCGATGACCTCGGTTTCCTTGACCGCGACGGCCTGGCCGATGTCGAGGCGGCCGAGTTCCCTGGCGATCGGCCAGCCGAACTCGATGTCTTTCATTTGCCCGGCCGTGGGGTGGCAGCGCGTGAGCACGCCTTCGGGCGCCAGGTGTTCCGCGCAGTACTTTGTGCAATCTTCCATGATGATGCCGTGCCGGGCGAATTCGTCGGCCAGGGCTCGCAGTACGGTATCGTTGCGCTTATCCGGAATCCGGAAAAACCAGATTTTAATCGCCGTCCAGTCGGGCAGCACGCGCAGCAGCCGGAATCGGCCGTACATGTCGGTCTTCCGCACCGACCCCGCCAGAATCACGCGTTTGATCCCCCGCCGCTTGAAAAACCGAATCCAAGCGCCAGGCCTCGCCAGCCCGGCCCAGCGGAAAAAGGCAGCACGCTCGGCGAGTGCCGCGTCGGCCAGCCCGCGTAGTGCGACCAGGGCAACGGCATGGCCCTCCCGCCGGATGCCACCAGCGACCATCGAAGGGAATTGTCCGGTCCCCGCGATTAGACCAATCAGATCATATGGATCAGATGTCCGATTCACGGCGGCGAATACGAATCGCGTCCGGGGTAACCACGACAATGGAGCCGATTTCCCCCTCGAAACTGAATTCCGACAAGAGCAATTCGATCAAGCGGAGGTAGCCGGCGCGGCTCTCGCGCGGAAGTCGAAAGAGTACCACGCCGTCGGGCGCATTCGCCTCCAGCGCCCATTTGGCTGCGAGGCCTTTGTCAGCAGTAATCAACCACCGCCGCTCGTCGCAGGCGATGTTCCACAGCCGATCATCCGGCGTCCCGCTCAATGATTGCTCCACGACGCTTCGAGCATCGTGACCCGCTTCGCGCAACCGATCAGCCACCTCGGCGGGGAGGTCCTCATCGACTTTGGCACGTATGGCCATCCTCGTTCCTATTTGCGGATTGGGACAAGGTCGAAAGAGCCAACGGCTTCCGCGGCAAAGTGCAGGGCCGCTTGGATGTCCTCGACCGCAAGCTGCGGGTAGCTCTTCAAGATTGCCTCGAACGAGTCGCCATCGGCGACGCTTCCCACGATGACGCTAATGGGGACGCGCGTGCCTTTAATGCAAGGGTCGCCATGATGAACGGCTGGATCGATACTAACGCGGCTACGCCAATTGGTTTCTGCGACCATTTCGGGACCTCCCTGTTTGAGTACTCTGATCAACGATCTACTTCGGGCAAATAATCGTCGAGAGTCATTTTGCGCTAATCCCAGATAAGCAAGCTAACGAGACCCCTACAAATAGTCTACCCGGCCGGGGTGCATGACCGTCCTTGTGGAGGCCGGTGGACCGATAGAAGAAATGGGACGAGCCGTGGGCACGGCGCCGACGGTCGGAGGGGTCCCGTTCATGGAGGATCGGGCATGGCATCAAAGCGGT
>Ga0187892_10003380_pt1 | contig 29309 bp, 29 predicted proteins | sample MA1701073metaG_FD_139345 | JGI IMG/M metagenome (GOLD analysis project Ga0187892, IMG submission 139345) | Bio-ooze microbial communities from a basaltic lava cave in the Kipuka Kanohina Cave System on the Island of Hawaii, USA - MA170107-3 metaG ... | reverse complement strand
GAGGCGATCCTGCTCTTAGGCCACAAAATGAAGGGAGATGGGGGAGGCTATGGGTTTGAGGCCATCAGTGAGATCGGCGCTGCCCTGGAACAGGCCGCGAAGAATCAGGACTCAGAAAAGATCCGGCGGTATGCAGGGGAGCTTTTAGACTACGTGGAGCGTGTCGAAGTTGTCTATGACGAATGAGTCGTCTCGCCAACCAACCTCTCTTTCCTTTCTTTTATCGCTCTCACGGTCAGTGGCGGGCTTGTACTCCCTTTACATCCCCCGTCGCGGGTTCAATTTGTATTGATTGAGTGGTTTGGTGGAGGGCACGGGATTTGAACCCGCGACCCCGACGTTGCGAACGTCGTGCTCTCCCAACTGAGCTAGCCCCCCACACAATCGCCGGACGAGCGCCTGATTGTTTGAACGCCGCGAGGATTGCCCGGGCGGGATTACCACAGGCCTTTGGTCGCGGAGGAGACGGGGAGAAAGGTCGGCGCTCGTCAGATCGAATACCGAACGGATTATACACGACTCTCTAAGAAGAGGCTACTGGAACCTAGCTCATCGCGTCTGCTATCCCCCACTCTACCAACGCCCGCTCGTTCAGGATTCGAAGAAACCTCGGGTGAAGCACCAGATCAAAGACCGCGTCTTTATCGGGAAAGAGCGCCAGGATATGCTCGCGCGTGCGCTCGATCAACGCGAGGGCCTCCTGACGGCTGAGGGAGGCATAGCGAAGCCGGTAGGTCGTTAAGTCCACCAGTACGCGGAGCCGGATCATGCGGATCTGCTCCTCGATGATCTCCTGACGAGTGGCCATTCTTTGAGCTATCAACTATTTGTCAGATGGACTGATCAGCGTGCCTATCCCGGTATCGGAGGCGCCGGCAATGCGTACTCGGCGTCCCTCAACCAGCAGACGGCCCTCCGCGTAGAGCTGGACCGCGCGAGGATAAATCCTGTGCTCCTGCTCAAGAATCCGCGCCGACAATGTCTCTGCAGTATCCCCTTCCAGAATCGGCACAGCCGCCTGGATGATGATGGGTCCTTCGTCCACCCCCTCGGTCACGAAATGGACCGTGCAGCCAGCGATCTTCACTCCCCAGTCCACCGCTTTTTTCTGCACGTCGAGGCCTGGGAACGCCGGCAGCAACGAAGGATGGATATTCATGATCCGGTTTTGATACGCGCTGATCAGGACCGGCGTGACGATCCGCATGTACCCCGCCAGCAGCACCAGCTCAACGTCATACTTCCTCAAGACTTCCAGGACTGCCCGGTCATAGGCCTCGCGACCATCAGGCTGCCCGGTGTAGGGTTTCGGGTCCAAGAACACGTCCGTCAGATTGTGGCGGCGGGTGCGGTCGAGTGCCTGCGCGTCTCTTTTGTTGCTCAGTACGACGGTGATCCGAGCATCGAGCCTTCCGGCTTCAATGGCGTCAATGATCGCCTGGAGGTTCGACCCACGCCCCGACGCCAGCACGCCTACTCGCAGCTTTTCTTGGCGCAACTTGCCTGCCGGCCGTTCACCCGACATAGTCGACCAGCCTCTGGTCCGGCCCGCCGGCGACAATCTCGCCGATCCTATATCCGCGGTCTCCTAGCTCGGCAGCCCGGGCGGTCAGTTTCTCGACGTGATTCGCCGATACCACCAGCGCCAGGCCAATACCCATGTTGAAGACCCGGTACAGCTCCTCCTCGTTCACCTTCCCCATTTTCCTGAGCACTTGAAAAATTGGCGGGACCGGCCAGGCACCGCGATGCACCCTGGCTCGACAGCCTTTCGGCAGAATGCGGGGAAGGTTTTCAGTGAGCCCCCCGCCAGTAATGTGCGCGATCCCCTTGACGGGATAGTCCGCAGCTAATGCCAAGATCTGTTTCGCATAGATGCGCGTCGGAGTCAGCAGCACCTCGCCAAGCGGCTGATCGAGGTCAGAGATCCGACTCTCTACGGTCAAGCCTCTGTCCTCCAAGAGTACTCGCCTTGCCAGTGAATAGCCGTTGCTGTGCAGACCACTTGAGGCCAAGCCGACTAATACATCGCCCGGGACGATGTCCTTCCCGTCAATGATTTTGGACCGATCCACGACACCGACCGCAAAACCCGCCAGGTCATACTCGCCCTCTGCATAGAAAGACGGCATCTCAGCAGTCTCGCCGCCGATCAAGGCGCAGCCTGCTTGTCGACACCCCTCGGCTATCCCTTTCACGATCGCTTCCGCTTTGGATACGGCCAGCTTCCCAGTGGCTAGATAATCCAGGAAGAACAGCGGCTCCGCCCCGCTGACCGCCACATCGTTGACGCACATCGCAACCAGATCGACCCCGACCGTGTCGTGCCGGTTCATCAGAAAGGCGATCTTCAGCTTCGTGCCTACCCCGTCGGTGCCGGACACCAGCACCGGCTCCGCATAGCGGTCAGCCTGAAACCGGAATAGTCCGCCGAACCCGCCTAGATCGGTGAGCACTTCAGGCCGGAAGGTCGAACGCACCAGCGGGGTGATTCTCCGGACGAATTCATTTCCGGCTTCAATATTAACGCCAGCTTGACGATAGGTAGTCATGTGCCAGGCATCTTACCGGAGCGTTGGGGGGAGGTCAACGCGGGGATTCGCGACTGAGTTCGACGAGAGTCTCCTGATGGGCGGTTTGGGGAAACATGCCAAACAACTGGATAAGGGCGTTCACGCGAACTTCACCGCAGGAGCGGCTAGCTAGCCGCAGCTACTCTTTACTTTCCTACTTTCTCAAGGAGCGGCCTGGTAGTCTCCAACTGCGCGCATCGAACGAGCACAGCTTGATCGTGCGCGTTCTGCGAGCACGGCAGGCTACCAGGCCACTTCCTGCCCTTACCCTTCGGGGCGCAGCTCCACGTTCAATAGCTTAATCTTCCGATGCAAGTGGCTGCGCTCGATCTTGAGATCGTCGGCTGTCCGGGAGATGTTCCATGCATTCTCCCGCAGCTTCCTGGAAATGTACTCGCGTTCGAACGCATTGCGGGCGTCGCGCAGGGAGTCGTACGACTTGAACGCCAGTGCGGAACCGGACTGGGGAGTTGGCTGGGTTGCGGGACGTGACTGCAAGAACAGCGAAGCATGGGCGGCATCGATCACGCGACCCGGCACCATGATCATCAGTCGTTCGATCAGGTTCCGCAGCTCGCGAATGTTGCCCGGCCAGTCATAGAGCTGCAAGGCTTCCAGCGCGTCCGGCGCGATCTCTTTCACCTTCAGCCCCTGGTCCTCGGCATGGGTGCCCAGAAAATGCCGAACCAGCAAGGGGATGTCCTCTTTCCGCTCACGGAGCGGCGGAACCTCGATGGGGAGGACGTTTAAACGATAGAAGAGGTCCTCGCGGAAATTCCCCTTCTCAATCTCTTTCGCCAGATCCTTGTTGGAGGCCGCGATGACCCGGACATCCACCTTGATGAGCTTGGTCCCACCCACCCGAGTAAATTGCTGTTCCTCCAACGCCCGGAGGACCTTCGCTTGAGTGCTGAGGCTCATATCGCCGATCTCGTCCAGAAACAGCGTGCCCCCATCGGCCTGTTCAAACTGTCCTCGTTTCTGCGCGGTGGCTCCCGTGAAGGCACCACGCTCGTGTCCGAAAAGTTCGCTTTCGATGAGATTCTCCGGAATCGCCGCGCAGTTCACGGCGACAAATGGGCGCTCCCTCCTTGGACTCTGTTGATGAATGGCACGGGCCACTAACTCCTTCCCGGTTCCATTCTCTCCACAGATCAACACACGGCCAGTCGTGGGGCCGGCAGTGGCGATGAGCTGGCGAAGCCGTTGCATGGCCGGTGAGGCCCCGACTAATTCGAAGCGGCGCTCGACCTTGGTCCGCAGGCTGAGGTTCTCTTCCTCCAACCGGTGCTGATCGAGCGCGTGCCGGACTCGGAGGGTGACGTTTTCAAGCGAGAGCGGCTTCTCAATGTAATCGTAAGCACCCAGTTTGATCGCCTTGACGGCGGTCTCGATGGAGCCGTGTCCCGACATCATCATCACGGGCAATCTCGGCGCCTGCTCCCGCGCGCGCCGCAAGGTTTCCAGACCGTCCATCTCCGGCATCCAGATATCCAACAGCATCAAATCGGGCGGCTCGGCCGTCATGAGCTTCAGCGCCTCAGCCCCGCTTTTAGCGACTGTGACTTCGTACCCTTCATCCTCAAGGATCTTACTGAGCGAATTCAGGATCGGGACTTCGTCATCGACAATGAGAATTGACTCAGCCATTTTCTCCTCGTCATACGTCCCACGTGAAACGTGAAGCGCCAGCCATAGAGCATCCCTTCGGGCGCTTCACGAACGACACTTCACGCGTTGCGGGTCTTTCACACTGGCAGCTCGAACGTAAACACGGCGCCTTTCGGCTGATTGTTGCCGGCCTGGATTTGCCCCTCGTGGTCCGTAATGATTCGGCGCACGATGGCCAAGCCCAGGCCGGTGCCGGTCCGCTTGCGAGAAAAATACGGCACGAACAGCTTCTCCTGGTCTTCCGGATTGATACCCACCCCCTCATCGGCTACGCTGACGACTGCTTTGTGTCGCTTGGTATCATATCGGGTGGTGACCCAGAGACGGCCTTTCTGGTTCATCGCCTGAATCGCATTGTCGAAGAGATTCACGAACACGCGGTTGATCTGTTCACGATCGAGGTTCAGCTCCGGCAAGGTCTCATCTAGGTCCAGAATCCATTCCACATCCCGATGGGCGCCTCGGTAAAGCGCCACCACTTCCCGGATCACCTCGTGCAACGACTCCCGCGCCATCTGCGGCGCCGGCATCCTCGCAAACTTCGAGAACTCGTCCACCATCCGTTTGAGGCCGTTCACCTCGTTCACGATGACTTCCGTGGACTCATTGAAGACGCTTTCGAAATCGGGAGCCTTCTCGAAGAATTTCTTGCGCAGACGTTGGGCGGAGAGTTGGATGGGCGTCAAGGGATTCTTGATCTCATGGGCGATGCGCTGCGCCACCTCCTGCCAAGCCGCCGCTTTCTGCGCCTTTATGAGCTCGGTCAGATCCTCAAAGACCAGCACGAAGCCCAAGTCCTTGCCGGCCTCATCCTTCATGCGGGAGCAGTTCAACCCGATCGTCAAGAATTTTCCCTGCACCTCCATCGGCCCTTCGAGCGACAGGCTGTCTCGCGCATCGGCCAACATGCGGTCAAAGGCGTTTTGGAACAGATCCAACCCGAACTCCTTGAAGGCTTCGCTGACCGGGCGACCCCGCAGTTGATCCCCCCACACGCCGAGGATACGCTCGGCCGAAGGGTTGAAGGTGGTGATGACGCCGGTCCGATCAATCGAGAGGACGCCGGCGGCTATCGTGTCCACGACGGCCTCGGTGTAAGCCCGACGACGATCCAGCTCCAGATTCGAGCGCCGGAGCGAAACGTTGGCCTGCTCCAGTTTCGACTTGCTGCCCTTCAGATCCTCGGTCATCCTGTTGAACGAGTCCACGAGCGTACCGATCTCGTCCGTGGCCTTGACCGCGATTCTGACGTTCAGATCGCCCTGCGCGATGGTTTCGGTCGCTTCCGCCAACCGCTGGATTGGCACCGTGATGCCACGAGCGACATAAAATCCGAACCAGGTGGCGCCGAAGAGAATCAGCACCGTGACTACCGCGACGAAGAGATAGGCCCCAGCCTTGATTGGGTTCTTCATCGCCTTGATCTGCTTGTAGGCCTCGTACTGCCGGCCGATCCCCTCCATCTTGCCCAGCAGGGACTCCGGCACGTAGGCATCCACCACGACGACGCCATCCACTTCGCCGCGCCGGACATTCGAGGCAATCGGCACACCAGCACGCACAAGGCGCCCGTTCTGTGCCTCCTGCACGGATGTCAGCTCCTGTTTGCCGCTCAGGACCTGCAGGACCAGTTGCCCGATCGGCAGATCCAGCACCATCGCCGGCACCTCGGGGTCCAGGGCCTTGGTGAGGGTCTCCATCTTGGACGAAAAGACTTCCACGCCGGCGACATGGTGTTCTGCCCGCTTCCGGGCCATCGCCGCCAGCAGCAAATCGCGCTGCTCCGGCGTCATCAGGTCTTCCCGGAAGATCTCATGACTGATCGCCCGAGCGCTGTTGACCGCCAAAGCAATATGTCCCGCGTGATGCATTCGAGCGACTTCGTAGGAATCCTTCAGGACCTGTTCGATCTGCTCGTTGAACCAGACATCCACCGCCTTGTTCACCAGCCCGCTTGCCACGAACGCCAGGAGCACCGTGGGAATCAAGGAAAACCCGATGAACGCTGCGACCAGCTTGGCCCTGAACCCAGATCCCATCAGGTGGTGCCGGCGCTCAAAGTACGCCTTGATCAAGCTCCTGGACAGGAGCAATGTCAGGACCACCAGGCCGATCAGGTCCAGGTTCACCAGCAGCAGCACGAAGGCGTAGCCTGTGCTCGGCACCAGCGAATCGGAATCGGCGCTGCCCGGCATCACGTATTGCGAGTAGTAGACTGTGAGGGCTAAGCAAGGAACGAGGAGCAGGAGGACGATCCAGACCGGACGCAGGTGGAGCCTTTGACGGTCCACCTCTCCGCCCGCCTCACTGGTTCGGTAGCGCGCCCGATCTGCGAGCCTCATCCCGTCTTGCTGAGGACGTACCGGGGTATGTTCTTCCACCAGGCTTTTGGCAGACCCTGACGGCCTGTTGCGTGGCTCGGTTGAATCGAACGGATCAGGCATCAAAATCTCTCTTGAGCTTGGCCGGCGATCCAAGCAGCGTCAAAGTCGCGGTACTGATCCTGAAACACCGCCTCAAAGGCACTCGAGAAATCAGGCGTGACGGAAAGGGCTTCTAACAGTTTCCGCACACGGTCCATGCCGTATCGGCGAATCAGGGCCTTGGTCGCTTGGTAGCTCTGGGCATAAGCGACGGTCGCTCTGCGGGGGGACAGTTCCAGGAAATCGCTATGGAGAGAGTTCAGCGGCGCGACCTCCGCCGTATGACGCGCCAGCACCTCGCGACCCCAGGTGTCGGCCCTGCCTTCCAGGTGCAGCGCCAAGCCTTCACTCAACCAGGCAGGGGCATGCCCGCCGCTGATCCGATCAACGAGCGCATGGGTATATTCGTGGCTCAGAATCCTGTCTGCCGCCTGCCGGTCTCTCATGATCCCTTGCATCGGCAGATGGATCTTCCCGTCGAACAGGCCTCCGGCCCACCTTGGGCTCAGAGTGGCATCCTGAAACTGCCGGTCAGGATGCAAAATCACTGTAAAGGGCTCGACCGGGAAGTACGAGAAGGTTCGTCCGACCTTGTTGTACACCGTCTCCAGACGATTGGCGACCTCATGCACCCTGCGACGATCCGTGGAGCCTTCGAACTTCACCGCAAAATGCGAACTGTACAGACGATCAAACCCCGCCTCCGCCTGGAGTTCGCGCTGGGCCATCACAAGGCGAGCCTGGAGCGTCACGTCATTAGGATCCTGCCGTCGGGCCGTTTCATAATGGCGAACGGCCGTCTGAATCTCGCCACGCCGATAATACACGTCGCCCAACAGTTTGTGGGCCTGGCCGACTGAGGAATCAAGCCGGATCGCTTGCTCCAGTGTGGTCACTGCCTGATCATCCCTGAATAACCGATGCTGGCACAGCCCAAGCCCAACCAGAAAAGACGCGTCATCAGGAAACAGTTCCGCAGCCTCGGTGAAAACCTGCGTCGCCCGCTGATAGTGCCCCTCTTTGACCAAACGCCAGCCGGCTTCCGCTCGAGACAAGGCCACCGTGTGGGGGTCTGCTTCAACAGGGTTCCTCGCTCTGAGCCCGGAATCAGCCCGTGCAGAGGCTTGCTCCTCGACGACCCTGATCAAAACCTGCCCCGTCGAAGCCTGCAGCCCCTGCGCGACTGGCCCAGCAGCCAAGTGGGCTTGAGAGGGCCGAGCTAGTTCGATCCGGCCACTCTCCCCGACCACCCAGGCAACGCCTAGCCCTCCGGCCAGAACGAGAAGTGCGGCTATGCCCTTGGGCTGAAACAACGACCGGGTCTTCATCGGTATCATGTCAGCAAGAGACAGATCGTCTAGGATCGCGCTGCCGGTCTGACGAGACAAGACCGACTGAAACGATAGGCAGGCTGGATCGGAACACAGGAAGGGTGGCGGCGGCCGAAGCGGACTCGAGCCTATGGCGATTTCGTCGCCTCCTTGCCCGCCGACGCCAAATCCACATATTTCATCCGCAGGGCATACAGCATGTCACCCAGCACCGCCTGCTCATCGGAGGTCAGATTGCCCCGTGTCTTGCTATCCAGAAGCGAAAGAATGTCGATGATTTCTTTGGCCTGTGACAGGTTGATCTGCGGTCTTTCCTGCTGCGGATCCAGTTGCTCACCCATGAGCATCAGGGCCGAGGTGCCGAGCGAGAATACAAACGAGGCGAACGTGAGCGGAGGCGTCGGTTCATGAGAATGAGTCGATTCTTGTGACGTCTCCGCCGGAGTCGGCCTCGGCTGGGATGCGGAGGCCGTGGCTCTGTCTGAGGCAGCTCCCGCACCCTCGGCTCCTGTGCGACGATCGCGGATAACGAATCCTCTTGATTCCTCCTCACCCATAGACTGAACCTCTCATACTCACAGCGGTTTTGGCGTAAAGTATCATACGTCTGATCCTTGGCGCAAGCAGACGGCAGATTGATACAAGCGGCGAACCGGGTATAATAGCCGCGCGCAGACCACGGGTTTGTCAATGGTCAATCGTCAATGGGTCAGAAAACCCCACGAATGACCATGACGAATAACGTCCCAACCTTTCTCATGGAGACAGCATGTCCGAACGGTTCGATGAACTCGTGCAATTGATGGCCAAACTCCGGGCACCGGACGGGTGTCCCTGGGACCGGAAACAGAGCCATGAATCGTTGAAGCCCTACCTGCTCGAGGAGACCTACGAGGTCCTTGACACGATTGACCGAAAGGATACGGGCAAACTCAGTGAGGAACTGGGCGACCTATTGCTTCAGATCCTGTTTCATGCCCAGATCGGGACCGAAGCGGGCACTTTCACGATCGAGGAAGTGATGCTCCAGCTTGCGGAGAAGCTGGTGCGTCGTCATCCACACGTCTTTGGCAAGACGGAGGGAGATCCCCTGAACGCAGATCAGGTCTACTTCCGATGGGAACAGATCAAGCGTGACGAACGAAAGCGGACCGGCGGAGCCGAGTCCGCCCTGGACGGAGTGCCTCAAACCCTGCCAGCGCTGCTCCGCGCATTTCAGATTCAGGCCCGTGCCTCCCGAGTCGGATTCGATTGGCCACACACCCGAGAAGGCACGGACCAAGTCATGGACAAAATCGAGGAGGAAGTGCGGGAAGTGCGACAGGCCATGACCTCGTCAACCAATGAAGCTCAGCGACGCATCGAGGCTGAATTCGGAGATCTCCTGTTTGCGCTGGTGAACCTCGCCAGGTTTTTGAAGGTCAACCCGGAGGACGCGCTGCGCGGGGCGACCAACCGATTTACCGAGCGGTTTCAACAGATGGAGGCGGAAGCTGCTCGCTCCGGCCGGACGCTCGACTCGATGTCTCTTGCCGAGCTGGACGCCCTATGGGAAAACGCCAAACAACGGGAAGGACTGAGGACCAAGGCGTGAAACTTATGGAACACGAGAAGGACCAAGCCCCGTCGGCACAAAGCTCAGGCCCTTATGAGGAAGGCAAGCGGGCCGGCGCCCATCCACTTGTCGTGATTTTTGGCGTCATCGTCGGCCTCTGGCTATTGATGTGGCTGTATGTGCCCAGCTCGAAGCAGAAGCCAGGCACGATGCCCGAACGACTCTCCACCTCCACGGCCCCGGATCAGGACACGGCTCCCGTGATGTTTCACGTCAAGACCACGATTCCTGAATTGAATGTGATCATTGTGATGGTCCCTCCTCAAGCAACCGACAGCCAAGTGGTTGGACTGTTAAAGCGGCTTCGACAAGCTCGCCTGGACAACACGCTGTCCACACTGGTGCCAGCCACCACGCCTGGGCACAAACTCGGCGATCACGCTGTTGCGGAAATTTATATCTTCTCGGACGCGCAGTATGGCACCCCGGAGGCGGTCAGTGTCCTCGCGCGAGGAGCGCACGCACCGGGCGAATTGTACCCTCAGGCGATCCCATTCGAGATCGCCATGGAGCAGGTTCGAGGGCACTATCGGATTGACTTGCATGATACAAGCAAGCCCGACCAAGGCTCACTCGGCTTCGCAGACGAGTCCGGAGTGCATTCCAAACACTACCAGCGCATTTTCTGACACAGGTTCTGCCTACCCAACCTGGACCTTGACGCACAGGCCCGCTCAGCAAGAGCTGCCAAGAGTCAGCGGCGAGTGGAACTAGAATGGGCTCCTAGAAGCGTGGAGCTTGTAAACAGCTTGTGCTCAGGCATTTGAATTTTCCTAGTGAATTTCCTAGGGGAAAAACCCTGTTATCCTATATGTTGTGGTGAAGAAAAAGAGCACCCCAATGACTAAATCTTAGGCAGGTTGCAGGGTTGGCCTCCAGACGAGGGAATTCTCACCATGAAAAGCAGTTGTCCACATCCTTGTCCACAGTTTCTGGGGGTTACACGGCGCGACGAATAAGTCGCGCCACGTTTGTGTAACGGGGACCCATTGCCAGGCCTCGTGCAATGGGTGATGAGTTGGTGAGCTGGCCGAATCTGTTTAGAGCCCGACTTTCTGGCGGATCTCTTCACGAATAACCGATCGAGCCTCATTCATCCATATCTCCAGCCGCGCAAAGAGATGTCCCAGTTCGCCCGTGAAGAAACCGATCATGACATCGCGTCGTTCTGAGAACATACCCTCCTCACTGGCAATCTGAAATTTGCGGTCGGCAATCCGCCGAGACAGCATTTGAGTGACCAGAAGCTGCTGCCCAGGACTCCCCCCGCTTACGCCCAACACCTTGCTCTTGAGGTAATCCAGTTCATCGGCGATCGAGACCTTGACCCGCACCCCCTGCGGCGTAGGCCAATTGGGGTGCTGGATGGAATAATCGTACGAGAAGGCAGGCTCGCGTGGCTCACGGTACGGTCCACTGACGTTCAAAATCGTAACTGGGGTCTCCATAGGAATGCTGCGTTGATCCTCCTTACGGCACGCTTCTCGCGCGGGTCAATCCTCAGACCTCGCGCTGCGCGTTTCGTGACGGCTGAATCTGGAACAAGTTGAGCGTGCCATCCCCTTCGGTCGGCCCACGCCAGCCTTGCAGGCCCTCCCGGATATTGTAGAGATTCGTGTATCCCTGCCGGCTCAGAAAATCACAAGCGGAGCGACTTCGCTCGCCGCCCATACAATACAGGAACACTTTCTCCGCCGTCTCCGGGATGTCAGTCTTATAACGTGTCTCCAGCTCTTCAAACGGAACCAGCTTCGCTCCCACCACGCGCTTGGCCGCATATTCCCGAGGAGTCCTGACGTCCACCAACAGAACCTTTCCCGTTGACTGACTTGCCTCCTGTTCAAGGACCTGCTGCGCCTCATCGGCCGTCACATCTTGATACAAGCGACCCTCGAGAATCATGTTGCGTGGGACACGTCCTCCAGCAGCTAACTTGGCGAGATGCAACCGAACGGGTTCCACCGCCTCTCGAATCTCCTCCGGTATTCGCTTGAGTCGGCTGCTGGTATAGTACTGCTCACGCTTCAAGTGATCCATGTCTTTCGTGAGCTTCCATGTCCGTCGCACCGCAAGCAGGGCGATTGCCAAACTGAAAACCGCGAGTGCCCAGAGCGTTCCTGTCATGGCAACCTCCATGTCACCGCTTAGAAACTCGGAATGCGGAATGATGAATGCTGAGTGACGAGATCTTCCGTTCCCTTGGCTTCACCACCATTCATCATTCATCGTTCAGCATTCAGCATTGCGCGAAGCGCCATCTACTATAAGTTTGACTTCGGTCTTTAGCAAGCTCGACTGAAGCCTGAGCCATCTCACTGACGCGCTGCCAAGTACCGAATCACCGCCACCGCCGTTTCACTGCCGTCATGGATGCAATCAGGAATGCCGACACCTCTGTAAGCGGCCCCGGTCAGATAAAGCCCCTTGTAGCTGCCCAGTGAGATCTTGATCTCTTCAAGCCGATCCAGATGGCCCAGGGTGTATTGCGGCATCCCTCGCTCCCAGCGGTTGATCTCAACGTAAGTGGGCTCGGCGGCAATGCCAGCCATGCTCCGAAGGTCCTCCCGCACGCGCCGCACCAGCATCTCGTCGTCAGCTTTCAGGATGGCTTCTCGCCCTACCCCGCCGACGTAGCACCGGATCAACGCTTGCGTGGAAGGCGCCCGATGAGCCCACTTCAAGGAGGTCCAAGTGGCCGCAATCAGTTCACGTCCTTCCGTTCGCGGAACGACGAACCCGTACCCGCCGACCGAGGATCCAAGAGCGCCAGCGTCGTACGCCAGCGACACCGTCGCGGTGGACGCGTAGGGAATCGCGTCCAGCAACCGGGCCGAGGCCGGACTCAACGGGCGGACCAACTCGGCCGACATGAAGGCCGGAGTCGCCAGCACGACTGCTTCTGCAGATACAGCCGAACCGTTCTCCAGCACGACGTCATAGGTCCAGACGCCCGGTTGGCCAGAGCGTACCCGGATCGCCACGACCTGCCGCGCCGGCATCAATGTCGCGCCGGCCCCTGCAATCCGTGCGACCAAGGCTTTGACCATCTCCCCCAGGCCGTTCTGGACAGTCACGAACATCGTCCGGTTTGGCGAGCCGTGGCGCGCCGCTGGCCGAGCCGTCTTGCGCCCGGCCAGCATCCCGCGAATCAGGCTGCCGTGCTGCTGTTCTATTTCCAGGAACCGGGGAAACGTCGCTCTGAGGCTCATCTGCTCCGCATCGCCCGCGTAGATGCCAGCCATCAGAGGTTCGACAAGCCGTTCGAACACTTCATGCCCAAGCCGCCGCCGGAAGAACGAGGCCAGTGACTCATCACCGGCCCCACGCCTCGCCGGAATGACAAGGTCCAGGGCCATTCGCGCAATCCCTGACCAGGAGAGCAGCCCGCTCCGAAACAACGGCCCGAGTTTGGTCGGCACAATGACCACCAGTCCTTCGGGCAGTTCCCGCAGGCGCCCGCGCGAAAAGACGAAAGTCTTTTTTTGAAACTCGTTCGTGTTGATCAACCGGTCGGATAACCCCAGTTTTCCGCAGAGCTCAAGCGCCCAGGGCTTCTGCGAGAGGAACGAATCAGGACCGGCCTCGATGATCAGTTCACCGACCTTGTGTGTGACGATCTTTCCTCCCCATTCAGATTCCGCCTCGATCAGCGTGCAGGCCAGGGGAATGCCTGCCTCTGCTGCCCGCTCCTGGAGCGCAAAGGCTGTCGCCAACCCGGCGATCCCGCCGCCCACGATCGCCACCTGCTTGGGAGAGAATGCCACGGGAAGGGAAGTTACCGAACCAGTGATGACTCGTGCTCTTCAAGGACGGAAGTCAGGGTCTCGATCAGCGGCGTGCTCGCATTCAGCATAGGGATCCGCTCCAGTTGCATGCCCTTGGATTCAGCCAGCCGCTTGAACTCAACATCAACGTCGTACAGGATCTCGACATGATCCGAGATGAAGCCGATCGGAGCGATCAGCACGTGGCGGTGGCCGTCGCGGTGTAGCTCTTCGAGTGTGGACTCCACATAGGGGCCAAGCCATTTCTCACCCGACTGTCCTTGACTCTGGAATGCGAAACGAACCGCCACTGGCTTGACCAGTTCGCACACCGCCTCCATCGTTCCGCGGACCTGTTCCGGATAGGGGTCCTTCATCTGCAGGATCCGCTCGGGGAGACTATGCGCAGTAAAGATGATGGGGACGAGCGCTCGTACTGCTGCCGGAAATTTCTCCAACGCGACCGCGATGTTGTCGGCGATCGCCTTCACCAGCCCCGGGTGCTGATGCCAGCTTTGCACGTAGCTGACCGGGAAGTCGCCGCCCAGTGCCAGCCTCGCCTCCTCGACTTTCTTGATATAGGCCCCGATACTCATGGAGGAGTACTGTGGGGCCATGCAGAGGCCGATCAGCCGCTCCGGCCGATCATCCAAGAGCTCGGCGTAAGCCTCCTTAATATAAGGATGCCAGTGTCGTAGCCCGACATAGATGCGATAGCGCTCCCCGCCGGGACCGTTCAGCTTCTGTTCCAGCCGCCGCGCGACTTCGCGGGTAATCCCGAGCACGGGCGACTTGCCTCCCGTCACCCGATAGCGCTCGCGAATCTCCTCCACGAGTTCGGGAGGGGTCGGCCGTCCACCTCGCACATCGAGCAGATAGGGCTCGACGTTCTCAAGGCGGTCTGGCCCTCCCATGGCCATCAGCAACACAGCGATCGGGCTCTGTGATCCCGGCATCTTAGTTCCTCGTGAAGCGTGAAGCGTCGTTCGTGGAAGCGAGGACGGGCTCTGTTTTCTCACTACCACGCTTCACGATTGACGCTTCACGAGCGACGTATATTATCGCTGACTTAGTTTATGCACCAGCTCCACCGTCGCGGCGACAGAATCCACCGGAGTGTTGGGGAGGATCCCATGACCAAGGTTAAAAATGTGCCCGGGGCGCCCGGCAGCACGCTTGAGAATATCCTCCACCCGTCGTTCGATTTCGTGGAGCGGGGCAAACAGGACGACCGGGTCCAGGTTTCCCTGGATCGCCGTATCGTGTCCAATCATCGCCCAGGCCTCGTCCAGATGCACCCGCCAGTCCACGCCGATCACATCACCGCCCGCCTCCTGCATGAGTCGAAGCAAGGCCGCCGTGCTGGTGCCGAAGTGGATGAGGGGCACGCCCTCATGCTTCAAGCCGTCGAAGATGAGCTGGACATGCGGCAACACATACTCGGCGTAATCGCCAGGCGAAAGGCAGCCAACCCAACTATCGAAAACCTGCACAGCCTGGGCCCCTGCCCGGATCTGGCGACGCAAGTACCCGGTAACCACGCGCGCCAGTTTGTCCATTAAGCGATGCCAAGCTTCCGGCTCCCGATACATGAACTGTTTGGTCTCGATATAATGCCGAGAGCCACCGCCCTCGATGGCATAGCTGGCCAGCGTAAAGGGCGCCCCCGCGAATCCGATCAGCGGGACCCGGCCAGCCAGGGCTTGACGGGCCTGTCTGATTGCGTCCGCTACGTAGTCCAATTCACCTCCATCCACGACCCGCAAACGTTCGACCGCCGCACGGTCCCGAACCGGGTTGTGGATAACCGGCCCCTCGCCCTCCTCGAAATCGAAGCGGAGTCCCATCGGTTCCAGCGGCAAGAGAAGATCGGCAAAAATGATGGCCGCATCCAGCGAAAAGCGTTCGATGGGTTGAAGCGTCACTTGCGCGGCCAGCTCGGGAGTCTTGCACACTTCGAGGATCGAGTATGTGGCCCGAATGGCCTGGTATTGAGGCATGTAGCGGCCGGCTTGACGCATGAACCACACAGGCGTGCAGTCCACCGGCTCGCGGCGACAGGCTTTCAGGAAACGATTGTTCATTGCGCTCACCACCCCAGGCGCGAAGATGCGTATCCCTTCCCGACAATTCGGGTATTCTAGTGGCTGTGAGAGAGGGGTGTCAAATAACGGCGCGCGCCGCTCCCGCGTCCATTCTCTTTCCAATTGCGGATCATTTCTTGACACAAGTCCCTTGCTTCGGCAGTCTGCTTCCTATGACCAAGGCAAGGCCGCTCCGCATCGGGATCAGCCGGTGCCTGCTGGGTGACCCAGTACGATACGATGGCGGTCACAAACGGAACAGCTTCCTGACCGAGACCCTGAGCCGACATGTCGAATGGGTCCCCGTGTGTCCTGAGGTAGAGATCGGACTCGGCACGCCACGTGAGGCCATGCGGCTGGTCGGCGATGCAAAGGCTTCACGTCTCATCACCATCAAGACGGGGCTGGACCATACCCGCGCAATGGAAACCTTTTCACGGCGGAGAGTCCGTGAGTTGGAGGCGATGGACCTCTCCGGATACGTCTTCAAGAAGGATTCCCCGAGTTGCGGCATGGAGCGCGTGCGCCTGTACAATCAGCACGGCATGCCCAGAGGCAAAGGCATCGGGCTGTTCGCACGAGCCTTCATGGAGCACTTTCCGCAGATCCCCGTTGAAGACGAGGGCCGGCTGAGCGACCCGGATGTGCAGGAGAATTTTCTCGAACAGGTCTCTTGCTACCACCGACGGCAAGGTCTGCTGCGAGGCTCAGTCACTCGGAAGGCCATGGTGGATTTCCACGCCAAGCATAAGTATCTTCTGCTTGCCCATAGCCCGGAACATTATCACGCGCTCGGTCGTCTGGTCGCGAACGCAAAGCGCTATGCTCTGACCAAGCTGGCCTCCCGGTACAGCGCTCAGTTCATGAAGGCGATCAAAGTCAAGGCTTCTGTCCGCAAGCATGTGAACGTGTTGAACCACATGGCGGCGTATTTCCACGATCGACTCAGCCCGGAAGAAACGAACGAACTGCACAGCGCCATCAACGACTACCACAAGGGACTCATTCCCCTGATCGTTCCCACCACCTTGATCAAGCATTACGTCCGGGTGTTCGGTATCACCTACCTTCAAAATCAGGTCTACCTGAACCCACATCACAAGGAACTCATGCTGCGGAACCGAGTGTGATAGCCAAGCACTCGCAGCACGTCGATGGCGCGACGGACCGATGGACGAAAGTCTTCACCAACTTTATTCTAGGGGTGGCCGGATTACCCTCTATTGCGCGCGTCCAACGAGCACTCCCTTCAATCTGCTGCTTCCCATTCCTGCGAGGGGTGGTTGGGGTGTTTCCTATTGCGGCCGTCCAGTGAGCACATTCCGATTGTGCGCGCTGCGGGAGCACGGGAATCACCCCAACCACCCCGCCCTCCCCTTCTGAGCGTGCGCGTTGCGCGAGCACGGAGGGCAGTCCGGCCGCCCCTCTCCGAAGTTCTAGGCCCAGTCTGACTCTGGCCGATCGCGCGTGGATCGCGCACTCGAACTGAGTGTGTTGCGGATCATCTGACTCTCCCAATCCAGTTCCGCGGCTTCGGCGTCTGTCAGAACCCAGGCATCCCCGGGTGCCAGTTCGATCCGGTAATGGTTCTTCATTGTCGAGAACCATTCAAGGTACGGGTGGGGAGACAACATAGGGTGAGGGTCGAAGGAAATGAGGCTTACCTCGCCGACCTGCGGGATTTCGAAGTCCCCCAACACCTGTCCGGCGAGATCCTCGTCCGCAAACTTGCTATTCCTGAATCGGAGCGCCTTGCCGGCGATCTCTCCTTTGCAATCGCCTTGGAGAAAGATGTCCACCGGTCCCAGCACGGCAAACGTGATCCGTCCGCCCACGCTTCCTTTCGATCGGTTGTCGAGCCAACCTTCTTTGACCCAGCGGGAATTACCGAACTTTTGTGCCATGATTTAAGCTACCCAGCCTGAGGTGATCCGACCGGCTCAGTGACCTTTGCCACAGCCTGCCCCGTGGTTCCGAGCAAAACGGCGATCAAGATGAGCCCGCTGCCGAGCCACCCCCTTGGGTCGAGCTGCTCACCCAGAAAATACCAGGACAGCCAGGAGGCGAACACGGGCTCCAGTGAAAAGATCAACGCGACCCGTTGCGCCGGCACCACTTGCTGCACCCACATCTGAACCGCGAAGGCTCCTGTGGCCAAGACACCCGTGATCGTCAACGTGACCACCAACACCACCGTGGGCGCGAAGCTGGCTGCCTGAGGCGACTCAATGATCATGGCAGGTATCATTGCCACGGTGACGATGACCAACTGCCACACAAAGAGCGATACAGCATCTCCCTGTCGGGTGTACCGTTCCAGGCAGGCAATGTGCGCCCCGAACGCTGCTGCGCAAGCCAGGCTCAAGAGATCGCCTCGATTCAGAGCCACAGTCGGATTGACAAGGAACCACAAGCCCGCAAGCGCCAGACCGGCGGAGCCCCAAATCCGCAGTCCAAACCGTCTCAGGAACAGCGGAACAAAGATCACGTACAGCGCGGTGATAAACGCGCAGTTCGAGGCGGTCGTGTAGCGCAACCCGACGGTCTGTGTCGTATAGCCAAGGAAGAGAAACACTGACGCGATCGCGCTCATCCGGAGCATGCCGCGATCGAGCTGCAGCCGACGGCCCAGCGCCAGGAGAACTCCCAACACCAAGACCGTTCCCAACAGAAATCGAAGCACGAGAAATGAAAACGGCGGGAGCTGCTCCAGGACTGCCTTGGTGGCAGGAAACGTGGCGCCCCAGACAAGGGTAGTGACTACCAGAGCAAGCTGGGGCATCTCTTAAGAACCGTTATTCGTCATTCGCAGGAAAGAGAACTCGGAGTAGATTCTTCCGGAGCACTGACACCCCATTCTGACGATTCACGAATGACGAGCGACGAATCACGGCCTTTAGGGTTTGCAGAGCGCGCATTTCATCTGAAGGGTGGTGCCTGACTGTTCGAGCGCCGCTAAAGCCCGTTCCTTGTCTGGATAATCGAACCACCCGCCCTCCCAGAAATCCGATCTCGTGAAGTTGGACGGCACCTCGGAGCAACGCTCCCGGTGAAGCACCGCTCGGTCGATAGATCGTGCAATGTGGACCCAGTAGATCATGGCAGGAGTTGCCATTCATCCTTTTCGATGAAGACCTTCACACCGGTTTCAAGCTTCTTCACGTCATCCTTTTCAAAAATGCGCATGTATCGCTTGATCCGATCCGGGTCATCGATCCGTTCTTCCTGCATCAACCCACTCGTCAATTTATACTTGCGAATCAATACTGGCATGCACGCCTCCCCTCCTCTTTCCGCTCACCTCTCCACCGATACCCTTGAATCTGTGCTACAATAATCAAAACGCCACTGCACGGTCAAGAGCAAGACAAGACGTTCCTGGTGCATCCAATGGCCCTGTTCCGCTATAATGCAACCCTCCAACCCTGGGATTGAACGGAGAGGGGAGCCATGCCGTTATATGAATATCGGTGTGAAAGCTGCGGGGAACAGTTCGAGGTCGTCCAACCAGTCAGTGCCCGGGCGGAAGACACTACCTGCCCTCATTGTCGCGCCCAAAAGGCCACGCGCCTCATGTCTACCTTCGCCTCTAAGATCGTCGGCGACCATAAGCCCGGCTTTACAGAGATGAAGGCCTACGACATGCTGAACGAACGGATGGATAAATTCAAAAAACTACCGCCGGCTTGGGGTAAGCGGCTCACGCCCAGCCCAGAAAACTTTGGGCCCGTGAGCACCTCCGAACCGAAAGGGAGTGAAGGCACAGGCTCATCCTGATCCGGACTCGCTCGCTTGAGCTCCGATACTGGTTCATCCGTGACCGCTGCTTATCCGATTCTGCAGAGTTCCACCCGGTCTTACTCCTTCATTTTCATTGCAGGGCAGAGCAACTCTGTTGGCCTGATGACTGAGAAGGAGGCTTCATGAGCGTCAGAGCAGTCATTGCGGTGGGTCTGTTGCTGGTCAGTGTTGCCGTTCCGATACAAGACGCCGGTTCCAGCTCATCCGGTTCGCTCGTCATTGCCGGGAACGGCCCCGAACTGCCGACGATCGAAATGCTGGCGCGGGCTTTCGAAAAGGCCAACCCCCGCGTCTACATTGATATTCTGTGGGACGAGAATTCCAAGACTATCGACATGGTCAAACAGGGCCAGGCACAGATCGCGGTGACTGGGTATGAAGACCCTGACCTGCGCGCGACGCAGATCGCCTGGGACGGCATTGGAGTGATGGTGAATCTTTCCAATCACACGAAAGAGGTCACGAAGCAGCAGGTCGCCGATATCTTCACGGGCAAGGTACGCATGTGGTCCGATCTCGGAGGGCCGGACACACGGGTTCTGCTCATTGACCGACCGCGGAACCGCAACATCCGCGACGCCTTTGAGCAGTACCTGGGCATCGTCGGCAAGATTCCTGATTCGGCGAAAGTCATTGGCCCTGACGACAAAGCCACCAAAACGGTGGCGGGGACCCTCCCTCCCCTCTCTGCCGTCACCTATATCTCTCTCGGATCGGCCCTTGACGCCGTCAAATCAGGGGTGGCCGTCCGTTTGCTTCCGGTCGATCAAGTCGAGCCGGAAGAACCGACGGTCAAGGATGGGCGCTACAACCTGCGCCGACCGGTTCTGCTCCTCTCCAAAAAGGAAACCAATCCAACGGTTGAAGCCTTTCAGGCCTTTGCCCTCTCCGGTGAAGGACAGAAGATTATTGATGACACCTATACTCCGCTGGACCAGAAGAAATCACACTAAGGAGGCTCCTATGGGCACGAAATTCTCTGCCGTCTTGATCGCCTTACTCTCAGTAGGACTGACAGCAACACCTCTCAGCATCCTGTGGGCAGCGGAAGGTTCCGTGGTCGAGGGCTCCGGGTTCAGTCTATTCGACACGGAGTCCATCAAAGGCTTCGACGAGAACAAGGTTGCGAAGGACCCGATCTGCGATCGCAGCAAGCGGCCGATGATCACAAAAGTCGAACCCGATGAAGCAAAACCCGGCGACAGAGTGGTGATCAAAGGGGAGAACTTCGGCACCAAGGAATGCTTCCATAGCGTGACGTTTAGTGCTGCTTCAGGAACGAAAATCGACTACAAGTACGTGAACGAGACTACAATTGAGGCAAAGGTTCCTGATGCCAAGCCGGGCATGACCTTCGTGATCGTCGTCGCCGGTGGCGGCAGCGCCCAATCGAAGCCTGTTCTCATCAAGAAAAAATAGCCCCAGGCTATTATCCGCCAAGGGGGCTTGAGGATACCTCTCGCCCCCATGCTGGCCTTCCCATCCTACCGTTCTCCCTTTTAACCGTTCGCCATCTCACGGTTTTCTCAGCAGAGCGTCCACGCTTCACACAACCCCCTCTCCGGCTCGACAACAATCGGGACGGTGTGTTACCTTACGCAAATTCCTGATTCTGAATGGGCTCTTCCACACCGGACCTGAGGCGGTTCACGGACAGATGAGCACGATGTTTCGGAAAATCTTGGTCGCCAACCGCGGGGAAATTGCGATGCGGGTCATCCGCGCCTGCCGCGAGTTAAACATCGCGACCGCCGCCATCTACTCCGAGGCCGACTCGACCGGCATCTATGTGAAAAAAGCGGACGAATCCTACCTCGTCGGCCCCGGACCCGTCCAAGGATTCCTGGACGGCCAGCAGATCGTGGATCTGGCCAAACGGATCGGAGCCGACGCGATCCATCCCGGCTATGGATTCCTCGCAGAGAACGCGCAGTTTGCACATCTCTGTCAAGCCTCAGGGATCACCTTCATCGGGCCATCCCCGCAGGCCATTCACCTGATGGGCAACAAAGTCAAGGCGAGGGAGCTCGCGCAGCAAGTCGAGGTCCCTATCGTGCCGGGAACCGACGGCCCCCTCAGCGGGTTCGATGAGGCGTTGGCCTTTTGCCGAAAAGCCGGCTACCCGGTGATGATCAAGGCGAGCGCTGGAGGTGGAGGCCGGGGGCTAAGGGTCATCCGATCAGACGAAGAGTTGCGGGTTAACATGGACACCGCCTCTCGGGAAGCGCTTGCAGCGTTCGGCGACGGCACCCTGTTCATCGAAAAATACATTGAACGGCCGCACCACATTGAGTTCCAGATCCTGGCGGACCGTCATGGAAACGTGATCCACCTGGGCGAACGCGACTGCTCCATCCAGCGACGCCACCAGAAGCTGATCGAGATTGCGCCCTCTCTGATCCTGACGCCACGTTTGCGTGCAGAGATGGGCGAAGCCGCCATCGCCATCGCCCGAGCCGTGGCTTATGACAACGCGGGCACGATGGAATTCCTGCTCGACCAGGAGGGACGCTACTACTTCATCGAGATGAACCCGCGCATCCAGGTGGAGCACACAGTCACCGAGCAGATCACCGCCGTGGATATTGTGCGGTCGCAGATCTCGATCGCGGCCGGAGAACCCCTCGAAATCACGCAAGAGGACGTGACGCTACAGGGCCACGCGATCCAATGCCGGATCAACGCCGAGGATCCCCGGAACAACTTCGCACCTTCAACCGGCACCATCACGGCGTACCTCTCTCCAGGCGGCATCGGCGTCCGCATTGACGGCGCGGTGTACAAGGACTACGCCGTCCCACCCTACTACGATGGACTGCTGGCAAAGCTGACCGTCCGGGGACGGACTTGGGAAGAGACCGTCAGCCGAATGCATCGTTCCCTGGAAGAATATGTGCTGCGAGGCGTCAAGACGACGATTCCCTTCCTGGAGAAGATCATGGAGGAACCAGACTTCCGTGCCGGCCTGTTTGACACGTCGTACCTCGATGGGCATCCGGAACTGTTCACCTACGACGACCACATCGAGCCCGAGGACCTCGTGGTTGCGATTTCAGCGGCCATCGCCGCGTACGAAGGCCTCTAATTAAAGTTATGAGTTTTGAGTGCTGAGTGTGTAGTTAAAACTCACAACTCAAAACTAAAAACTCAACACTTCATGGCCACACGAAAACGTATAAAGAAAACCACCCGTAAAGCCGCGGCACACCTACGTGGAGGACCGACGTTTGGCTTGGAGCCGGCCCCAGCCAAACGACTCCTGATTACGGATGTAGTCCTGCGCGACGGCCACCAGTCATTGCTCGCGACCCGCATGCGCACCGAGGACATGCTGCCCATCGCGCAGAAACTGGACTCAGTCGGCTATTGGTCCCTCGAAGTCTGGGGCGGCGCAACCTTCGACACCTGCCTACGCTTCCTGAAGGAGGATCCTTGGGAACGGCTCCGCGCCTTGCGCGCAGCCATGACGAACACCAGGCTGCAAATGCTCTTGCGCGGGCAGAACATCGTGGGCTACCGGCATTACGCCGACGATGTGCTGGAGCGGTTCATCGAACGGGCAGCCTTCAACGGCATCGACGTGTTTCGGATCTTCGATGCCCTCAACGACGTCCGGAACATGGAACCGGCCATGCGTGAAGTGAAGGCCTGCGGCAAGCATGTGGAGGCCTCGATCTGCTACACGCTCAGTCCGGTCCATAGTCTGGATCGGTTCGTCGGGCTGGCCAAGCAACTGGAAGACCTGGGTACCGACACCCTCTGCATCAAGGATATGGCGGGGCTGCTTTCGCCGCTCGACGCCTATCGGCTGGTCAAGCGACTGAAGGCAGCCGTCCGGACCCCGATTCATTTGCACAGTCACTATACGTCCGGGATGGCCTCCATGTCGGCCCTGATGGCAGTGCTGGCTGGGCTGGACATGCTGGACACCGCGATTTCCCCCCTGGCCGGCGGAACTTCTCACCCGCCGACCGAGACGCTCGTGGCAGCGCTGCGAGGCACTCCCTATGATACTGGTCTGGATCTGCCGCAATTCGCGCCGATCGCCGACCACTTCCGAACGGTCCGGAGGAAGTATCATCAGTTCGAAAGCGATTTCAATGGCGTGGACGCCGAAATTCTGAGCTCCCAGATCCCAGGCGGCATGCTGTCGAACCTGGCAGCCCAGTTGGCTGAGCAGAACGCGCTGGACAAGATGAAGCAGGTGCTGGAGGAAGTTCCCCGCGTTCGGAAGGAGATGGGCTATCCCCCACTGGTCACGCCAAGCAGTCAGATCGTGGGCACCCAAGCGACGCTCAACATTCTGACCGGCGAACGCTACAAGGTCATCACCACGGAGGCGAAGAACTACTTCCTGGGACTCTACGGAAGAGCGCCCGGCCCTCTGGACCCCGATGTCATGGCTCGAGCGATCGGGGATGAAGAGCCTATCAAAGGCCGGCCGGCGGATCGTCTGGAGCCGGAATTGGAGGGAGTCAGAAAGGAACTGGAAGGCAAGATCGCCACGATCGAAGACCAGTTGTCCTTGGCGCTGTTCCCCGCAGCGGCCCGCGAGTTCTTCGAAGAGCGGGAACGGGGTGAACTGAAACCGGAGCAGCTCGAGCCCCCACCAGAAAAAGGACCGGCGGTCGCCCACGAACTGCACCTGGCCCCCGTCGAGTTCAACCTGACCCTGCACGGCGAGTCCTACCACATTCGAGTCTCAGGGGCCGGCCGTAAAAGCGACGGCCGCAAGCCTTACTACATTCGGGTGAACGAGAAGCTTGAGGAAGTCTATCTGGAACCGATTCAGGAAGTGCTGGCCGGAGTGCCTGAACAGCCGGAGCCTGGAAGTAAAACCAGCCCGAAACGCCCGAAACCCACCAAGCCCGGCGATGTGGCGTCTCCCATGCCAGGCCGAGTGGTCAAGGTGTTGGTGTCGAAGGAGCAGGCGGTCAACCTCGGCGACCCTGTGCTGATTATCGAGGCCATGAAGATGGAAAGCCGGGTGCCGGCGCCGATCGCCGGCAAGGTGGTCGCCCTGTATGTCAAAGAGGGGGACGACATAAAGACCGACGAGACGCTGGTGCAGTTGGAGTGAGCTTTTCACGACCCGCTCTGCTCGCACGACCGGCCATTCGACGACTGCTACAACATTTGCTGATCATCATGCCCGTTCTCCTCAGTGCCTGTGCAACTCCCTCTGATATCCCCACATGGTTCGACTCAATCGAACGGCTGCCAATCAAGACCGTCCAGGTCCAGGAGCACCGCATTGCCTACCTGGATGCGGGCAACGGTCCACCTGTCATTCTGGTGCACGGCTTCGGGGGATCGCTGTGGCAATGGGAGTACCAGCAGACCGCGCTGTCCGCCGACCACCGCGTCATCACCCTGGACCTGCTCGGCTCCGGGCTGTCCGACAAGCCGGATCTTGACTACACGCCCACTCAAATGGTCGAGTTCTTCGGCGCCTTCATGGATGCGCTGGGCATCCAACGCGCCACGCTGGTCGGCAACTCGATGGGGGCCGGGCTGGTGATCGGGATGGCGCTCACCTATCCGGATCGGGTGGACCGGATCGTGCTAATCAGCGGGCTCCCGGATCGCGTACTCGACAAGCTGACGGGCCCGCTGGTCCGGCACGCCGTGACGTCCCGGGCTCCGGGCTGGCTGGTCAAGTTCGGTAATTGGCTGGCCGGCTCGTCGGTGACGGAGGCCGTCCTACGTGAGGTCATATACGACGAGACGTTGATCACACCGGCCGTCCTTGATCGCGCCAACCGGAACCGCCGGCGGCCGGGGTTGATCGAACCGATCCTGACCGTCAAGCGCAACCTGCCCCTGTGGGAAGAGGGGTTCGCAAGGCGACTCGGGGAGATCCGCCATCCGGCACTGATCATCTGGGGCGAAGAAGATCGTGTGTTCCCCATGGAGGTGGGGCGAGACCTGCAGAAGACGATCACGGGGTCGCGCCTGGAAGCCATCCCGAAGGCCGGCCATCTGCCCATGTGGGAGCGGCCAGAGGCCGTAAACCCCATCCTGCTAAAATTCCTCCAGCCTTGACTCTGCGGAAAAACAGCCCGAATATACCGGTAGCGCACTCATCCTGAAGCTCATGTTCCATGTTCTGAAATGGAGGAAGCTATGAAACAGGTATTCCAGACTCTCTCTGTAGTAGCCTGCTCGCTCGCCCTACTGGTCCTGTCTGGTTGCGTGGAGAAGGGAGGCTCAACCGCGGCTGGCTTCATGTATAAGAACCTGCCGGTTGCCAGCGGAAGCGCCGTCGCTGGTGAGGGGAACACCGTGACAATGGGAGGCGCCCCCAAAGCGCTTGTAGGAACTGGTATCAAGGTCGGAGACCAGCTCCGCGACGTCAAGATCGCGAAGACCGACTTGTCTCTCGTCAACGTCGCTGAGACCAAGGGCAAGGTGCGGATCATCAGCGTGGTGCCATCGCTTGATACGAAAGTCTGCGAGCAGCAGACCCATTACCTCAGCGAGAAAAACAACGGGCTCGACAAGATGGTGGAGCTGATCACGGTGAGCGTGGACACCCCGTTCGCCCAAGGCCGTTTCGCCAAGGAGGCCAAGATCGGCAACGTTACCTTCCTCTCCGACTATCGCGGCGGAGACTTCGGCAAGACCTACGGCTTGTTGGTCAAGGACCCGCACTTCCTGGCCCGCACGGTGATGGTCGTGGACAAGGACAACGTCGTCCGCTACCTGCAGGTTACCCCGGAGTTGGGCCAGATGCCCGATATGGACGCCGCGTTCCGGTTTACACGATCCTTGATTGAGAAGAGCTAATGGCCTATCGCTCATGGCTTCAACCTAGACCGTCTACCATAAGCCATCAGCCATATGCTCCGGTTAGGTTAGTCCTATGGCTCACTATGACATGCTGGTGATCGGCACCGGCCCCGCTGGTCAGAAAGCCGCCGTCCAGGCCGCCAAGCTCGGCAAAAAGGTCGGGATTATCGAGCGCAAAGAAGTGGTCGGCGGTGTGTCCACCAACACCGGCACGATTCCGAGCAAATCGCTTCGGGAAGCGGTCCTCTATCTCTCCGGATTCAATCAACGAAGCCTGTATGGACAAAGTTATCGGGTGAAAAAGGACATCACGATGGAGGACCTGGCCTTCCGCGCCAACCACGTCATGCGAAACGAAATTCAGATTGTCCAGGACCAAATGGCCCGCAACCACGTGGACCTGATCTTCGGCCATGCCTGCTTCGTGGATCCCCACCGCATCGCCATCAAGCAGACCAAGAAAACCATCGAGCACACAGCCGACTACATTGTGATCGCAGTGGGCACTGAACCGGCGCGACCCTCCGATGTCCCATTCGACGGAGACTCCGTCATTGACACTGATGGGCTCTTGACCTTGAAACGCCTTCCCACCTCTCTCACCATCGTGGGCGGCGGCGTGATCGGCACCGAATATGCCTCGATCCTCGCCACGATGGGGATTCAGGTTGTCTTAGTTGAGAGACGACCCAGGCTGCTGGAATTCGTCGACACGGAGATCATCGAAGCTCTGCAGTACCAGATGCGGAACATCAACGTCACGCTGCGTCTGAACGAGGAAGTCGTCTCGATCAAGAAGGCCGCGGATGGACGGGTTATCGCCCATTTGAAGAGCGGCAAGCAAATTGTCGCCTCGACACTCATGTATTCCGTCGGCCGCATTGGCGCCACGAAAGGGTTGAATCTGCAAGCCGTGGGGATTACCCCAGACGAGCGTGGACGCTTGAGGGTCAACGAACATTATCAGACCAGTGTTCCTCACATCTACGCGGTTGGAGATGTGATCGGTTTCCCAGCCCTCGCCTCCACCTCGATGCAGCAGGGCCGCCTAGCCTCTCGCCATGCGTTTGGCTTGCCCTGCGAGACGGAGACGCAATTGTTGCCCTATGGGATTTATTCCATCCCCGAGATTTCCATGGTAGGCCGCAACGAAGAGGAGCTGACGCGCGAAGGCATCCCCTACGAGGTCGGGATCGCCCGATATCGCGAGATTGCGCGCGGACAGTTGATCGGCGACGAGATTGGGATGCTGAAGTTGCTGTTCCACAATCAAACCAGGAAGCTGCTCGGTGTCCACGCCATCGGGGATGGGGCCACCGAGTTGATTCATATCGGCCAGGCTGTCATGGCCTATGGCGGCAAGATCGATTATTTCGTGGACACTGTCTTCAACTATCCCACCCTCGCTGAGTGTTACAAGGTGGCCGCCTTAGCCGGCATCAACCGCTTGCCGCGCCCCTGGGCGCCGGAGCCCTCAGACAGCGGACCCGGCACAGCATGACCGCCCGCCGCTTGGCTCGCAGGCAGAAACGACCTTCCCATACCCGGCACCACACGACGTTGGTGACACTAGCGCTCGAATGGTTCCTGAATCCCGATCACCTGCCCTTCGTCGTCGCCAAGGAGCGGGGGTTCTTCCGCGAAGAGGGACTAGGCCTCTCTATTCTGGTCCCGACAGTACCCGAAGAATCGTTGGACCTGGTCGCGCGCGGCAAGGCCGATTTCGGCGTGGGCGAACAGACCAATCTCATCAAAGCCAGGAGTCAAGGCCAGCCCCTCATCTCGATCGGCCCTCTGCTGGCCCATACCGTAGTCTGTCTGATGTACCTCAAGGATGGGCCGATCAAGCGCCTGGAGAATCTGCGTCATCGCCGCGTCGGCTGGCCAGGACTGGAGATTGATCTCCCGATCCTGGGCACCATGCTGGAGACAGCGGGATTGACGCATGACGATATCCTGCCGGTGGATGTCGGCTTCGCGCTGACTGACGCGCTCATGAGCGGCAAGGCCGATGCGGTCTTCGGCGCTTTCGTCAACTATGAGCAGGTGGAAGCGGAACTCAAAGGTGCGTCAGTCGAATTCGTCAGCCCAACCACATACAATGTCCCGGACCTGTACCAATTGGTCGTCATGACTTCCGACCGGATGGCACGACAACGCCCTGAAATTGTTCGTGGCTTCACACGGGCGCTCGCCAGAGGACTGGCCATGACCCATGAGCAGCCGGACGAGGCGCTGAGGCTCTATCAGAAAGCCAACGCCATGGCGGACCCGGATCTTTCGGCCAGGACCTTCAAGGCGACGTTACCCTATTTCCCCAAGTCTCTCCGGCAGGATGAGAGCCGGTGGAAGGCAATCCGCGACTGGCTCCATCAACGGGGCGTCATCAGCAAGAAGATGCCGCTAGAGGCTCTGTACACCAACTCCTTCGTACCGAAGCTGACAGCTATCAGCCATATGCCATCAGCTATACGCTCTTGAGGAGATCGGGCGTGTCATTTTGCGACCAGCTCAGGAAAATGGCCCAGCCTATCTGGGATGCGCAGCTTACCCATCCCTTCGTCGTTGCCTTGGGTGAAGGGATCCTGCTGGAACGGAAATTCAAATACTATATCCTCCAAGACGCCCGGTTCCTGGGCGACTTGGCCCGCGTCTTTGCTGCCGCAGCGCAGAAGGCGCCGGACTCAGAATCGGCGTTGCGATTCAACAAACTGGCTGAAGAGACGATCACCGTTGAGCGAAGCCTGCACGAGAGTTATGGTAACCGGTGGAAGATGACACCCAAGCAGATGACCTCGGTTCCGATGGCTCCCACCAACTTTGCCTACACACGGCACATGTTGGCGGTTGCGGCCACCGGCTCTGCCGCCGAGATCACGGTGGTGGCACTTCCTTGCGCCTGGATCTACTGCGTGGTCGGTCAGCATCTCTTGAAGAACGGTCCGCCACGTCCCGGCCACCCCTACCGCGACTGGCTGCTGCTCTACGCCTCGCCGGAATTTGCGGAAGTCCAACGGTGGATGCGGGCCAAGGTAGATCTGTGGGCGAAGACGGCGGGGAAGGACGAGAAGCGGCGGATGGAGGAGGCCTTTGTGATCAGCTCGCGGTATGAGTGGATGTTTTGGGAGATGGCGTGGAACGAGGAGCAGTGGCCGGTGTAAAAGAGGAAATGTTGTTTGGATTGAGGGGGCGACAGGGTACCTCTCGTGCTCGCGGAGCCCCCACTTCAGAAAGTGGTCGCTCGACGCGCGCAGT
>Ga0187892_10003379_pt1 | contig 29314 bp, 26 predicted proteins | sample MA1701073metaG_FD_139345 | JGI IMG/M metagenome (GOLD analysis project Ga0187892, IMG submission 139345) | Bio-ooze microbial communities from a basaltic lava cave in the Kipuka Kanohina Cave System on the Island of Hawaii, USA - MA170107-3 metaG ... | reverse complement strand
GAGGCCGCGGCAGAGGGCGACTTCTTCGTGCGCAGCGGCCCGGGAACGGTGAAACTGACTCCCGAGAGCGCCCGGGAGTACATCAGGACGCGGTTCGGGACACCGGTAGGGGAGCGAGGATCCGATGCACCGTCGAAAGGGGCTGTCTCTTGAGAAGCCTCTCCTTGAAGTAGCTCCCCTGTGCGCGGTTGCGTAGATTGCGCAACGTGCGCGTGCGGTTGCTGTGGCGCGAGCCACGGAGCCACATAGCTCCCGGACCACGACGGACCGACGGAGTCCGTCAATCCCTCGCAGCGTTCGTTCTGCAACCGGAGCGCCGCCTGCGTCGAGAGCTCGGCGGAGAGTGCGAAGACTGCCGCGCGCGGAGGCCCCGGCTTCGCCGCCGCGCCCGCGGCGCCGCGCGCGGAACGTTCAGGGGCTCGGGGGCGGAGATGACGGCTGCGTGGGCCAGGATCTCGGGGTCGCGCACGCCGACGGCGAGCACGCTTTCGATCGCCTGCCGCGCCTCGGCCCGACGACCCAGCGCGTGCAGGGTCCAGGCGTAGGCGTCGAGTGTGTGGACGTCGCGCCGACGCGCCAGCTCTCGCTCGGCGATCGGCAGCGCGGCCTCCGGCCGGCCGGCGTGATCGACGTAGTAGCGGATCAGCTCGCGGTTGGCGTTGTCCCAGCCGGCGGACTCGGTCAGCGCCTCGCGCTCGAAGCGCTCGAACGCCGAGCCCGCCTCGTCCGGCCGCCCCGCCCGCTCCAACGCCACGGCCAGGTCAAACAGGCACTCCGGGTGGGGTGCCGAGCCGTAGCGGGCCTTGTACAGCTCGAGCGCCGCGCCGTGGTCGCCCTGCGCGGCCCGCACGCGGGCCAGGCCGGCCAGCGCGTAGTGGTAGCCGGGAAATGCGTCGAGCGCGGCGCGCAGCGCTGCGGCGGCGACCTCCGGCTCTCCCCGGACGAACCTCAGGTGCGCGATCTGCACCAGCACCCAGGCGCGTTCCTCGGACTCCCCGGCCGGCACGCTGCCGTAGGCGCTCTCCATCAGCTCCAGCGCCCCGTCGACGTCGCCGAATAGCTCGCGCAGGTAGGCGGCACGGGTCCGAGCCGAGAGGCTGCCCGGCGCCAGGTGGAGCAGGCGTTCCGCCGCCCGCTCGGCCGCGTCATAGTCGCCCAGCTCCACGTGGGCGTCGACGAGCAGCCCCTGGACCACCGGGTCGGCGGGAAGCTCGCGCGCGAGCGCCAGCGCCTCGTCGAGCGCCCGCGCGAACTCGTGCTGCCCCAGCAGAATCCAGGCCCGCGCCCGCCGGCCAGCGGCGTTTCCGGGCGCCAGCACCAGCGCGCGCTCCGCCGCCAGCGCTCCGAGGGTGTAGAACTCCGGGTCGTGTGTCTCGCGGGCGCGCCGGGCCAGGGCCAGCGCCAGCTCCGCGTGGGCCCGTGGGTCACCCGGTCGCTTCGCCGCGGCATGCCGTGCCGCGGCGACCTGTCGCTGGGCCGGCGTCGGCGGGAAGTTGCCCGCCCCGACCGCCAGCGCGAGCATCAGGATCGTGGTTGCCATGAGCGTCCGCTCCGGTTCGCAGGGCGCGGCCCGCGCTCGCACCCGACGAGGTGCAGCCGCGGGCCGCGACGGGTCAGTTGACGGGTCCGCCACCGGGTTCGCCCGGATCGACGTGCCGGCGGTTGCGCCCGTCCGGGGCGCGGCCGACGTAGGGGAATGCGTCCGCGTAGGCCGTGTCGTTGACGTTCACGCCGTCGCCGAGCTTGTCGTTGATCCCCGGCGTATAGCCCGGGAAGGGCGCCGCGAGCACGCCGCCGACCCCGGCGCGCAGCACGATGTCCACAACGTCGTCGAAGACGCGCCGGCCGTTGGGATAGCCCGCGGGGTCCCCGCCGATCAGGCCGAGCCGGCTCGCGCCGGCGGGCGGCGTGGCCGGAACGCCGGTGTTCAGCCGCAGGAGATCGGCGATCGGCCCCGCTGGCGTGCCGGCGGCGGCGATCGGCGGCGCGTAGGTCACGAGCGGCAGCAGGTCCGTTCGCGGCGGCTCCGGCACGGCCAGCGCGCCGCCGTACAGCGCCTCGACGATGTGCACGATCGGCGGATCCAGGAAGAACCCGGCGAACTGCTGGTCCTTGTGCGGCGGCTGCATGCTGAACAGGTCCTTCTGGCCGATGCCGATGATCAGCTCGTTGATCAGCGGGTGGCCCATGCGTTGCACCTGGCGCCACGGGCCGGAGGTCACGAGCGGCTTGCCGGGGCGGCGCAGCGTGACAGCGCGGCGCGACGTCGTGCCCCAGACGCCGACCGTCGCCGCGGGTGAGTCGGCGGGCTCGATGCGGCCCGTGCCTGTCAGCAGGTCGATCGGCACCTCGACGGCGATCGCATTCACGGCGTAGCCCGAGACGGTGTCGCTGGCCAGGTTCGTGTCCGACATGTCTTCGGACATCGTCAGCACGCCGGGCACGCCGCTCGCGAGCGTACGGAAGTTCGCGGTATCGAAGGCCGCGCCGAGGTCGATCCAGAACGGATCGTCGACCGTCCCGGCGAACACCTTGACTCCCTGGCTCAGCGCGTAGACCCCGGCGTCGAACAGCGCTCCGTAGTCCATCGTGCGCGGCCCCGCGTTGCCGGGCACGGCGTACAGCGGCATGCCCGAGGGGTTGAGGTCCTCATCTTCGTCGTCATCCTCGCCGACCAGCGTGACACCGTAGTGCTGTCGCAGGTTGAGGCCAGGATCGTCGAACTCGTCGACCTGCGCCGGAACCACGAGCCCACCGCCCTGCGGGTCGGAAGCCCCCGCGCTGCCGATGCCTGCCACCGCCGTGTAAACGGCGGGCAGACGCAGCTCGGTCGAGAAGCGGAACTGGAACGACAGGTCCGCCTTGGCGTCGTGATCGTTGTCGACGTGGATGGCGTACAGGATCTCGGGGTCGAACGGGAACAGCGTCGGACCGTTCGCCGGTTCGAGCAGCGGGTCGACGCACAGGATCAGCGTGGCGTGCTCGGGTGTCCGGCCGGCCGCCTGGGTCGCGTCGTAGCTGACGAAGGCGAAGACGTCGGTGATGTCCGCCTTGTGGTCGAGGGCCGTGAGCGGCGCCTCGCGGTGGTTGGCGGCCTCGGACGCCGTGGCCAGGCACAGCCCGGCCAGCGCGGCGAGCAGCGTGGGGGAACGTCGGTGTCGGTGCATGGTTTCCATCTCCTCCGCATGTGGGGCGCGCCCCGTAGTTGTCGGGGGGGCTACGGGGAGGCGCCGCCCGGTGGATTGCGCGGAAAAACATTTCCCGACGCGCCATCCATGCACCCGGCGCGCGCCGTATGACCGAGGGGTCCCGCGGTCGCGCCACGGTGGGCTTCGCCGTGGCCGGATCGAGGAGCGTGGTCTGCCGCGAACCGCCGGGTCGAGTCAGCCGCGGCGGGTCTCGCCGACGAGGCGTATCCGCCCGCTCGGCTGGAGCGACCCGCCGGCCGGCTCGTCGGTCACCGCGGCGGCGGCCACCAGGCCTACGTCGAGCGGCACCTGCACGTCGATCAGCGCGGCCTCGCCGCCGTCACCGACGTCGAAGGTGCCCGCCGAGACCTTGCGGCCGTCGCCCGTGACGAACCAGAGCTGGTAAGTCCGGGCCAGGCCCGCCGGCTCGAGTCCCGACGCGTAGAAATCCCAGCGCCGCCGTTCCGTGTTCCAGAAGACGCGCGCCGAGGCGGTTCGCGCCTCGGCCGTCCCTTCGAGCCCGAAGATCCACACGTCCGGCGAGCCGTAGGAGGCCATGCGCAGCGAGTGGTCGTCCAGGCGCAGACGCAGCCGGCGGATCTCCTCGTCGCGGAAATCGACCGTGCCGCCCACTTTCTCGAGCGTGGCCGTCAGTCGCGCGATCTCGTTCCGTTGCCTCTCGACGATCGCCAGCACGTCGGTGGCGGGGCCGACCACCGCCTCGAGCCGTTCGATCTCGATCGCCTGTCTGGCCACGGTCTGCTCGAGCGCCCGGCTGCGGTCGGCAAGCTGCTCGAGTTCGGCCAGGCGGCGGGCCTGAGCGTCGAGTCGCGACTCCAGGGCCGACTGGCGCCACAGGAAGCCGGCGCTGACCGCGGCGAGGGCCAGCGCGGCGGCCGCGGCCAGCCGACCGAGCGCCCGGAAGCCTTGCCGCGCCGGGCGGCCGGGCCCGGCCGACCGCCGGTCCGCCGCCGCCCGCGCGACCAGCCGCTCGCGCAGCCCGGTCGGTAGCGCCACCGGCGGTAGCGTCACCGGCAGCTGGGCCAGCACGACCTCGGCCTCCGCCAGAGCGCCGGCGCATTGAGCGCAGCCGCTCTCCAGGTGGCTGCCGAGCTCCCGCTCCTCCTCGGCGGCAAACCCGCCCGAAGCGAACAGCAGCCACAGCTCCCGACGTTCGTCGCAGGTCATGACGGACTCCGCCCCTCGTCGAGCGTACGAAGCGAGTCGCGCAGCCGGATCAGCCCGCCGCGAATGCGACTCTTGATCGTCCCGAGCGGCTCGCGCAGCTCCGCGGAGATCTCGGCGTGGCTCAATCCGGAGTAGTACGACATCTCGATGGCCTCTCGCTGCTCCGGGCTCAGCGCGGCCAGCGCGCGTTGCAAGTGCCTGCGTCGCTCGCCGAGCAAGGCGTCGTCGAACGGCGACTCGCCGTCCACCGCCGGGTCCGCGGCCGTCGCCTCGCGCAATTCGCGACTCTTGCGCGAGCGTAAGCGGTCCAGGGCGCGGCTGCGCGCGAGCGTGACCAGGTAGGTCAGGAGGTTCCCGCGTCGCGCATCGTAGCGTTCGGGGCGGCTCCACAGCTCCCACAGGACGTCGCCCAGCACCTCCTCGGCATCGGCACGGTCGCGCAGGACGCGCAGGCACAGCGCGAACAGCACGCTCGAGTAGCGGTCGCACAGCCGGCCCATGGCCGCCGGGTCACCCCCGGCCAGCGCCTCGACCAGCGCGCGGTCCAGTTCGCCCCCCTGGCCCAACGTTGTCTCCGTCCGGCCCGCCCCGGGGCCCGGGGTGTTACGGAGCCGGTCCTCCGCCCGGATCACCTGCGCTCGGCGAAACCCTACCTCATTCCGCTCCTTCCCGTGAGGGCGGACCTTGCGATCTCATCGCCGGCGTTCGAGCACGATCTCGTAGTACTTGGCCGCCCCATACGCGCCGATGCCGGGCGCGAAGATCTGGACCAGCCGCCAGCCCTCCCGGCCGTGCTGCTGGATCACTTCCCGGTAGGTATCCTCGGCCGCCCGCCGCGCACCAACCCATCCCTGACCCAGGCGGACGAACTTGTACTCGTAGCCTTCGGTCACGACGATCCCTCCTTGCAGGCGCTCGTTCCGAGACGGCGCCTCGCTTGACCGCTCCGATGATAGCGGAGTGCGCCGCGAACCCGCGCCCGGGTCGTGGGCAGGCTACCCGGCTTGCCGGAGGACCGAGTCGAGAACCCGGGATCTTCCGGAGGTGACGGACAAGCCGACCACGACGAGCAAGCCGGCGATGGCCAGCCAGGCGACGACGTCGCCGGTCCTGGAGTAGACGGTCGGCCGGCTCGTCAGCGGAACGTCCCAGACTTCGACGGCCTGTTCGAAAAGCTCCGTGCGATGGTGATATCGGCCACGCGTGTCGATGAAGCCGGAGATGCCGGTGTTGGCCACGCGCACGACGCTCGTACGGTTCTCGATCGCGCGCAGGCGCGCGGCGTTGGCCTGGTAGGGCTGGAACAGCGAACGGCCGAACCAGGCGTCGTTGGTGATGACGACTTGCAGCTCGGCACCGGCGTTGCGCAGGCCGCGCGCGAGATCGGGAAACAGCTGCTCGTAGCAGACGAGCGTGCCGACCTTGGCGCCGGCGATCTCGAGCACCGCATTGCGCGGGCCGGGCGTGAATCCGCCGGCGAGCCAGTGCCATTCTCCCCGCCGTCCGCTGACGAGCGGGCCGAGGAGCGAGCGGAACGGCGTGGCCTCGACGAACGGCACGAGGTAGACCTTGGCCCCCCAATCTTCGAGCAGCCGTCCCTCGGCGTCCGCCGCGAAGACGGCGTTGTAGTAGCGATGCTCCGCGCCGCCGCCGAAGCGCGCGTATTCCACGCCAAAGAGCAGCGCGACATCGAGGCGATCGGCCAGCGCCTGCACCTCGGCCGCGCTCCGCGTCTGCGGTCGGTCGAGATCGTGGATCAACGGGGTCGGTCGCGACGACTCGGGCCAGACGATCAGCGCGGCGCCGAGCGCGGCCGCCTCGCGGGACAGCTTCACGAGCGTGGCCCACTGCGCGCTTTCCGTGTTGGCGCCGCGCTTGACGGCCAGCGGCACGTTGGGCTGGATCAACGCGACGCGCAACGTGCGCTCGGACGGCTCCGGCCGCGTCCAGGCCCAGGCGTCGTAGGCCACGACCGCGACGACCAGACTCGCCAGTGCGACGGCCGCGCGGCGGCCAGCGGCTTGCCCGCGGAATCTCGTGATCTCGAAGACGAGCCCGTTCGTCACGAGCAGGAAGGCCCCCACCCCGTAGGGGCCGGCCAGGTCGGCGAACTGCACCACGAACGGATGTCCCGCCACGGTATGAGACAGGTGCTCTCCCGTCAGGCGCAGGTCGCCCCAGGTCTGGACCCACTCGAAGGGCAGCCAGCACAGCGGCAGGAGCAGAGCCCAGGAGAGGCCCGTGCGCCGCCTCAGCCAGCCCATCAGCGCCACGGACAGCGAAATGCGCACGGCCAGCGCCGCCGCCATGCCGACGTAGAGCAACACGGCGAGCCACGACTGATCGAGCATCGAGTACATGAAGTGCAGCGCGGTCAGGTGCATCGTCAGCCCGAAGACGAGCCCGGCCCGCAACCTGGCGTACGGGCTCGCCGCGGCTCCACATTCCAGCCAGTAGAGCAGCGGCAGGAACCCGGCGAGGTTCAGCGGCAAGAGCGGCCCCGGCAGGTAGCTCAGCCCGACCAGCGCCCCGGCCAAGGCGGGCAGTTGCCACGCTCCCTTCACGGAAAGACGTCACGAGCGAGGAAGGCGAAGGACGACGACAGCGGTTCCACGAGGTCTCCTCGTCGGCTGATTCTCCCATCGTGACGCTGGCCAAGTCCAGGGCGGGCCGCTTCCCGCCGGCTCACGGGCGCGTCAGCACCAGGCAGGCGTTGTGGCCGCCGAAGCCGTAGGAGAGCTTCAGGCAGGCCGACGCCGCCTGCTCGCGCGGCCGGTTGGCCACGACGTCGAGGTCGCACTCGGGGTCGGGGTGGTCGTAGTTGATCGTCGGCGCGAGCAGCCCCCGCTCGAGCGACAGCAGAGCCGCGGCCGCCTCCAGCGGGCCCGAGGCGGCGATCGCGTGCCCGGTCATCGACTTCAACCCGGTGACCGGGATCCGGTCGCAGCGCGAGCCGAACACCTTGCGCAGCGCCTTGGACTCGGTCTTGTCGTTCAAAGGCGTGGACGTGCCGTGCGCGCTCACGTAGTCCACATCGCCGCGGCCCAGCCTAGCCGATCGCAGGGCAGCGTCGATGAGGGCCACGATCGAATCTCCCGACTCGTCGAGCTGCATCATCGAGTGCGCGTCGCAGTTCGCTGCGTAGCCCGCGACCACGCCGTAGAGGCGCGCTCCGCGTGCGCGCGCCTGCTCCTCGCGCTCGAGCACTAGGATCGCCGCGCCTTCTCCGAGGACGAAGCCGTCGCGCTGGCGATCGAAGGGACGGCTGGCCCGCTGCGGCTCGTCGTTGCGAGTCGAGAGCGTGCGCAGCCGATCGAAGCCCATCAGCCCGTAAGCGTCGAAGTCGTCCGCCACCCCCTCGGCCCCTCCGGCGATCGCCACGTCCGCCTCGCCGCTGCACAGCAAGCGCCAGGCGTCCCCCAGCGCCATCGTCCCCGCCGCGCAGGCCGTCGAGATCGACTTGCATTCGCCCTGGGCCCCGAAGCGGATCGCCACCTGACCCACGGGCGCGTTGGGGATCAGCATCGGCAGCGCGTAGCGCTTGATGGTGGTCTTCGAGCGCGTTCGATGCCATTCCGCGTGCGAGACCTCGAACGAGGTCAAGCCGCCGATCCCCGAGCCGATGACGGTGGCCACCCGGCGACGTCCCAGCGCCTCCAGAGCGCCGTCGGTCAACCCGGCATCCGCGAGCGCCTCGCGCGCCGCCCCCAGCGCGAACAGCGTCGTGCGATCGATGACGCGGGCCTGCTTGGGGTCGACTCCCGCGTCCTCCGGGGCGTAGGCACCCACGGTGGCGGCGAAGCTCGTGGCCAGTCCGGTCTGGGTCACCCAGGGCGAATCGAGCCGTCGCGCTCCGGAGCGACCTTCGAGACAGGCCTGCCAGAACAGCGGGCGACTGTTGCCGATCGGCGAAACGACACCGATGCCGGTGACGACGACGCGTGACATCATGTCGGCCGTGCCTGCATCCGCCGCAGGTTCGGTTTGCACCCTCGACCGGTCCGAGCGTGCGCCCGGCGGAGGTCGGTGCGCGAAGAATCAAGATGACTGCGCGCCGACGGTGCCCCGCGAGCCGAGGTTTCGAGCTGAGCCACTACGCCTGCATCCAACCCGCGACGGTTGTCGAAAACTCCGATGGTATCATGGGGCGGATGGAGCGCTCCACGCGGGAGATCGAGATCAAGCTTCGTTTCGACTCCGCGGCCGCCGCGCGCGAGCGACTCGAGGGGATCGGAGCTACGGAAAGCAAACCTCGGCAGCTCGAAGACAACTTCGTGCTCGACCGGGAGGACGGTTCGCTGAAACGCGAGGACCGGGTGCTACGCGTGCGCAAGACGGGCGGGCAAGCCGTGCTGACACTCAAGGTGCCGGTCGCGGGCGAGCACGTCCACAAGGTGCGCGACGAGTACGAGACGACGATCGGCGACGCCGCGACGACGCTGAGCCTGCTCGGCAGGCTGGGCTTCACTCCGAGCTGGCGCTACCAGAAGTACCGCACCGGTTACGCGCTCGGCGATCTGTCGATTTGCATCGACGAGACCGCGCTCGGCTGTTACGTCGAGCTGGAAGGTCCGGAGGACCAGATCGACGGCGCCGCGCGGCAGCTCGGCTTCACGACGGCGGAGTACGTGCGCGCCAGCTACGGCGAGTTGTGCCGGCGCGAGGCGGAGCGTCGCGGCCTGCCGGCGGCGGACATGCTGATCGAAGGGGCCGCGGATTCACGACCATGAAGGCCATGCTGCTGACCGCGGGGGTGGGCCGGCGCATGCTGCCGCTGACCTTGACCCTACCCAAGCCGGCCGTCCCGGTGCTGGGCCGATCCCTGGCCGTCCAGAACCTGCGCTGGCTCGGCGCCGCAGGCGTGACCGAAGCCGTGCTGAACCTGCACCACCTGCCGCAAGGCATCACGCGCATCTTGGGCAGCGGGCGCAACGCCGGGCTGCCCCTCGTGCAGTACAGTCACGAGCAGGTGCTGCTGGGAACCGCGGGGGGCATCCGCCACGCCGGACCCCTGTTGATCGGCGACGGGCCGGTCGTCGTCTGCAACTCGGATTTCCTCGCCGACATCGATCTTGCCGCAGTTCTCGAGGCCCATCTCGCCTCGGACTGCCTGGCGACACTGGTGCTGGTACCCTGGCGGCCGACCTACACGGTGGTGCTGCGCGACGAGGATGGGCGGATCACGGCGCTGGGCGGCGCGCCGCCGGCCGACGCGGAGCGAGCGGGTGCGCGCTGGCTCTTCACGGGATGCCACATCATCGACGAGACGGTGATCGACCTCATCCCCGAGGACGGACCGAGTTGCATCGTCCGTGACGTCTACCGCCCGCTGGCCGCGCAGGGACGGCTCGGTTCCTTCACCCACACCGGCTTCTGGTGGGAGTTCGGCTCGCCCGAGTCGTATCTCGACGGCTGCCTGGGCTTGCTCGACCATCCTCCGGACGAATTGAACCGCATCAGCACGGATCACGATCCGATCCGCAAGCTGGGATCCGCGACCGCGGCGGTCGGACCGGGCTCGGGCTTCGACCCCAGCGCCGAGTTCGCCGGCCGCGTGGCCCTCGGCTACAGCAGCTACGTCAGCGAGAACAGCCGGATCGAGGACGCCGTGATCATGCCCGAGGCCTGGGTCGGACCGGGCTGCTCCCTGAAGCGCTCCGTCGTCGCGCAGGGCGTCGAACTGCCAGCGGGGTTCCGTAGCGAGGGCCAGCTGATTTGCCTCGAAGCCGCCACCCCGGTGGAGCTTCCCCCCGCCACGAGGCGCCAGGGCGGGATGCTCGTTCACTCGTTCGCGACCCACGGCTGCGGATGACGGGACCTCGCCCCGAGGTCATCCGCTTCGTCGAAGCCGCCTGTCCGGGCGCCAGGCTGGCGTCGATCGCGGGCGACGCTTCGGCTCGCAAGTTCTGGCGCGTGTACGCGGCGGACGGGTCGACCCGTGTCGTGATGGACTACGGCTGCGCGTTCACGGCGGTCCCGGACGACGTGCGCCTGGCTCGAGTGTTCGGCGACGCGGGGCTGCGCGTCGCCGACGTGCTCGACGTCTCAGGACCCGCCGGCTGCCTGCTGCTCGAAGACCTGGGCGGCAGCACGCTCGAGTCGGTGGTTTCCGCGCCGGGGGGCCGGTTGCTGAGCGGCGCTCGCCAGCGCATCGAGCACGCGGTGGTCCTGGCCGCGCGGATGGCCACGCTCGGCACGCCGGCCCTGGCCCGCTCGGAGCGCAGGGACGGGCCGGCGCTCGACGCGGCACGCTTCCGTTTCGAGATGGACTTTTTCCTCGAGCATTACGTCGGCGGCCTGCGAGGTTGCGGCACGCCGCCCGCGAGCTTGCGCGGCGCCCTGCACGACCTCGCCGATGGCGCCGCCGACACGCCGCGGCGCGTTCTGTGCCACCGCGACTTCCACAGCCGGAACTTGATGGTGCTGTCCGCGGGCGACCTCGCGATGGTCGACATCCAGGACGCCCGCTGGGGACCCGACAGCTACGACCTGGCGTCGCTGCTGCGGGACGCCTACATCGAGATCGACGACGCCTGGATCGACCCCCTGGTGGACCTGTATGTCGCGTCGCTCGGCGAGCGACCCGCGGCCGGCCTTCGTTCCCGCCTGGCACGCGTGTCCGCGCAGCGCATGCTCAAGGCGCTGGGCACGTTCGGCTACCAGGCGCGCGCGCGCAACGCGCCCCGCTATCTCGAGGGCGTGCCGCGCACGCAGCGACGGCTGAAGCGGCTGCTGCCGTCGATTCCAGAAGCCCAGCCGCTGTTCTCCGCGCTGGACCGCGGCGGCCTGCTCGAAGGCTAGCCCGGGACAGTGCGCGGCCGGCCGTCTGACGGGCGAACGACGAGCTCGACCACGCGACGCGTCACTCCTGCCGTTTCTCGTTCTGTTACCATGTCCGGAGAGGAGGAGTCGCCCATGGAAGAGACCATCGCAGCCGAGGAACGAGGGCTCGCGGCCGTCACGCACCTGTCGGGTCTCGCCGGCTACATCATCCCGCTCGGGGGCGTGCTCGTGCCGATCATCATCTGGGTGGTCAAGAGCGATTCCCCGGTCATTTCGAAGCTGGCCAAGCAGGCGCTGTTACTCAACCTGGGCGTCTTTCTGACGATCGCGGTCACCGCGATCTTGTGGATCACGCTGATCCTGATCCCGATCGTGATCTTCTTCTGGGTGCTGCTCGGACTCGTGGCCATCGCGCTGCCGATCATCGGGGCGATACGGGCCTCCGAGGGCCGGTTCTACCGCTACCCCGTCGTCGGCCAGTTCGTCGCCTGACAGCCGGGCGGCCTCGTTCCCGCGGCATGCGCCCGCCACAGGGCTCTCCGCGGAACCCCGGCCAGACGCGCCGGAGCGAAGTCTCAAAAGACGAAGAGCAGGGCGGGGGTTTCGACGCCGTGGTGCGACAGCCGGGCGGGGCCCAGCGTGGCCACGCAGCGGCGGACGAGATCCTCGGGCGACACCGAGAGGTAGGACGGCTGCAGCAGGGCGCCGGGGCGCCCGTGGTCGCAGAGCGCTCCCTCGAGACGGAGGATCCAGCGATCCGGCTGCACCGCGTGCACGTCGAGGGCCGTGCACAGGAGGGCCTGATCGGGGATCTCCCCGCCGCTCGGCGCCACGACCAGGTGCGAGTGCATCGGCGTGGGGCGGTCGCGGAACGACGGCCGGCGAAAATGTCCCGCGCCCTCGAGCGTGGCCAGCGTTCGCCGCCCGTCGGCGAGCAGGATGCTGCGCGTGGCGAAGCCGGCATCGTCGAAGCTCCCTCCCGACAAGGCTCGAGGGTGGCCCGGATCGTCCGTGACCCGCCAGGCCGGCCCCACCTCCGTCTCCCCGTTGTGGCCTGCGAGGTGCAGCGCCCTGAAAAGAGCGACGACGAGTTGGCCAGAGCACTCCGGGCTGAAGATCACGGGCAACTTCTTCCCCGGCGGCCGCGCCCGGTCCCCCGCCGGGAGCCTGCGGTCCTCGAGGACGCCCGACCAACCGTCCTCCGGAAGATCCTGCCAGCGGCGGCGAGCGATGATCGCGGGCCTCGACGGGGGATCGTGGGCCCACGGCTCCCTCGTTCGGATCAACGCCCAGCCACGGATCCTCGTGCGGGTTCCGCGGAGCCCGCCGTCGGCGAACCAGTTCTCGACCGAGGCCGCGACCTCCACGCTCATGTGGACGGGCGCGGGACTCGCCGGTCTCCCGCCGGAGGTCGAGCCGTCCCGCGCCCGTTCGAGCCAAGCCACGACGTCTCGCAGCGGGGGAAGCTCCGCGGGTCCGTCGAGGTCGAGCCTCGTGGCCTCGGCACCGCGGGCCCAGATCGCCTGGGGTCCGACCCCCGGCGGCTGCTCGCGGCAGCGAGCCAGGGCCCAGCGCAGGCTCGAGCCTCCCGCTCCCGAGGCCGACGCGAACCCGACTTCACGCCCCGTGGGTGTGGCCACCCGCACGGCCAACCCGCGATCGTGGCCGCGAGCCACGGTCGGGGAGCGGTCGTCTCGCTCGAAAGCGACGCGTAGAGTCAGCGTCTCGCGATGGTACAGCTCGACCGCGCGATCCCCGAAATCCCTGGCGATCGAGCGCTGCAGCGCTGCGACGCGGTCGGCGATCTCGGTCGCATCGAGCTGGACGCGCTCGTCCGCGATGCCTTCAACCCTGTTCAGCAAGGTTCAGTTCACGCTTGCGAAAAGCGAGCCTCGCGTGCGCTCGCAGTTTGACGATTCTCCCACGTTCTTCTAGAAAAACACGCTCGCCGATCCTATGCGAAACGTCGGGGCGCCGACGCTGACGGACATGGGTTGACCGTGGTTCAAACACGAACCGACGCAGGTGTCGAACTCCAGGTCGCTCGCGATGCACTCGACGCTCGGCAGTGCCGCGGATCCCTCGATCGCCAGCAGATGGGGCACGAGCGGCGCGCCCAGGCGGCCGTGCCGGATCTGATCGGCGTCGGTGACGCGAAACAGCGCGTGCCCCGTGCGGGTGTCGGCGCTCGCCGCTTCCATGCGCCGCACGTAGATACCCTCTTCGACACCCTGCAGCGCATCGCGCGCGTCCAGCCGTCCCGCGGCCATGAAGGTGCAGCCCATCCGCGGCCGCGCGCGCTCGCGAAAGGAGGCGCGCCGCCCGTGCCCGGTCGGTGCGCGCCCGGCCTCCGCCGCCGTGGACCCGTCGTGAAGCCAGCCGGCGACCCGGCCGCCATGCAGCAGCGGCACCGCGCGGGCGGGCTGCCCTTCGTCATCGAACCTCCACGGAGCCCTGCCGCGCCGGGGGTCGTCGAGGACGACCAGCGCGGGCGGGAGCCGGCAGGGCGCCCCCGCCCGCCCGGCCAGCCACGAGGCCCCGCCGAGCACGGCGTCGGCCTCGAGCGCGTGTCCGACGATTTCGTGCAGCAGAATGCCGCCGACGCCGGGCGCGAACACCACCCTTCTCTCTCCGGCGGGCAGGCTCCGGGCTCCGAGCCGCTGCTCGGCCCTGGCGACGGCCTGCGCGGCCAGCCGCCGACAGGCCTGCTCGAGCCCGGCGTCCTCGGGCCGGAGCACGGCCTCCGCCATGGACCGGCCCGCGCGCCCGCCCCGGGCGACGTCGACCAGCAGGCGAATGCGCCGACCCCGGCGGCGGTCGCCGAGCACCTGGCCCACCGAGGTCGCCAACCGCACCCGCTGCTCGAAGCCGATCCAGCGCGCCACGGCCCGCAGCCCAGGGCGCAACCCTTCGGTGGCGTCGATCAGGGCCTGAACGGCCGCGAGCGCATCGGCGCTCGACAGCCAGGCTGCCTGGCCGGGATGGGAGCCGGGAGCGCCATCGGCGTGCTTCTCGGCCTCCTGTCGCTCCGGCCAGGGGCGTTCGAGCCAGCGGACCAGTCGCTCCGCGTCCCCCGGCTCCGGATCCGCCCGGAAGGTGAAGCGGCCGTCCCCCGTCTCGAGGGCCAATCCGCGGGTGCGGCCGTGCCGGACGACCGGGTGCGGGGCCAGCGTGTCCAGCTCGACGGACAAGTCCTCCCGATCCTCGAGGAACAGCAGCGCCCGGCCCTTGTTCGGCGCCGAGGCCAGCGCTCGGAGCAGCACGGGGTCCCACGACGAAACCTCTTCGCGCGCAAGTCCTTGCGCATCGTCGGTCGAGAACTTCGGACCTTGAAAGGCCATCGGGGTAAGGTTATCTTGTACGCGTACTTTCGCGCGGGAACCGCCGAGAATTCGCGAGGGGAAGGCGCGCTCCGCCCGTGGCGGGCTGCCGCGATTCCTGTCGCGTTCGGTCCGAGCTGTCGATGCCCAAAGCCAAGGTCCTCATCATCGACTATGAGCCGAAAGGCATCAAGCAGCTCAGCGAACCGCTCGAGGCCGAAGGTCACGCGATCGTCGTCGCGAAGGACGGTGTGGCGGGCATCGAGGCCTTCAAGGACGAGCGGCCCGATATCGTCCTCATCGAAGCCATGCTGCCGAAGCGTCACGGCTTCGAGGTCTGCCAGGAGCTGAAGCGAACCGAGCACGGTCGCAAGACGCCCGTCGTCATCGTCACGTCCGTGTACAAGGGGCGCAAGTACCGGACTCAGGCGATCCACCAGTACAATTGCGACGAGTATCTCGAAAAGCCGATCGCGCCCGACAAGCTGGTCGAGACGGTCCACCGTCTGCTGGGCTCGAAGGCGCTGTCCTCGGCCGTCGCCCCGTCGCCCGCCCGCCAGCCGGCCGAGCTGGCCGGCCCGGCGCCTGCGGTCAAGTCCACGAGTTCGGCCAAGCCCGACGCGGCCCGGCCCGCGGACCCGGCCGAGGTCGAGATCGTCGAGCGCCTGAACGACATCTTCGGCGAACGCGCGGAGCACAGCGAAAAGTCCGGCTCGGCAGGCTAGCCCGTTGCCCAAGCTGACCAGGATCTACACCCGCTCGGGTGACGACGGCACGACCGGTTTGGGGGGCGGCCAGCGCGTCAAGAAGCACTCGCTGCGCGTCGCGGCGTTCGGCGACGTCGATGAACTCAACTCGGAGATCGGGGTCGCGCTCGCGAGCGGGCTCGATCCGGACCTGGCCCGCCCGCTCAGGGAAGCCCAGAACGTGCTGTTCCACCTGGGCTCGGACCTGTGCGTCCTCGAGCAGGACAAGCAGCGCATGCCGGTCCCTCGTATCGAGCAGCGGCACATCGACGAGCTGGAGCGGCTGATCGACCGGCTGAACTCCGCGCTCGGTCCGCTCGAGAACTTCATCCTGCCGGGAGGCTCCGGGAGCGCGGCCCAGTTGCACGTCGCGCGCTCGGTCTGCCGCCGGGCGGAGCGGAGCGTCGTGGCGCTCGCCGACAGCGAGCCGGTCAACCCGCTGGCCTTGACCTATCTGAACCGGTTGTCCGACGCGTTGTTCGTGATGGCCCGGCAGGAGAACCGCCGACGCGGTGTCCCCGACGTCAACTGGGAGAGCCGGAGATAGCCCCGTCCGCCGGGCCCGCGCGCCCTGGCAGCCGCCCCAGCATGAAGTCGAAGCAGGAAGCCAGCACTTCGGGCATGCGCTTGCGCTCGACCACCATGTCGAGCATGCCCTTGTCCAGCAGGAACTCGCTGCGCTGGAATCCCTCCGGGAGCTTCTGGCGAATCGTCTGCTCGATCACGCGGGGTCCCGCGAAGCCGATCAGCGCCCGCGGCTCGGCCAGGATGAGATCCCCCAGCATCGCGAACGAGGCGGTCACGCCGCCGGTCGTGGGGTCGGTCAAGATCGAGATGTAGGGCAGCCGGGCCTCGTCGAGCTGCGCCAGCGCGGCCGAGATCTTGGCCATTTGCATCAGGGACAGGGCGCCCTCCTGCATGCGGGCCCCTCCCGAGCACGAAATGACGATCAGCGGCCGGCGCTCCTGGACCGCGCGCTCGGCGCAACGGGTGACCTTCTCGCCGACGACGCTCCCCATCGACCCACCCATGAACTCGTAGGCGATGACCCCGACGACGACGGGATGGCCCCCGATCGTGCCGGTCGCGGAGATGAACGCGTCCTTGAGGCCCGTGCGGCTCTGGTATTCCGCCAGCCGCCTCGAATAGGCCTTGACGTCCTTGAACCCCAGCGCGTCGACCGGAGCGATGTCCGAGTCGAACTCCTCCCAGCGGCCCCCGTCGAGCAGCATGGCCAGTCGTTCGCGGGCCCCGATCCGGAAGTGGTAGTTGCACTTGGGGCAGACGTTGGCGTTCCGCAGGACCTCCTTCTTGTAGACCATCTCCTTGCAGGCCTCGCACTTGACCCAGAGCCCTTCGGGCATCTTGAGCCGGCGCTCGGTCTGCGGCTGCTTGGGGGTCTTTTCCTTCTTGAACCAGGCCACGGGTATGGGTCCTGAGCGACGGGGCAACGCTAACCCGGGCCGTCCGGGGCGTCAAGCGGGCCCCAGGACGCGGGTCGACCTGCCCTGGAGCCCGCGAGAACGCTGGCGTGGGCCGGGACCCGTTCGTCGCGCCGGCGGAGGCAGCTTCTACCTCGGAACCCAGGGGAAATCGTGCTCCGGGGCCCTTGGCGGCACCGCTGACGGGTGGCCTCCGGGCGCCGCCAGCCGAGCGTGCGAACCCGGGTTCCGGCCCGACCTGCCCTCCTCCAGCGGCGAACCGGGGTTCCGGACGGACCCAGGGGGCTCTCGGACGGCCGGCTCCCACGAGCCCGCAAGGTGGGTTCCCGAGACACGTGTCTAGCGACCGAGGTCGAGAGGGTCGGCGGGGGCGTCCGGCGGGGGCGGGGTCTCCTCGAAGACCACGTACCTGCCGGCGCGGCCGACCTCGCGCAGCGAGCGGGCCACGGATTCCGGCAGCGCGGGCAGGTCGACGGCGGCCAGGACGGCGAGCGGCCGATCGCCCCGAGCCAGCCGCTCGGCGAGGGCCGGGAGCGGGACCCACTCGGGAGCGAGGTCGAGGTAGAAGGTCAGGCTGGGCACGCGGACGTCGGCCGTGACGAGCGGGCGCCCCGAGGAGAGTTCGGTGACTCGCTGCACCAAGACGGCGGCGCTGCGGTCGCGGCCGAGAGCCGGGAAGAGCAACACGACGCACGCGAGCAGGAAGGTCGCGCTGGCACCCGCCGCGGCCCCGTAGGCCCAGCGCGGCCGTTGACGGGTCGCCGCCGCTCCGGCGAGCAGGGCGGCGCCCGCGAAAGCGGCAGTTCCGATCAGGGCGACCGTGCGTTCGACGCCGTCCAGCCGCGTCGCGGCGGCGCTGCCCAGCAGAACCGCGCAGGCCGCGAGCGTCGCGGCGACCAGGGTCGGCCCCAGCGTTCGCTCGCGCGGCGCCGCGATCTCGCGCCCCAGTTCCCAGGTCACGACGATCGCCGCCAGGGGAGCGAGAGGCAGCAGGTAGGTCGCGACCTTGCTGCGGCCGATCGAGAAGAAAACGAAGCCCGCGAGCAGTCCTGCCGCGGCGTAGAGCGCGGAGCCGGCCAGGGGGTCGCGCCGCATGCGCCAGGCCCGCCAGCAACCGATCGCCAGCGGCGCGAGCCAGGGGGCGAATCCGACGGCGGCCACGGCCACGAAGAACCAGGGGGGCTCGACGTGAGCCGTTCCGGCGAAGTAGCGCTCGAACACCTCGTGCCGGATCGTTTCGGCCGTGACGGCGGAGCCCATGCGTCGCACGAACGCCACTCCCCAGGGCAGCACGACGACCGACCAGGCGGCGGCGGCGCGGAGCAACGACCCCGCCGCGGGCCACACGTTTCGCCCCGAGGCCGTCCGACCGGCCAGCATCACGAGGAGCGGGAGGACGACACCCACCGGCCCCTTGACCAGGAAGGCCAGCCCGAGCAGCGCCCCCGTGGTCGAGGCCTGGAAGCGGGTCTCCTGGCCGGCCATGTCGAGGGCGACGACGGCGAAGACGTGCACCGCGAGCAGCGCGTCCAGCGTGCCCACTTTCCCGGGCACGAGCACCAGCGGCATCGTGGACAGCACGACCGCGGCCCAGACCCGACCCTCGGGGCCGAAGCGGCGCCCGGCGAGCCAGCCCACGAGCAGGATCGAGCCCAGCGTGGCCGCCGCCGAGTGCAGCCGCGCGGCCCACTCGCTCGCCCCGGCCAGGCTGAACAGGAACGCCTGGATCCAGTGCACGAGCGGTGGCTTCACGACCCGTGGCCGGCCCTCGAAGCTCGGCACGACGAGGTCGCCGGAGCGCAGCATCTCCACCGACGTGCGCGCGAAGCGGCTCTCGTCGGGGTCGAGCAACGGCACGGAGCCGGCGCGGACGAGGAGCAGCAGCGCCGCCGTGGCCACCACGGCCCAGAATGCGTGGCGCAAGGTCACGCCGACATTGTTCTGCGCCGCGGGATCCCGGACAAGGGCCGTCGGCCGCCGGCGCCAGTCTATGATGCCCGGCCTGGGAGGGGCGATGGCGCACGAGCTGCCCACGGCCGAGGTCGCTTGGCTCTACTCGCTGCAGCAGCTCGGCGTCAAGCTGGGGCTCGACAACATCCGGCTGCTCTTCGAGGAGCTGGGGCATCCCGAGCGCGCTTTTTCTTCCGTGCTGGTCGGCGGAACGAACGGCAAGGGCTCGGTGGCGGCGATGCTGCACGCGATGCTGCTCGAATCGGGGGTCGAGGCCGGGCTGTTCACGTCCCCGCATCTCGTGCGCCCGGGCGAGCGGATCCGCATCGGACGCCAGGACATCGCCGGCGACGAGCTGGACCGGCACCTGGGGCGCCTGCGCCAGCGGATCGTCGAATCACTCGGGCGCGGCCGGCTCACGGCCCACCCTTCGTTCTTCGAGGTGACCACGGCGGCCGCGCTCGAGGTCTTTCGGGATCGGCGCCTGCGCGTGGCCGTGCTCGAAGTCGGCCTCGGCGGCAGGCTCGACGCGACGAACGCAGTGGAGGCCGACCTTTCGGTCATCGTCAGCATCGACCTGGACCACACGAAGATCCTCGGTCCGACGCGCGAGCACATCGCCGCGGAAAAGGCCGGGATCATCAAGCCGGGCCGGCCCCTCGTCAGCGGCGTCGTGCGCCAGGGGGCGGTGAACGTGCTGCAGAGCGCCTGTCGCGAGCGCGGGGCGCACTGGATCGACGCCCTGGTGGCCGCGCGGTTCGCGGGCGAGCGCGGGGACGAGATCACGCTCGAGACCGAGCGGCGGCGCTACCCCGGTCTCCGGCTCGCGCTCGCCGGACGGCACCAGATCCACAACGCCCGCGTCGCGCTGGCGGCGTTCGAGGCCTTCGCCGAGCGGTCGGGGATCGAGGTCAGCGTCGCCGCCGTGCGCCGCGCGCTGGCCACGGTACGCTGGCCGGGCCGGCTGCAGTGGGTCCGCGATCCCGCCGGCGGACCCCGGCTCTTGTTCGACGGGGCGCACAATCCCGCCGGGGCCGCCACGCTCGCCAACTACCTGGCCACGCTGCAGCGCCCTGCTCCCGTCGCGCTGTTTGCCGTGATGCAGGGCAAGCTCCTGGACGGGATCATCGAATCCATCGGCCCCGCGCTGCACGGGGCCGTCATCACGCGCCCCTCCGTGGAGCGGGCAGCCGACCCGCACGAGGTCGCGGCCGAAGTGCGGCGGCACGTTCGCTGCGTCGAGGTCGTGGAGGATCCGGCCCGCGGGCTCGCTCGCGCGCGCGCCCTGGCCGGGGAGGAGCGTTTCGTCCTCGTCACCGGCTCGCTCTACCTCGTCGGAGAGATACTCGAGCTGATCGGAGAGGAACGGGGTCCCGGTCCCGTTTCGATGTAGACGCGCGCTGGGCCGCGCGCGCCGCCGGTCTCTCGATGCTCGGGGGAGTACACTGCGTCCGGTGACACGGCATCCGATCAAGGTAGAAGCGGCCGAGCTGCGGCTCGACCCGCAGCGGATCCTCGAATCCGTCGACTGGGAGGAGGTCTTCGGCGCGCGGCGGCCGGTCGAGGTCGAGGTCGGCATCGGCAAGGGGCGCTTCCTGCTCGCCTCGGCCGAGGCGCGGCCCGAGATCTCGTGGCTCGGCCTGGAATGGACCAACAAGTACCTGCGCATCGCCGAGGCGCGCGCCTCTAAGCGCGGACTGAGCAACGTGCGTTTCGCGCGCGTGGACGCGCGCGAGCTGGTGGAGCGGGCCATCCCCAGCGAGTCGGTGGCGGCCTACTACGTATTCTATCCCGATCCTTGGCCCAAGAAGCGCCACCACAAGCGGCGGTTCATCCGTCCGGAGACGGCGGATCACCTGGCCCGCACGCTCCTCCCCGAGGCCAGGCTGCACGTCGCCACCGATCACGAGGAGTACTGGGAGACGATCCGCGCCGTGCTCGATGGCCATGCCGCATTCGAGCGATTGCCCGAGTTCGGTGACGCGACGTTCCCGTTCCCCCTGGATCAGCCGCTGACCAACTTCGAAGCCAAGTACCGTATCGAAGGCCGACGTCGGCTGCGGGCGAGCTGGCGCCGGCGACCCGGCGTCGGCTGGCAGCGGCCTCAGTCGACGTAACCCAGAGCCTTCAGCCGCTCGAGGTCCTCCGGCGACAGCTCGAGCGGCTCGGCCGTGTCGCGGCGATGCGCGTCCTTCCAGGCCGCGACCAAAGCGCGCATCGCGTCCGCCGTCTGCGGCGCGGACTCGACGAGATTCACCCGTTCGCCGGGGTCGTGGTCCAGGTCGTACAGCTCGCGCGTGCCTTCCTCGTCGCCCTCGATGTACTTCCACCGGCCGCTGCGGATCCCGAATTGCTCGCCGGCGACGCGGATCCCGCCGACTTCGCCCGGCGCGTAATGGCGGCGATGCAGATATACCTCGCGCTGCGGATCGAGCGGCGCGCCCCCGGCGAGCGCCGGGGCCAGGGAGCGCCCCTGCGCGGGGCCCGGAAACCGGATCCCCGCGAGTTCGAATACGGTCGGCAGCAGGTCGATCAGCTCCACGGGTTCGACGAACGTGCGTCCGGCGGCAATGCGTCCGGGCAGGCGGAAGAGCAACGGCACGCGCACCGCCTCTTCGTAGATCTGCACGCCGTGGTGCATGTGGCCGTGCTGCATCAGACCCTCGCCATGGTCCGCCGTGACGACGACGAGCGTCTCCCGCTCGAGCCCCGAGCGTGCCAGGCTGTCCAGGAGGCCACTCAGCTCGCGGTCGGCGAAAGCGATCTCGCCGTCGTAGGCCCCGATCGAGCGGGCCAGCTCGTCCCGCGCGTCGGCCGCCGCGAAGCGGTCGCCGACGTCGAAGGGCGGGACGTAGGGCGCATGAGGGTCGAAGTAGTGCACGAACAGGAAGAACGGCTCGCGGCCGGCCGCCAGCCGGGCCAGAACGCGCCCGGCCTTTTCCGTGGTGCGCGGGGCGGTCTGGTCGAAGGCCCCCTCGACCTCGTGGCCGTCGAACTCGGTGCGATGGACGGTCGCGTGCGCGGCGTCGAAGTCGTCGTCGTAGGCCTCGAAGCCCTGCGCGTAGCCGAACTTCGCGTCGAGCACGAACGAGCTGACCACCGCCTCCGTCCGGTAGCCCGCGGCGCGCAGCCTCTCGGCCAGCGTCTCGAACCGGTCGTCCAGCGTCATGCCGTTCTTCACGACGCCGTGGGTCAGCGGGTAGAGCGACGTCATGATCGATGCGTGGGTCGGCCCCGTCGTCGCCGTCGGGGCGTAGGCCAGCGCCATGCGGGCGCCTTGCTCCGACAGCCCTTGCAGGGTCGGCGTCGTCTCCCGCGCGTAACCGTAGGTCGAGCAATGGTCCGCTCGCAGTGTGTCGATCGTCACGAGCAGGATGTTCATCCCGCGCTCGCGGTGGCACGCGGACGTGGAGAGGAAGGCCAGCGTCGAGGCAGCGAGCGCGATCTTCGGAACGAGCGAGTCGACCGACTTCAAGAAGGGCAAGAAGCGCATGGCGGGTTCACCGGAAGAGTAGCACGGGCCGGCTCAGTGCCTTCCGCCCCGGGCGCGTTCGAGGTTGGCCCGCGCTCCCGCGTCGTCCGGCGCGATGCGCAGCGCCTCCTCGAAGTGCTCGATCGCTGCCGTGACGTCGCCGCGCCGCGCCAGGAGCACTCCAAGGTTGTTGTGCGCCGAGCCGTGGTCCGGATCGAGGCGGATGGCCTCGGCGAATTCGGCGGCGGCGTCGTCGAGGTCGCCTCGTCGCATCAGCACGGTCCCGAAGTTGGCGTGGCAGGAAGCGTCCTGCGGGCGCAGTCGCAGCGCCTCGCGAAAGTGCTCGATCGCCTCGGCGGTCTTGCCCTGGAGCGCCAGGCCCGCCGCGAGGTTGTCGTGGGCCTCGGGGTAGGCGGGATCGAGGCGCAGCGCCTCGCGAAAGTGCTCGACGGCTCGCTCCAGCTCGCCGGCGCGGCTGAGCGCCATGCCCAATCCGTTGTGAGCCCTGGCGTTGTCCGTGGTGACGCGCAAGGCATGGCGGAACAGCGTGGCGCCGTCGCGCCAGTAGCCGACCTGGTCGTGCGCGCGCGCCACGAGCAGCAAGATCGCCACGAGCGCCACGGCGGACAGCGCCAGCGTGCGCCTGCGAAGGGCGGCCGGGCTCGCCGCCGCCTGCAGGAGGTCGGGCACGCCCCACGCGATTGCGATGAACGGCCCCACGAGGGGCAGGTACGTGTAGCGGTCGGCCATGGCCTGCGCGCCCACCTGCAAGAGGCCGATGACCGGCAGCAGGGTCACGAGGTACCAGAGCCAGCCCACCGCGAGGTAGGGCCGGCGCCGCGCTCCGGCCCACGCCAGGGCGGTGACTCCGGCCAGCGCCAGAGCGGAGAGCGAGACTTGCCACAGCGGGAGCGTGTCGCGGGGATGGGGATAGAACACCGCGAGTTCCGTCGGCCACAGCATCTTCGTCAGGTAGGTTACGTAGGAGACGACGGCGTTGGCGACGCGCGCGTCGAGCGGCAGGGCGGCCAGCGTGTTGACGGCGTCGCCGCGGAGCTGGGCCTGCAGCGTGAGGATGCCCGAGACCACGGACAGCCCGAGAAGCGGCAGCTTTTCCAGGATCGGCAGCCAGCCCCCCGCCGTCCCGGGGCCCACGCGCCGCAGCGGCCAGTAGTCGAAGAGCAGCATCGCCAAGGGCAGCGTGACCAGCATCGGCTTGGCCATCAGGCCGAGCGCGAAGGCCAGGCCGACCGGCAGATAGCGGGCGAGCCCGGGCCGGCGGACGTAGCGCAAGTAGGCCGAGAGGGCGAGCAGCCCGAAGAACGCGCTCAACACATCCTTGCGCTCGGAGATCCAGGCCACCGACTCCACGTGCAGCGGGTGGATCGCGAACAGCGCGGCGACGAAGCCGCTGCGCAGGCGCGAGCCGGTCATGACGGCCAGCACGCCGAACAGCAGCAGGGTGTTCGCCGCGTGCAGCGCTAGATTCGTCAGGTGGAACAGGCGCGGGCCGGGGCCGCCGATTCGCGCGTCGAGCATCAGAGAGATCCAGGTCAGCGGGTGCCAGTTGGCCTCCGCGTGAGTCGTCAGCGCCCAGGCCAGGCCCGCGCGGGTCGGACCGGCGAGAACGCGCCGGTTGTTCTCGACGTACTGCTGATCGTCGATGTTGACGAAGTCGAAGCCGGCGACCTGAGCGTAGACCACGAGCGTGGCGGCGATCAGGCCGGCCCCGACGAGCAGGGTCGCGCCCGGACCCCGCCGCACCCAGCTCCCCCGCGCCGCTCCGGCGCTCACTCCTCTCGGGCCCCGCAGTCGACGCCGTCCTCGCGGAAACGGAGGCGCTGGCCTGCGTCGAGCGTGCGCGTCGCGATCATCGATGACTCCTCGATCGGTTCGGGCTAGTCGGCGGTCGCTTCCAGGATCTCGCAGAACGTCCCGAGGTCGATGTTTCCGCCGGAGACGATGGCCACGATCGGCCCATGGCCGGCCTCGCCGGTCAGCGCGGCCGCCAGCGGCAGCGCGCCGGCGCCCTCCGCGATGACGCGCGCCTTCTCCGCCAGCAGGCGCAGCGCCAGCTTCGTCTGCGTCAGGCTGACGACGATGCAGCCGTCGACCACCGGCTTCATGCGCTCCCACATGCGCGGGAAGACGCTCTGGCCGCCGGCGCCGTCCACGAACGAGCGCTGCCAGCCCGGGAAGGCCTGCGGCGAACCCAGGGCGAACGAGCGTGCGGCGGGGGCGGCCGTCTCGGGCTCGGCGCCCCAGATCCTGATCTCCGGTCTCAGCGCCTTGATCGCGCTGCCGACGCCGGTGATGAGCCCGCCGCCGCCGATGCTGGCGATGACGGCGACGGTGTCCGGAGCATCCTCCAGGATCTCGAGTCCCAGCGTGGCATGGCCGGCGATGAAATCATGATCGTCGAACGGGTGCACGAAGGTCCCCTCGATCCCCGGGAACGACCGCTCGTCGAGGGCCTTCCAGGCCCGCTCGTACGGCACCGGGACCAGACGGGCGCCGAGCGCCCGCATGCGCTCGAGCTTCGAGGCCGGCGCGGTCTCGATCACCACGACCGTGCACGGCACGCCGGCTCGCCGCGCGGCGTAGGCCACGCCCTGGCCGGCGTTGCCCGCGCTGATCGTCCACACGCCGCGCTTGCGCTCGGACTCCGGCAACAGCGCCACCGCGTTGGCCGCGCCGCGCAGCTTGTAGGCGTTGATCGGCTGCAGGTTCTCCAGCTTGAGCCGGATGTCGGGGAACGTGGGTCCCAGCTCGAGGCGAACCAGCGGCGTGCGCACGATGGTGGAAGCGATGCGCCCGCGCGCCTCCCGGATCTCGGCGAGCGTTATCGGGCGGATGGCTTCGAGAGGAGTGGGCACGCAGAACTCGCTCGGGCATTGTAGGCCCGGCGAGGGCCGTGTCGTCAACCACGAGCGCGATCCGCCCGGCCCGCCTCTCCGGCGCCGTCGAAGAACTCGACGACACCCGTTTCCAGCGCGTACTCGGCGCCCACGACGCGCAATCTATCGCGTCGAAGCAGCCCCTCGAGGATCTGCGATCCGTGCCGCAGGTTGTTCACCGACGAGCGGATATTGGCGCGGATCGCGTGCCGCTCCAGCGCCGCCGCATCGTGCCGGAGTTCGGTGTCCAGCAGTTCCGCCACGGCGGGACGGATCCGATCGACGATCGAGCGCAGGCCCGGCGAGCGGATCGCGCTGGGCCGCTCCAGCTCTTGCAGGGTGGCCTGCACCGCGCCGCACATCGAATGGCCCAGGACCACGACGAGCTGCGTTCCGAATCGATCGGCCGCGAACTCCACGCTGCCGACTTGAGACGGCGCGACGATGTTCCCGGCCACGCGGATGACGAACAGATCTCCCAAGCCTTGGTCGAAGACGATCTCCGCGGGCACTCTCGAGTCGGAGCACCCGAGGATGATCGCGAACGGCGCCTGGCCGGCGACCAGCTCGATCCGGCGCGTCCGGCGGTCGACCGGGCGACGACCGCGAATGTCCGCGACGAACCGCTGGTTTCCCTCGCGCAGCCGCGCGAGCGCTTCCTGAGCCGACTCCATCATCGCTCCCGCGAGGGAATGCGAGTCCCGAGCTACCCTCGCCGGCGGGACGACTCAGCCTACCACCGTGCCGTGCCCGCGACCCCGGTACGACGGCGAGCCGGGAGGGACGCTCTGGAGCAGGCCGGTGCGTTCGGAGTCGTGACCGGTCGATCCGGATCCGTCGCCCGTACTACCCGCACGCCCTGGTCCGCACCGCCTCGGGCGACGAAACGACTCGGGGGACTGGACGTCCGTGGCGCGACCTCAATGTGGAGCAGGCGCTCCGACCGGCTCGGGTCGCGGTCCGGTCCAGGCCCAGCCGTAGATCAGCCAGCCGTCGGCGCCCCGCTTCAGCGCGAACGTCATCTGCGCCGCCTCGCGCATCGCCACGCCACGCTCCTTGAAGGTGTAGACGGCGGGGACCACGACGTAGGCGCGATCGCCGTCCGTCTCTTCCCGTGTGGGCGCTGCGATCGTGACGACCTGATCGGTGATGCCCCGCGCCTTGGAGTCGCTTTCCAGATCGGCGGCCCAGGCCTGAAACGCCTGCGCCCCTCGCCAGAGGTGGGGCGGGACCTCGTCGATGATCGCCAGCTCCGCCGTCGCGGCATGCGTCGCCGCCGCCGCCGCCGCGTCGCCCTTGTTGAAGCTATCGATGAACTTCTGAATGGGCGCCATCGGCACGCCCGGTGTCTCCGCGCCCATGGCTGCTCCCGCCACGAACCAGACAGCAGCTCCCAGAGTCAGATACCGCATCCTTCACTCCTCGAGCCTCACGGCCGCGCTACCTTCTACGAACTCGTGGCGCAGGAGGACGACTCTCGCTCGCGAAGCGGCCCGCTTTCGGGGCTGCTACTCGGCGAGGGGGATCAAGCCGCCCAGTTCATGGCGGAGCGCCGCGTCCAGCCGATTCTCGATCTGATAGAAGCGGCCGACCTTTTTCGGGGGAATGACCTTCCGGAAGTCCTTCAGGTACTTCTTGCGGATCGCCAGCTCGGAAGACTGGATCGAGAGGAACTCATCGAGTAGGCGCGTGGCGTCCGCGTCGGAGAGGGTCGCGTACTTGGCGCTGAACTCGGTCAGGAGCTTCACGATCCGGTCGCCCACCCGGGCCATTTCCATCCGGTATTGCCGATACACCGGCCAGAAGCCCAGGCCCTCGTCGTCGGTCAGGGTCAGGTGGGCGGCGATCGTGGCCTGGCGGTCCCGGTGGAGCGCCATCCGGGCGGCCTCGATTCCGGCCGGGTCCTGCGCGAAGGCCCACGCTCCCGCGAAGAGTCCGACGAGTAGAGCGCAAGGGCCGAGCGTCGATCGTGTCATCGTGTCCTCCCCAGGAAAGCGATCAGCTCCCGCAGATCGTGCAGCTTCGGAACCGGATCTCCCAGTCGATCAGATCGCTGTCGATCGCCATGCGGAACTTGAGCTTGAAGAACGGCTCACCACCCGCAGTGACCTTGCGCCAGGTCGTCGTCGTGGTCTTGATCTCCTCGCCGTTGAACAACCGCTCGGTCGTCAGCAGGTCGAAGTAGACCTTCGCGCATTCCGCGGGCGAGGAGATTTCCACCGAGAACACCTTGTCCTTGTAGTCATCGTACGTCTCCTCGGCCCCGTAGGAGCCCTCCACCTCTGCGTCGCACGAGGCGAGGCCATGGGACCGGGAAGAGCCGGCTGGCACCATGAAGACGAGCAACAGCAGCAGTCCGATCCGCGCGATCCGAGGTCGGGAGCTTCGCATGGTCCCTCCAATAGCGCCGGGCTAGACCGGCGAGGTGTAATGGATGAAAGAGCGAAGGGGTAGCGCCGGAGCCGGATGCGGTAATGCCGCACGTCCGGACCCGTGGAGGGGGTGCTCAGCGATGCGCATTCCTACTCCGGTGATTCTCGGCGAGGGATTCTAGGCCCGATCGTCCCACCGCTGCAAGGCTGCCGTCGGTGCTCGCCGCGTTCCTGATGCGGGAGCCCGACTGGCAGGCGCTCCCCCGCGTGCCCCTGCCCACTGCGAGCCGGCACCGCAGCTCGATGCGTGACATCGAAGCGGCATTCCGCTGACCGGGCAGCCGATATTGTCGCGGACCACGCTGAGCGAGCCGGGACGTTGGGACGTACAGCGGCTGGATCTCGCTCGGGTCGCCGTGTCGCGAACTCTTCGTACCGTGGACCGACTCGTAAGAGACTACCTGGCCGAGATCGGACGACGGGGTGGGCGAAAAAGCCGCCGCGTGCTCGACCCCGGAACGGCGCGAACGATGGTCCGCGTGCGCGAGGCGCGCCGGGCGTATCGGCGATTCCACGCCACGTGCTTCTGGTCGTTCGATCCCGACTACGAGATCGGGCAAGCCGACGTCGCGTGGGTGGCCGAACCCGCTTGCTCTCCGGCAATCGGACCTTTGATTCGTACCTCGCGGGCCCTTGCGGAAGCCTACAAGGCGGAGGACGAAATTATGGCGAAACTCGGCCGAGCGTGCCCCGGGCCCTTGGATGCGGCCCCGAGGCGGGCGCGCGATTTTCTCGGAAAGAGGGGTGCTCCGGCCTTTTCTTTTTTTTTGCTTGCATCCAGGCCCGAATAGGGATAAAAACGCTCCAGTATTGAGCTTGCACGTCGGTGAGCGGACGGGAGTGTCGAAGGACCAGGAAGTCGCGTGTCTCAGGGGCCCAGCGGGGCCTTTCGGGAATTCATCGAGCCAAGGGGAGGTCGCCATGGCGATCGTGAACCATCGTCGGTCGCAGCTTCACATTCTTGTTCTCGGCCTCCTGCTTTCGGGGCTCTTGGTGGCCGCGATCACCCCGGCCGCGGCGCAGCTTCAGTGCGCGCAGAGCGCTCCGGCGTGCAACGGCGCCTGCCCTCCCGGGAAGTCCTGCGTCGGCGGCGCCGCGGGGGGCTGCCAGTGCGTGGCGGGCTTTCCCCCGGCGGGCACCGATCTCAGCCCCACGGTGGGCATCTTCCGCGTCGATGACGTCAGCGTCGGCACCCAGGACGCCAAGGTCAGCGGCCAGCTGCTGCTGCAGTGGTCGAACCCCTTCATCAACCCGGCCACCGGGAAGCGCACCGTGCAGACCCAGATCCTCTCCATGGACCTGGTGGGGTCCGATCCGGTCCTCGGGAGCCTGAACGTCCGGGCTGGAACCCAGTTCGGCCTCCCGCCGACCCTGGGCCAGGTCACGCAGATCAACCCGGGTTCCGATTTCCCCGCCGCCGCGTTCTTCGACGTGTTCTTCGAGGTCACGGTCGACGGCGTGACCGCGCTGCGCAACGACCAGCCGCTCGTCATGCAGGCGGAGATCACCCAGATTCCTCCGCGCAGCGTGACGCTCAAGAACGCGGCGCCGGTCCCGATCCGAGACGTCGCGAATCCGTCCTACGTGGACACGCTGCAGGTCTCCGGGCACTGGATGTGCCCGCCGCCCTTCCCGCCGACGGGCCAGCCCTGCCCCGTGCCGTGCGGCGCGAGCCCGTTCCCGGTCTGCAGCGCCGGCGCCTGCCCGCCGGGGCTGCAGTGCGTGCCCGTCACCCTCGGCGTGTGCCAGTGCGTGCCGGGCTTCCCGCCCGCGGGCACCGACCTCAGCCCGACGACCGGCATCTTCCACGTCGACGCCACGGGCGTGGGCGGCGTGGACACCTCCGTCGCGGGGCAGACCCTGCTGCAGTGGCAGAACCCGCAGACCGATCCCGCG
>Ga0187892_10003378_pt1 | contig 29320 bp, 23 predicted proteins | sample MA1701073metaG_FD_139345 | JGI IMG/M metagenome (GOLD analysis project Ga0187892, IMG submission 139345) | Bio-ooze microbial communities from a basaltic lava cave in the Kipuka Kanohina Cave System on the Island of Hawaii, USA - MA170107-3 metaG ... | reverse complement strand
GTCGAGGCGCAGCGCCCGCTCGAAGAATGGAACCGCCGCAGCCGGCTTGCCCTCGGACAACTGCTGCATGCCGAAGTTGGCATCGCGGTAACCCGAGTCCGGCGACGGCTTCAATTCCGCCGGCAGAGAGAGGTCGGCGCGCGCGAACAGCACCGACACCGGGTCGCGATAGAGGACACGCCAGTGACTGGAACCACTTAGTTCCTTGACGACGCTGCCCATGTTCAGAGGCCAGAGGACGAACTCTGCCCCGGAATCCGCGATCGCCTTTTCCCAGCCGGGACGTTGGTGGAGGATCTCGAGGTATTCGAGAAAGGTGGCGTCGTCGTAGACCGTCTCGGCACGGCCATCGATGAAAACCTTCATCCGTGCGTTGGTGCACAGCTGAATGAAGCCACCCCAATTGTAGTAGTTGAAGGTTTTGCCGGTGAATCCGTTCTCCTTCATGAAGCCGCACGTATCCATCGGGAAACTGTTGCGCGCCGTCAGATCGGTGAACGCCCAGCTCGCCAGTGGACGACCACTCATCAACCACAATCCCAACAGCGCCGCGGCAAGTGCCGGTGCGTAGGCGGGTACCTTACGCACGCCAACGGCGATCAAAACCGAAAGCGCCTGTCCGACCACCAGGACTTCCGTGAGCGCGAAGAGCGGAATGAACCTGCGACTCTGCAGCGCCATGAACAAGGTCAACGCGCCCACAAAGATCGGTACGCTCGCCGCCGCGCGACGGCGACTCTTGGAGATCGTCCACAACGACACCGCCGCGCCCCCGACGAATGCTGCAATTCCGTACGGGAACAATGGCGATCGAATGCCACCCTTCTCGAACGGCGGTAGCCATTCTCCCAGGGTTCGGTACGGCGACTCGGTATCGAAGGCGTGCAGCAACGGCCGCGTGACCACTTCGAAACCGTTTGGGTTGATCAAACAGGCGGCGACGCTCAGCACCCCGAGCACGACGATCGAGCGACGCGTCGTCGCCTTCGCATCGAGCCAGTGCGGCAGCAACAGAAGCGGCAACGAGATGAGCCCCAGGAAGAAGCCGGCATGGAGGTTGACCCACAGCAACAGTACCAGCGGCAACCAGCGCGACGGCCGCTCCCGTGCGATACACATGTCAAGCATCACCGCCCAGGCGAGAAACGAATACAGCTGCGGGCGGACATCGAGGAACGGTGCCGCAACCGCGATCGACAAGACGCACGCTGCGAAACTGCTGATCGGGTCGCCGCTCGAGCGCCACGCGACACGAAACAGCAGCAGCCACGTGACCGCGATCATCGCCCATTTCCAGTAGGCCAGGCTTTCGAGATTGATCTTGTAGGCCCAAAGATACAGAAAAACGCCCGATAGCCAGGCGTCGTTCAGCCACTCTTTGCCCGCGGCAGTGTAAGAAAACGGGTCGTTCACCCAGGCGGTGCCATGCTCCCACATCCAACGTCCACCGGCGAGATGCCACCACAAATCGGAGCCTCGCATGGCTGTGTAGCCGAACGACCAGAACGTCAACGCGGCACCTAGATACCAGAGCGCCCAAACCCACGCCGCCGACGTGTCGGGTTTCGGCGCCGCCGCCCTCTTTGCGGGCGGAACAACGGCAGGCGCCGTCGCGGGTTTCTTCGTTTTCTTGGCCGCCATCGCTCACGTCGTACAAGGTTCGCCCCGAGGTAGCAGGGGTTCCGCGGCATTGCTAGTCTGCGGTCGGGAAGAAACACCGCTCTCACGCGCGAGGGGCCGGTCATGCAGGAGCTTCACCCAACTGTGTACGTCGCCGAATCGGCGCAAGCCTTCGGCAAGGTGATCATCGGTGCTCATTCTTCATTGTGGCCAAACAGCGTGATTCGCGCCGAGTGCAACGAAGTACGCATCGGCCGCATGACCAACATTCAAGACTTCGTGATGCTCCATGTCGGCTTCGATCATTCGACGCGGATCGGCGATTTCTGCTCCATCACCCATCATGTCACCGTTCATGGAGCTGCCGTCGAGGATCATTGCTTGATCGGTATCAATGCTACGTTGATGGACGGCGCCGTGATCGGCCACGGCTCGATCGTCGCCGGGGGTGCCTTCGTCACCGAGGGCAGCGTCTTTGGCCCACACTCGATCATCGCCGGCATCCCCGCAAAGGTCATCCGCCAACGCGACTGCGCGCAGTCGAACCGCTTGAACGCGTGGATCTACCACCGCAACGCAGAAGCCTATCGGCGTGGCGACCAACGCGGCTGGGACGGCCCCGAATACGCGGCCTGGCTGGAAGAGAAAAGGCGTGAGGTCGAGGCGGATCGCGACCTCTAACGAAGCATCGCGCGTGACTCGTGGCTCGTTGTCCGACGAGAGACGAGAAACGAGCAGCGAGCAACTAATTTACGGCGCGCGGTTCGGCCAGTGAAAACGGTGCGATCTCGGCATCGAATCGCTCGCCCTTCGCCGTGACCATCTGGTAGGTGCCGTGCATGGTTCCGAATGGTGTGGGCAGTGGGCAGGCGGAGGTGTACTTGAACGACTCGCCCGGCGCCAGGTGCGGCTGCTCGCCGACGACGCCGGGACCCTTCACCTCCTCGATCTGACCGTTCGCGTCGGTGATGATCCAATGTCGGCTGACCAGCTGGGCGATCTCGTCGCCCTCGTTGGTGATCGTAACGTGGTAGGCAAAGAACCAGTGGCTGTGCTCGGGGGCTGACCGCTCGGGAACGTACACCGATTCGACCTGAATGCGGATGCCGCGCGTCGTTGCCTCCGATGTGAATACTCGGCTCGTCATTGAGCACACTCCGCCCCGCTGGAGGGCCGTAGCACGTCGCTGTAGTTCTCCCGACGGGTCCGGTCAACCTGCGGTGTTTGACTCTGCGTCCTGCATCCGGAGACTCGGGAGTCGAGACATGGGTGAAAATAGCTCCGGGCGCCGTATTCCGGTTCTTGTAGTTGCCGGTTTCCTCGGCGCCGGCAAGACCACTCTCGTGCGCTGGCTCTTGGAACACGCGCAAGCGACGGGCGTGCGCCTGGCCGTGGTGTCGAACGAATTCGGCGCACTCGGTATCGATCAAGCCCTGCTCGGTGGGGGCGGCGCCACCTACGTCGAGATCGCCGGCGGCTGCGTGTGCTGCCAGTTGTCCGACGAGCTTCTGCAGACGGTCCAGCTATTGCGCCAACGCACTGACCCCGACCGTCTGGTGGTCGAAACATCGGGAATAGCTCTACCGTCGGAAACTCTGCTGACATTCTGGCGTGACCCGGTCCGACAATGGGTCGAGGAGGACATCGGCGTGGTTGTCGTCGATGCAAAGCAGGTCGCCGACGAACGCGATCTGGAGGGCACGTTTGAGGAGCAAGTCACCTCCGCCGACCTTGTGGTGTTAAACAAGACGGATCTGGTTTCCTCGGACGACCTGGTCCAGGTCGAACAACGGCTCCGGCAGGTCGAACCTGATGCGCCCATCATTCGGACGACGCACTGCCGTGTCGATCCGGCGCTGTTGTTCCCGCCACCGGCAACAGGGGTGCGACGCGCGCGACGCCAGGTGCAACCCAATCGCCCTCACTTGCACGATCAGTTCAGCCAGCGCGAGATCGAGATTCCTGCAGGTGCCGCGTCGGCGGAGGTGGTCGAACGGCTGCGGCGGCTCGGGGCACTGCGGATCAAGGGGTTTGTGTCGACGCGCGAAGGAATTCGGATCGTTCAGGGTGTTGGCGGACGTGTGCAGTTGAGCCCCGCCGAATACGACGTCGATCCAAACCTGATCGGGCGACTCGTGGTCATCGAGCGCGCCCCTTTGCGCAACGGCTGAGATTGCCGAATGCGTGCAGGCTCGACTAAGAAGGGCTGAGCGAGGAATCTCGGCTATGCGCATTCGCGACGGAGCCGCCGGCGCCAAGCTGCTCTTCGCAGTTTTGATCAGCGTCTACTTCCTGGGCGTCGCGATCTCGTTCAACGACAAGATCGAACGGATCGGCCGACCGGACGTCGGCTGGATGCTGGAGAGCGGTTTCATTTCGCCTACGCGCCCCGATGCATCCGAGGGCGGCCTGCGCGGTGGCGGACGCGCCTTGAGTCTGAACGGACAGCCCATCCCTGACACGTACAGTCGCACCGGGATGACGTTGAAGGCCTTTCCCTACGTGCGCCTGCACGTCGGTGAGACGAATACTCTGACGTTCGAAACACCAGCTGGAAGTATCAACGAGATTACTCTGCCGGTACGTCCTTGGTCGTGGCGTGACGCGATCTTTACGGAAGGTGCGACGGCGACCATCGGTCTGTTCTTCTGCGTCGTCGGTGTGACCGCCTTCATGCTCCGGCCTTACGAGACACCCAGCTGGGCGTTGCTGACGCTGTGCAGCCTCGCGAGCGGGATTCTGACGACGCTGCTGATCCCGCTTGGGCCAGACAAGGGTTTCGAAAGCCTCTACTTCATGACGCTGGCCGGGTTCGTCTCCTACGTCCCATTTCACACGGGCCTGGCCCTTCCGGTCGTACACCCGCTCCTCCGGCAGCGGCCGTACGTGCTGAAGATCATCTATGCGCTCGCGGCGCTTCAGGTCTTGCTCTACGTCGTCGGCTGGTACGTGGAGTGGACCGGTCTGTTCGCCAACGCCCGCTCGATCGGTTCCTTTGTCCTGCTCAGCTCGATCGTCTTCTTCGTAGGTCGCTGTATCCAGCTGTCGTTTGCATCCGACCGTATCGTTGCGCAGCGGGCGCGGATTCTCCTGGCGGGCACAGTCGTCGGCCTCACGCCTGTAGCCTTCGTGCAGTTCGTGCAGGAAACCTTCGGGCTGCTGCCGATCGACAATCGCTTTCTCTACTGGCCGATGGGCCTCTTCCTGTTGGCGTTGGGACGTGTGACCGTACGTCACGAGCTGCTCAACGCGCGAATCACCGTCCGTCGTGCTGTCATCTATGGGTGGGCGGTAGGCGTACTGACGATTCTCGCCATCCTTCTGAGCGCCGTGCGGCCCTATGCGGTCGCGGCGATGCTGCTGCCGCTGCTCTATGTCTGGCCCCGATTCGAGGAACGTCTCAACGAGCGGTTGTATCCGGCGCGGGCTCGTTTTCCGGAGTTGATCCGTGGCCTCGGCAATCGGCTCGCGGCATGTACCTCGGTCGAGGCCGTCCTCGAGGTATTGGCCACGGCGCCGGCGCTGATCGCCGACGCCGTGGGTGGTGTCGCATTCTTGCTGGAAACCAACAACACGCCCGAGCGCGTCGTTCGGAGCGGCGGCAGCGCTGTAACGGCGGGCCCGCGTCTGGGCCGCGAGCCTCTCGTGCAGTTGATGTGCACAACCCGAAAGGAAATCTATCGCGCCGCCATCGCCGTCGAGCCGCAGTATTCGAACATCCAGCGAGAATGCTACGCCTGTCTCGATCGACTCGATGCCGAGGTGTTCCTGCCGCTGTCGAGAGACAACCAAGTCGTCGGTGCCGTGGCTTTGGGCGCCCGCGCGACCGGCGACGTCTACGAAGCGCCGGAGATCGATGCCCTGGTGACCATCGCGCAGCAAGCAGTCCAGGCGCTCATCCGCATCGATGCGACCGACAGGCTGCGCTCACGAGAGCTGGAGTTTGCCGAGCTTAAACGATTCTTCTCGCCGCAGGTGATCGATCAGGTGATGGCTCGCGGCGGCGCCGCCGAGTTGCGCTCGCAGCGCCGCTTGGTCACGGTGTTCTTCGCCGACCTGCGTGGCTTCACTTCTTTTTCGGACAGTGTCGAACCCGAGGAGGTGATGGCGACGCTGGCCGAGTATCACGGGGCCATGGGCCGCCGCATAGCCGAGTACGCCGGCACGCTCGAACGCTTTGCCGGCGATGGCTTCATGGTGTTCTTCAACGATCCGGTTGAGCAGGACGACCACGTCGATCGTGCCGTGCAGATGGCACTCCGGATGCGCGACGACATTGGAGCACTGCGCGACCTGTGGACGCGCCGTGGTTACGCCATCGACGTCGGCATGGGGATCCACACCGGCTATGCTACATGCGGTTTCATCGGTTACGAAGGACGTCGGGACTACGGCGTCATCGGCAACGTAACCAATCTGGCGGCCCGCTTGAGTGACGCGGCCGGCGGTGGTGAGATCCTGGTGACGACCCGTGTCGTCGCCGAATTGCGAAACGGGTTCCGGACGGAGCCTGCCGGACAACTCACACTAAAAGGCTTCCAACAGGCTCAGGCCGTACACCGAGTCTTGGGCCACTGAGCGGGTACGTCGCCGCGTGTTTGGATCGAGCGCCGAGCTCGTTCACGCATAGTCGTCGCGGCGGTTGGGGTTGGCGGGGCACGACGTGCAGCCGGGGGTCGCCTTCTTGCGCGGCCAATACGACCGCGCGACGTAGACTGCCGCGGCGGCCACGGCGACCCCAACCACCAGGGTCTGAAGATCAATCGGCACGGCTATGCTCCGAACATCCTGCTACCCAACTGATAGACTACAAAGGCGGCGACGTAGGCCAGCGTCGTCATATAAACGAACGTGATGGCCGGGTAACGCCACGAGCCGGTCTCTCGCTTCATCGTTGCCAGCGTCGCCGCGCATTGGCAACAGAGGGCGAAGAAGACCATCACGGACAGAGCGACCGCGGGCGTATAGACCGGCCTACCGTCCGGCCAGCGTTGCGCTCGCATCACGTCGCGTAGCTCCGAGCTGGTTTCCGATTCGCCGCTGCCGAGATTGTAGATCGTGCCGAGTGCGGCGATCACCACCTCGCGCGCCGGGAAGCTGGCGATCGCCGCCATGCCGATCTTCCAATCCCAGCCAAGGGGCTTGACGATGGGCTCGACCGCTTGCCCCATCTGGCCCAAGTAACTGCCGCGAAGTTGTTCGCCAGCCTCTTCTGCCTCCAGGCGCGAGACCTCGGCTGCGGGCGCTTGTGCCTTGAGGGTTTCGTATTTGGCGGTCAGGTCCGCCGATCGCGGATAGTAGGACAGAGCCCAGATCAGAATCGCGGTTGCCAGAATGATCGTTCCCGCTCTCCGGATGAACGCCCAGCTACGGTCGTACATGCGAAAGAAGACGACACGCCAGGAGGGGATCTTGTAGGGCGGCAGCTCGAGAAGGAACGGCACCGCCGGCCCCCGCAGGGCGGTCCGTTTGAGTACCAGGGCGACGAGCGGCGCCACGATCAGGCCGATCATGTAGAGACCGAAGAGAGTGAGTCCCTGCAAGCCGATGACGCCACCAACCGCGTATGCCGGAACGAAGGCGGAGATGAACAGCACATACACCGGCAAGCGCGCGCTGCAACTCATGAGCGGAGCGATCAAGATGGTCACCAGGCGATCGCGTCGATTTTCGATGGCCCGCGCCGACATGATGCCAGGAACCGCGCAGGCGAACGATGAAAGCAACGGGATGAAGCTGCGACCCGACAGGCCGAAGCCGGACATGATGCGGTCCATCAGAAACGCGGCGCGCGCCATGTACCCCGAATCCTCGAGAACGGTGATCAACGCGAAAAGCACTGCAATCTGCGGCACGAAGACGAGCACCGCGCCGGCGCCGCCGATGACGCCGTCGAGCACCATGCTGCGCAGCGGCCCCTCCGACATCAAAGCCCCAATCCATGTCGCGACCTGTTGAACGGCGCCGTCGATGAGATCCATCACAGGTGCCGCCCAGGCGAAAATCGCCTGGAACGTCACCGCCATTGCGACCAGGAACACCACAGTGCCCCACAATTTGTGTGTCACGACCGCATCGATGCGGTCGGTCCAGGAGACGTCGGTACGCTGCGAGCGCCGCACATGGTCGTCGACGACACCACCAATCCAACGGTAGCGCGCGTCAACTTCCACCTGTGGTACTGGCGTACCGGCAGAAGCCAGGCGTGCACGCGCGGCCACGGCGGCGGCGCGCACGCTCTCGCCATGCTCCTGGCTGAGCTCGTCCTCGACGAAACCGCCGGCATCCGCGAGCAACCGTTCGACCAGAAATCGAGGTACAGGTGACTGCCCGTTTTGTGGAAACAGTTGTTGCAGGCTGTCGACCTCTCGATCGAACCCGGGCGGGAAACCGACGTGCCGCCGGGGCGCCCGGCGTTCCTGAGCGGCGCGCAGGAGCATCTGGCGCAAGCGATCGAATCCGGTTCGGCGGGTCGAATGCACCGCCACCACCGGTACACCCAGCTTTTGCTCGATCGCATCGGTATCGATGACGATGCCGTCGCGCTGTGCCAGGTCCATCATGGTCAATGCAACGACGACGGGAAGCCCGAGCTCGAGCACCTGCGTCAGCAGGTAGAGGTTGCGATCGAGGTGCGATGCATCAAGAACACACAACACGACATCGGGCTTGACGATACCGATGCCGCGCCCAAGGAGCACGCGCACAGCCACCATTTCATCGGGAGCACGTGGCGCGAGAGAGTATGAACCGGGAAGATCTACGGCGTGAAAGCGATGCTGGCCGACACGGAACTCACCGAGCGCGCTCTCAACGGTGACGCCGGGATAGTTGCCGGTGTGCTGCGTCAGACCTGTGAGCGCATTGAAGAGCGTCGTCTTTCCCGTGTTCGGGTTGCCGATGACGGCGACGACGAATTCCTTGGCGGGACGTGCCGGAGCGTCGGGGGGTAGAAACGCCCGCCCCGCTCCACTGGCGATCGGACGATTCATGCCTCCTCCGACTCGAGCAGGATGCGGCGCGCTTCGTTGCGTCGCAGGGCGACATCGAATCCGCGTACCCGCACCTGGATGGGATCGCCAAGGGGTGCAAAGCGGACGACATCGACGCGCTGGCCGGGTGTGAAGCCAAGCTCCCAGAGTCGTTGCGTCAGCCCATCGGTGCCGACAACCGTGCGAATACGTCCCTGCTCGCTAGGGGCGAGATCGGCGAGCGTGCGCTCGGTGGACATGCAACGAGCGTAATGAAAACGATTCTCAGAATCAAGCAAGGCCTTCAGGCGGCGAACGGCTCGACGCGGACCGGAATACCGTTGAGGACCGCATTGCCTGACAACGGATCGAGGGCTAGCTCGTCGGCAAGGACGTTGCTGTTGACCCCCGGATCTCGCTCCGCGAGGCTCAACTGTGCCCCGGGGCGGTCGTGTCCCCAGCCGTGCGGTATGCTGACAACCCCCGGCATGATCGCATCGGTCAATTCGACCGGAAGCTCGACGCTCCCGGCGCGTGACGTGACCCGAGCCAGGCACGCTTCTACCAGCCCCAGCCGTGTCGCATCGGTCGGATGGATCTGCAGCGTGCAGCGTGCACGCCCGCCGGCCAGCAAAGGCAGATTGTGCATCCAGGAGTTGTTCGATCGGAGGTGACGCCGACCAACTAGACGGAGCTCGCCGCCGATGTGGCTGGCGGAAATCGCATCGCGCACGCGGCGTGCGTCGGCAACCAGAACCTCAGGCGCGAGCTCGATCCTTCCAGTCGGCGTGCGCAGGACTTCGGGAATACGCGCCTGCAGCGGGCCCAGATCGATTCCGTGCGGGTGGGCCTCCAGCTTCGCCAGCGTCAGGCCCTCGGATCGTACACCAAAAGCATCGCCCCACGGGCCGGTGCGCAGCGCTAGATCGAGCAAGCGATCGGGCCCTCGTCTACCGTCCAGAGCGGAGAAGATATCACCGGCATCGCGCTCGTAGATCGACGAGTGCTCGTCGCCAATCGCCCGCTGAATCTGAGATGTCACGACGAAGTCATCGAGCGCTTCGATGTCAGGCCGGGCTCCCTGCCCGGTCACGATGCCCGTCAACTGCAGCAACGTCTCCCATTCGGAGGGACGGTTCGTTGGCGCTGGAAGCACCGGCGGCGAGTAGCGCACGGCGTTACGAAAGCCGAACTGCGGAAACGCAGCATCGAAGTGTTGGATGTATAGGGGCGACAGGCCGGGAAAGATGATGTCGGCGTGCCGCGTCGTCTCATTGACGTAGACGTCCAGGCTGATCATCAGCTCGAGCCGCGCCAGCGCGGCGTCCAGACGCTCGGCGTTCGGAGTGCTCAATACCGGGTTGCCGGCGATCGTGATCAGCGCACGAACCTGTCCTTCGCCCGGTGTTTCGATCTCCTCCGCGAGGCAGGCGACCGGCAGCTCCCCCATGACTTCGCCGGCGCCACGCACGCGGCTGCGGCGACGCCCGATCCGTACGCCGCGGCCGACGCCTGCGGCTCCGTAGCTGTTGCTCTGAAACGCAGCCGCCTTCGGAAACATGGCGCCGCCTTCGCGATCGAGATTGCCGGTAAGCACGTTGCAGACGTCGACGAGCCAACTCGCCACCGTACCGAACTCTTGCGTGCACGTGCCGATACGTCCGTACACCGCCGCTCGCCCCGCATCCGACAGCTGGCGCGCGAGTCGAATGATGCTCTCGGCCGGGATGCCGCACGCCCGAGCTGCGGCTTCAGGCGTTAGCTCGCGAGCAAGGTCCCCGACCACTTCGATCCCGCTGACGTACGCGTCGAGTCGGCCGAGGTCGACTCGACCTTCGGCGAACAGAACGTTGACGATCGCCAACAACAGATGTGCATCGGTCCCCGGTCGTATGAACAAATGCTCGTCAGCCGCGTCGGCTGTACGGGTTCGCCGCGGATCGACGACGACACAACGCCCGCCGCGCTGGCGCAGTGCGCGCAAGCGTCCAGGGAAATCCGGGACGGTCCACAGGCTGCCGTTCGATTCAAAGGGATTCGCGCCCAGAATGAGTAGAAAGTCGGTCCGGTCAATATCGGGGACGGCGATCGAGAGGAAGTTGCCGAACATCAGACCGGCGGCAAGCTGCTTTGGCATCTGATCGACCGTACTCGCGCTGTAGATGTTGGAGGTGCGCAGCGAGCGCAGCAGTGCCTGGCCATAGAGCGACAATCCGAAGTTGTGAACGTTGGGGTTGCCAAGATAGACAGCGACCGCGTCCTTACCGTGCTCCGCTATGATCGGTAGCAATCGGCGCTCGACCTCGGCGAAAGCCTCATCCCACGACGCGGGCTTGAGGACTCCATCTTGTCGCACGAGAGGTAGTCTGAGGCGATCCGGATCAACGTGGAGCTGCGCGAGTGCAGCGCCCTTCGGGCAGACGAAACCGCCGCTGAAGACGTCGGCGCGATCACCGCGAATCGAACCGATCCGCTCACCATCGATTGCGATTTCGAGTCCGCACGTCGTCTCACACAAGGGACAGATTCGGTATTTTGTCGACGTGATCCTTCCGCTCATGGAAAAGGTCCCTGGCTAACATGTAGTTTTCCTTCTGATGCCACGGTTCCAAACCGCAAACAATCGACCTTCGCGTATTCGACCAGCCCGTGGTCGAGCCCTAACCTACGGCGTCCTTGTCACGGGTATCATGATGTCGCTATCCGCGCGCATCGCGTTTGCCGAAGGTGACGCGCAACGGGGGTACTCGATGTTTGCCGTGGCCGGTGGTTGCGGCTGTCACACCGGTCCCGACGGCCCCGTGGGCGCTGGCGGCGGAACCGTACCCACGCCTTTCGGAACGTTCTACGGCACCAACATCACCAGCGATGCAGAGACCGGAATCGGCAAATGGACAGACGCGCAGATCGCCGCGGCCATCCGTGACGGCTGGCGTCCGGACGGCATGGCGGAATCGCCGGCGATGCCGTACTACCGCTACGCTGGAGTATCGGACGCGGATCTTGCCGATCTCATCGCTTACCTGCGCAGCATTCCGCCGGTACGTCGCGGCAACAAGGACCACGAGGTCACCCTGCCCTTCGCACGGCTCGCCTACCGCGCCTGGCGTTTTCTGTTCCTCCGGCGTCCCGATACGGTCCGAATCACAAACGATGACGTTGTCGCGCGCGGCCGCTACCTGGTCGATCACGTGGCGATTTGCGGCGACTGTCACACACCGCGCACACGTCTCGGATCGGAGGACGATGCCTACTATCTCGCCGGGACCAGCGCCGGTCCGGACGGAGCGAAGATTCCCAACATCACACCCGACCGCACCGGCATTCACGATTGGGATGCGGATGACATCGTCAGCGTCTTGTCTCTCGGGATGCTGCCGAATTTCGACAATGTGCAGGGATTGATGGCAGAGGTCGTCGATGGGCACGGAGGCGGACCGGGGTATAAGAACGCCCGTGCCGAAGACCTGCAGGCGATTGCAGCCTACTTGAAAACCGTGACAGCGATCGAGCACGCTGTCGACCGCCGCTAAAGGAGCGAATGGCGACGGCCGGAAGCCTGCCTATCGTTTCGCCTGGCGAAACCGCGAGCCCGGTGGTAGCCACATCTGAAAAGGACCTGAGAACATGCGCTATTCATCGATTCGGATTGTCCTGTTGCTGAGCGTATTCTTGAGCGCCGCGGGCTGCGGTGGCGGAGGTGGAGGCGGTGGAGGGGGCGGCGACGGCGGCGAGCAAGGCGTCATCTACGTTCGCGCCAACGTCGGCAGCGACAACAATCGCGGCGATTCTCCTGACGCCGCTCTGCGGACCATCCAAGCGGCCGTCGACGGCGCGCATCGGGGCGATACGATCGTTGTCGGCCCTGGTCGCTATGCTGCCGCGTCCGGTGACGTCGTCGTCAACATCGATGGACGCCAAGGGAGCGCCGATTCTCCGATCCAGATCGTCGGCGATGTTAACGGATTCCAAACGGGCGATGCGCCCGGTCCGGTCCTGGTCGACGCAGCCGGACGGCTGTTCGCGTTCCGCGTCACAAACTCTTCCGGTATTGTCCTCGACAGCCTCACCATCAGCGGCAGTGGTGGCATCAACGCAGCGGGGGTTCATATCCGTTTCGATTCGCGCGACATCGTCGTCCGCAACTGCGAGATCGCCGCCAACAACTCCGACGGCATCCGTATCGTAAGCTCTTCGGGCGTCCTCCTCTTCAACAATCTCATTCGTGCCAACCAGGGTCGCGGGATTCAGGTTGGCGCTGGCACTGTCGATACCGACATCATCAGCAACACCGTTGCTCAGAACAACAACGATGGGATCTCCGCGAGCGGCGGCGACAGCCGCGACCTGTTCCTGCGCAACAACATCGTCTACCAGAACCAGAATCGCGGCATCGACGTGCGCGAGAGCGCCGCACAGAACGGTTACAATGCCGACTACAACCTGGTCTTCCAGCGCGCCGGTGTGTCCGTAGCCTACGGTCCCGAAATCTCTCCCGGTCCCAACGACATCTTTACCGAAGAGCCGCTGTTCGCAAACGGCTACCGTCTCTCACAAGTGCCCCTTCAGCGTGACACCAGCCCCGCGGTGGACGCCGGCGATCCGACCACGGACCTACAGCTCGGCGACAGCCTGCGTGCGCGTACGACGAAGACCAATCTGGACCCCGACGTCGGAACGCTCGACATGGGCTATCACTATCCCGGTCGCTTCGAGCCGCCACCGACGCGCACGTTGCCGGCGGGTACGACGCCACCCAACCAGGTGACGCCGACGCCACCCGCATCGTCTGTCCTGTACGTGCGCGCCAGCGTCGGCAGCAATACCAACACGGGTCGCTCCGCCTCCATGGCGCTGCAAACGATCCAAGAAGCCGTCAACCGCGCTGTCGCCGGGAACGAGATTGTCGTCGGCCCAGGCACCTACACCGGCACCGTGCGGTTCCGTGCACCGGGAGGGAATCCGGTTTCACCGATTACCCTGCGGGCCAATCCCCAAGGGGATCGTACTACAGACGATCCGGGCGACGTGCTCCTCGATGTCCAAGGCCCCGGCAGCGGCATCTTCGTCGATGGCGCACCTTACATCATCATCGACGGATTCCGCATTACCAATGCAGGGATGAGCGCACCGGCAATCCAGATCCGCAGCGCTTCGACGGGAACGCGAGTCCGCAATTGCGAGATCTTCAAGAATCCCGAGGATGGCATCCGCATATTGGACTCGAATGACGTCGTGATCTTCAACAACCTGATCTACTGCAACGGCCGACGCGGTATCGTTGTCGCTGGCTCCACCGGTTCCAATCGAAACCAGCTAATCAACAACACCGTTGCGCAGAACGGCGACCGTGGTGTCTTCGTCGGCAACAGCGAAGCGGCCTCAAAGGACACATTTCTGCGCAACAACATCATCCAGAACAATCGGGTTGCCGAGCTGCAAGTAGTCACGCAGGCAGCGAATTCACTCGAAGGCTTCGACAACGACTTCAATATGATCTTCGACGAGGCCGCCGACGCCGGGCAGTACAACGGCGCCATGCCTGGACCGAACGACATCCTGGAGCCGGCCCGTTTCGCTGATTTCGCTCTGTGCGAACCGCTGGAGCTGCATGACGGCGACTACCGTCTGGCGCAAGCTTCAGCTGGGCAATCACCCGATAGCCCGGGGATTGACTCCGCCGATCCGGACACCGATCCGGGTTTTGCAACTCCACTGCTGCAACGGACGACGGCGACGAATGACACCCGCGACAGCCAGCCGCTCGATATGGGGTATCACTTCCTGCCGTGAGTTCGACCGACGCCTAATGCGGATCGCCTATGGATGAGCGCAGATCCCAAGCCATTCGCCACAGGCTATTCGTCCTCAGCTAACCACCATGCGCGTGCGCTGAGCCACAGGCCTCTTCGGAGACTTCTTCGACCTGAACCGTCACATGGTCGATTCCGGTCGCTGCACTGAGCCGGCGCTCGACCGCGCGGCGAACGACGAAACGCTCCGTGTCCGGAGACGTCCGGACGTGAACGCTGGCGCAGTCGACGCCGGATGTCAGGGTCCAGAAATGAACGTCGTGAATCTCTTCGACACCGGGAATCTCGCTGAGCTCACGGCGCAGGGCGGCGAGGTCGACGTGCCGTGGCGTACCTTCCAACAGGACGTGGGTGGCCTGCCGCAAGATGCCGAACGTGCGCGGTAGGATGAAACAGGCGATCCCGACGGAGATCAACGGATCGACCCACAGCCAGCCGGTGCGCGAGACGACGACCGCGGCGATGATGACCGCCGTGGAGCCGACGGTGTCGGTCAACACCTCGAGGTAGGCCGCCCTCACATTGAGATTGTCGTGTTGATGACCCTGCAGGAGCCGAACCGAGATGAGGTTGGCCAGCAGTCCGGCAACCGCGACCCACAGCATGATGCTGGTATCGATCTCTGCCGGGTCTGCCAGCCGGCCATACGCTTCGTAGAGAATGTATGCGCCGATCAAGAGGAGCAGTTGCGCGTTGACGAAGGCCGCCAGGATCTCGGCACGGTAGAAACCGAAGGTGTAGCGTTTGGTGGCGCTGCGGTCGGCCAGCGTCATCGCAGCAAAGGCCATGAGCAAGGCCGCGACGTCCGTGAACATGTGAGCCGCATCGGCAAGCAGCGCCAGGCTGCCGGAGATGAGCGCACCGACGACTTCGAGGACGAGGAACGCGGCGGTAACGATCAGAGCGGCGCGCATCCGTCGCCGTCGATGTTCACGCTCGGATTTGCTTCGGTCGGGTGCGTGCCCGACGTGGCTATGATCAGCACCCGTGGCAGGCATGCTGATAGGGTTATAGCGCACATGGAGGGCTACACCACAGTATCGGCGTGAATGCGGGGGGCTGGCCGGCCCCGCGGCATCCGCCACAGGACCGGCCAGCTGGAGGCGGTGACTTGGGGACAAGCACCACCAGGGTAGTATCCTACGCGTCGCGCGTGACCTGCCGGTCAAGGCGGCGTGAAGAGTCGGTGACGAGCTGCTTGTGGTATATGCCGTATCGCTTAACACCGATGGGCCGCGCCTCGTCGGTTGTTGTTCACCTGTCCTGACATAGGCCTTCCATCCGCCACAGACCAAAGAGCACGATCACCGACTTACAACGAGATCGTAACCGAACCGTAACGTGCTCTCGCTAGGTTGTTTCCGACAACTGCGGACGCTTGGGGACATTGTCAGTGCGCGTCCGCCACAGATCGGGGCTCTGCCCCGGGGGAACTGGAGGCATTTCATGCGATGGGGACTCTCACTTGCGCTATCTGTTTGTACGCTCGCGGCCAGCGTCACACCTTTTGCCGTCCGCGCCGAGGATTCGGCGGCGCAGCGCTCGTTGACCGACATTCTGAAAGAAAAGGGCGTGATCAGTGAAGAGGAAGCCAACGAGGCGACGAACTTGGAAGACCCCAAGGCGGTACCCGACGTCCGCGCCGGCTACCGCGTCGGCAAGGGCCTCTACTTCGAGGCACCGAACGACTTGTTCGCGGCCTATCTCGGCACACGCACTCAGTTGCGGTTCACGTATGACGACCGCGACGACCGATCCGACGAGATCGATTTTCGTGTACGGCGATTGAAGCTCTGGGTGGAAGGATACGCACTGATTCCCGAGCTCGAATACAAGCTGCAGGTAGACATCGGTGACGGCGATCTGCAACTCGAGGACGCCTATCTCGCCTACGTACCCTTCACCTTCGCCGGCGTCAAAGGCGGCCAGTTCAAGGTGCCGCAAGGCAAGCAGGAGCTGATTTCCTCCGGCAAGCTTCAAATGGTTGAGCGCTCCGACGCCAACGACTTCTTCAATCAAAACCGCGACCGCGGTGTTCAGCTCGGCGGCGCCTTTCTCGGCGACGCGCTGCTGTACACCGTCGGGATATTCGACGGCAACGGGCCGAACGAACGCAACATCACCACCGACCTGATGTATGCCGGACGCATCGAGCTCACACCGCTGGGGCCCTATCCCGAGGATGAATGCGACCTCGATTCGGTGCCCGACCCGCGGCTCACCCTCGGGGCGTCGGCGAGCTACAACACCGTATCCAAGAAAGACGTCACGGTGGATACGATCACCGACAGCACCGGCGCCGTCATCGACGAGGAGGTCAGCTTCGACCTCAATTCGAAGAACGACCTCCTGAACAACTTCATCATCCGCGGCATCGGCAAGAATGGGCTGGCCCACGATGTCGACCTATTCCTCTGGACGATCAATGCCGGCTTCAAATTCCGCGGCTTTAGCTTCAGCTCCGAGGGCTATATCGCCGGCTCGAATGTTCACGGTGGCGGCGCCGAGCCGTGGGCCAGCGGCTTTTACTTCCAGAGCGGCTACTTCATCCTGCCGCAACGCCTCGAGGGTGCCATCCAGTACAGCTGGATCGATCCCGACCACGACCTGGCGCAAGCGCGCGGTATCCGCTTCATGCAAGCCCTGCGCGGTGGCGTCAGCTACTACATCTTCAAGCAAGCGTTGAAGATCCAGGCCGACCTCGGACCGATCGAGACCGAGCGCCCCGGCGCGTCCACCCGCCACGATCTGGAGTTCCGTACTCAGGTTCAATTCATTCTGTAGCCGACAAGGAGAGCAAAGGAGAGCATATGAGACCACGATTCTACTGCACAATTGCCGCAACGGCGCTGACGTTGGCCACGGCCGCGTTCGCGGCACCGGTCGAAGTCGAGCAAGGCATCAAGCCTTACGTGAAGGCCAGCGGGATCTCCGGGAACCTGAACTCGATTGGTTCCGACACACTCAACAACCTGATGACCCTGTGGGCCGAGGACTTCAAAAAGCTCTACCCCAGTGTGCGCATCCAGGTTGAAGGAAAGGGATCATCGACGGCGCCACCGGCGCTGATCTCCAGCACCGCTCAGCTCGGGCCGATGAGCCGTGAAATGAAGTCGACCGAGATCGATGCCTTTGAAGCCAAGTTCGGCTACAAGCCGATGGAAGTGCGTGTCGCGATCGACGCGCTCGCCGTCTACGTCAACAAAGACAACCCGCTGCAGAAGCTGACCCTTCCCGAAGTCGACGCGATCTTCTCGAAGGCCAGAGGCTGTGGCCTGCCGGACGACATCGCAAACTGGGGTCAGGTCGGGCTCGCGGATCCTTGGGAAGCCAAGCCGATCAGCATGTACGGCCGCAATTCGGCATCCGGCACCTACGGCTTTTTCAAGACAGTTGCGCTGTGCGATGGCGACTTCAAGGACACCGTGAAGGAGCAACCGGGCTCCGCATCGGTCGTGCAAGGTGTAACCGAAGACCTCCTCGGCATTGGCTACAGCGGTATCGGCTACAAGACCTCCGGCGTGAAGACCCTCGAGATTGCAACCAAGCCGGACGAGCCGTACTACGGCACGGATGCGCAGACGGTTCTCGCAGGCAAGTACCCCCTGTCGCGCTCTCTTCTCATCTATGTGAACCGCAAACCCGGCACCGAGCTCGATCCGCTCATTCATCAATTCCTGGCCTATGTTCTGAGTCGTGAAGGACAGCAGGTCGTCGTCAAAGACGGCTACCTACCCCTACCGGCTGCTGTGATCGCCGGCGAAGTGAAGAAGCTCGCCAAGTAGAATTCGTCGCGCCCGTTGCTGGAGCTGGCAACGGGCGCGAAATCCAGAACGGCTTCAGCAAGCAGCGGCCGGCATGACCACCGGCAGCAGTGTGCGGCCGCGGGCGCGCTTCATTTCCCGCAGTTGAGTCCGCGCACTCGACTCGGCTTCCGCTTCGCGGATCGCGCTCAAGCGTTGCTCGAGATCCGCGTCACCGAACTCGCGGCTGAGCTGCACCTCCGCAACGAGTCTGTTGATGTGCTCTCGCACTTCCGTGAGCGCGCTGATGTCGGCTTCCGGAGATGCCAAGCCGCTCATGGTTTCGTGAAACTGACGGCGCGCCTTGGCGTTCGCCCACCGGGCCAGCATGCGGAGCTTCTCGTCGCGGAGCTCCGTAATGTCGTTGCGAAAGGTGATGAGATTCTTCTTGGCGATCTCCGCCTCGGCGGTGATTTCCTGAAGCTCTTTGGTCAACCGTTCGATGTCTGCGTCGAGCGTCGCCTTGCCCTCGATCAGCGCCAAGGCGAGACCATCGTCATCGCGATCGACGGCCGAGCCCAGCTCGCCGTGCAGCTCGGCCAGCGCCCGCGAGCGCTGCTCGAGCTCGCCGCTCACTTTGCCGCGCATGTAGAGCACCCCGGCCGCGGCTCGGCGCAACTTGCCGTAACGTTCGATGCGTTGCTGGATGGCGGCCTCGTAGACCGCACCCGGATGGCGATGCTCGCGGCCGCGGACCCAACCGCCCATCATCCCGCGCAACAAGTTCCGTATTCTCGAAACAATTCTCATGTGACCTCCTTCGCCAGTCGCCGCGGCCAGGGCAGCGGCTTCAGCGGATGTCGTCGACCGCTTCATCGGCTTTGATATCGAGCTCGCGCATCTTTTGTTGAAAGTTTTGCCGGTACATCCCCACTTCCTCAGCTGCTTTCGTGATGTTGCCCTCATGCCGACGCAACGCCCGCAGCAGGAAGTCCCGCTCGAAAGAACGCACCACCTGTTCCTTGGCATCACGAAAGTTGGTCGCATCCTGCGCCGTTCCCGCCGGGGCCGCGGGTTCACGGTGCTCCGCTTGTCCACTTCGCGCAGCGCTGCCGAACAGGTCGCCGGTTGTGATCTCCGGCCCCGGCGCCAGCAGCAACGCCTGTTCCACCGTCGACCGCAGCTCGCGGACATTTCCTTTCCACTCGTGATTCACACAAGCGTGGAGCGCTTCGGGCGCGAACAGCTTGGCTTCACGGCCGAAACGCTGCGCCGCTTCCTTACGGAAGTGCTCGACGAGCAGCGGAATGTCGTCACGTCGTTCGGCGAGCGATGGCGACACCACCTCGACGACTCGCAGCCGGTAGTAGAGATCCTCGCGGAAGCGCTTCTCACGAACCGCCGTTTCGAGGTCCTGGTTGGTCGCAGCGATCAGCCGGACGTCGACGCGGATCGGCTGGTTGCCACCTACCCGTTCGAACTCCTTCTCCTGGATCGCCCGCAACAGTTTCGCTTGCGTCTCGAGCGGCATATCGCCGACTTCGTCGAGAAACAGCGAGCCGCCGTCCGCAGCTTCGAACTTACCTTCGCGCCGGGCGACGGCGCCGGTGAACGCACCGCGTTCGTGACCGAAGAGCTCGCTTTCGACTAGTTCGCGGCTGAGCGCGGCACAGTTCATCTTGACCAGCGGCTTGCCGCGCCGCGGGCTGCGATAATGGAGCGCGTTGGCAATCAACTCCTTGCCGGTCCCGCTTTCGCCGCGGATGAGCACGGTGACGTCGGTATCGGCGACCCGGTCGATCACTTCGAAGAGGCGCTGCATGCCCGAGCTGCGTCCGATGATCTGCTCGAAGCGATAGCTTTCCTGGACCTGCTCCAAAAGGCGCCGGTGCTCGCGGCGCAACAACGCCGTCTCCATGACGCGACGGACGATGACACGCATCTCATCGTTGTCGAAGGGTTTCGGGACATAGTCCGCCGCACCGAGCTTCATGGCCTGGACGGCGATCTTCTCGGAACCGTACGCCGTCATCATGATCAGCGCGATGTCGGGAGACACGTGTCTCGCTTTCTCGAGCAGGTCCATGCCGCTCATCCCGTTCATGCTGAGATCGGTTACGACGACGTGGAAGTCCCCGGTTTCGATCGAGCGCAGCGCATCTTCGCCGCTGCTGGCGGTTTCTACCTGATAGCCTTCCTTGGTCAGCAGCCCTTTGAGGGCTAGAACCATCGCTTTTTCATCGTCGACAACGAGCACGCGGCCGGGCATGACGATCCTCGCGTTGCCTCAGTGGTGGATAGGCAGGCGGACGATGAACTCGGCGCCGCGACCCGCCTCGCTGACCACGTCGATGGATCCGTCGTGCGCCTCGACAATCTTCTTCGAGATCGCCATTCCGAGGCCGGTCCCCTTTTCCTTGGTCGTGAAGAACGGGTTGAAGATGCGGTCGATCTTCTCGGCCGGGATGCCGGCGCCGTTGTCGCGCACCCGCACGGTCGCTTGCTTCGCGCCATTCTCGATCGACAGCTCGATCCTGCGATCTTCGGCGACCGCTTCGAGGGCATCGGTGGCGTTATCGATGACGTTGACGAATACCTGCTGCAACTTGTCGCCGTCGGCGACCAGAGTCGGGCCGGCGATATACTTGCGAGCCACCTGCACGTGCGCCGTATCGAGCTTGGCGCGCAATTGTGTAAGCGCCGAGTCTACGACCGAGGCGAGGTTGACCGGTGCGAAGGTGTATTCTTCTTCCTTCGCGTATTTCAGCAAATGCGAGATGCGGCGCTCGACACGATCGAGCTCCTCGAGGGCGACGCGGCCGTATTCGAGGTTTTCGATCGAGTGCGGATCTTCACCCATCTGTTGCACCAGGCTTTTGGCCGCCGCGATCGGATTGCGGATCTCGTGTGCGATGGTCGCGGAGAGCTCGTCGATGCTGGCCTGCTTCTCCGTCTGTAGCGCCGTCTTCTGGCGTCGCACTTCGCGCTCGATTGCCGGTTCAAAGTAGCGCTCGCGAATGGCGCGAGAGCCGAAGACCGCCATGTAGTGCGAGAACAGGCCCAGTCCCCACCCCAGCGCTGGCCAGAGGAACCACGGATAGCCGGTGGTCATGATGTTGATGAAGGCGAGAAAGGCGATGACACCGAGGTAACTCGAAAGGTGCATGTAGAAACCGACTTCGGCATTGGCGCGGCGGCGGGCGACGCGCAACATGTCGCCCTCCACCTCTTCCGGGCTTTTCGGCACCGGGGATACCGGCGCTGCCTCGGGTACCACGCGTACACCGAACTTACGTGCCTTCCTGTTGATCTTGTCGATGTGCCTCTCGGCCTGGCGTTGCATCTGTCGCGCCCGCCGCTCAGCCTGGCGCTCGAACTTTTCGGCCCACTGCCGGTGCCACTCGGTTTGCCAGCTCGGAGCGCATGCCGACGGCGGCGACGATTGCTCCTCCAGCTGGTAGCGGCGGCGGTAGTAACGAACCCGCCGGTTGAAGTGGACAAAGAGCGCCACTGCGATCAGGAATCCGACGAATGCCATCTCTGGGCTCCTCGTGACGCAATGCCTGTGCCAGCTTCTCCGGTCGCGGTTGAGCAGCGGCTGTGTGCCGCACGTTGCATGCTGCAGACTGCACCAATCCCCTCGGCGCATGCAACGGGATGCGGGCACAGAACCTCTCCTTGAGCAGCCTGCCGCCGGCTGACCCGTCCGCGCGGGCCGGCCGCAACGCGCGTAGCAAGTGCGCCACGCGGACTCATCGGCGGCTTGCTTCGCTTCGGTGCCTTTGGCGATATGCCGAACATGTCACCTTCCCAACCATCGCGGCGGCCGCTGATTCTCCTCGCAGTTGGGGCTCTGGCGGGCGTCGTACTCGCCGCGTCCGGGCTGGTGCGCACCGTCGCCGAAACCGGTGGCCCCCTTCCCTCTGACGCGGTCGCCTCCGTCAACGGCACCGCGATTCTCAAAGATGACTACAACCGGATCATCGCCGGCGTTACCGGCGACCGCCGCGAAGCGCTAACCCCCGAAGATCGCCGACGAGTTCTCGACCGCCTCATCGACGAGGAGCTACTGATCCAGCGAGCTTTGGAGCTGCGACTGGCGGACCACGATTCGCGTATCCGTAAGGATCTCACCGTCGCCATGGTCGATGCGATCGCAGCGCCGGCGGCCGACATCACGCCGGACGACGCGGAACTGACTAAGTTCTATCGCGACAACGCCGTCCTTTTCGTTCAGGCCGACCATGCGCGGGCGCGTCAGATCTGGTGCCGCGTGCCAACGCTAAGCGCCGCCGGCAAGGCGCATGGGCGGGCCACGGAAGCGGCCCGTCGTCTGCGCGGTGGAGATGACTTCGCGGTCGTCCGCGGCGAACTCGGCGACAAGGAGATCGCGCCGTTGCCCGATGCGCTCCTGCCGCCGGCCAAGTTGGCCGACTACCTCGGCCCGACGGCGCTGCGAGCGCTTCTCGGCCTGAACCCGGGGGAAGTAACAGACCCTATCCGCTCCAGCACCGGCTACCACGTCTTGCAGCTGCTGGCGCGCGCTCCCGGCCAGGCGCGGCCGTTCGAGGAGATGAAGCCGCAGATTCTCGCCGCCTACCGCAAGCAGGCGGCCGACGCCGCCCTTCGCAGCTATCTGGAGGACCTGCGCGATCGCGCCGAAATTCAGATGCTGCCTCTAGAGTAGACGTCCAGAATGAACCTTCCCGACATTTGGCCGCGAGGAGGCGCAAAGGGCGCAAGCGATCGCCGTGTGCATCTTGTGTCGAGTCCCAGCCATTTCCTCCTTTCTTCGCTCCTCGCAGCGATTGTCTTCACGGTGGGGTCGGCCGAGGCACATGATCGCGGCACCTCCTACTCGGCGTGGGAGCTTCGCGGCCGTGACGCGCGCGTCGTCCTGCGTCTCACCGAGCTCGACGTCTCACGCTTTCCTTGGGCAGCGAACCGTGCCCCCGACCTGCCCGCCATAATCGCCGGATACGTCGCCGATCATCTCGTCCTCGTCGCCGGCGATAGTCCCTGCGCCATCGTCGATGGGCCGCACGCGCTGGCGACGCAGCCCGGCACGCTCGTCTATGAATGGAAGCTCAGCTGCGCGGATACCGGCCCTCTTCGTATTCACAGCACGCTCTTGCGCGAGGTCTCGCCGTCACACCTGCACTTCGCGCGCGTCGAGATCGACGACACGGCAGCTGTCGAGCGCGTCCTCTCGGAACGCGGCGATGTCTGGGAGCTGTCGCTCGGCTCGGAAGAGTCCAGCCATGCCGCGGGCACCGATCTGCTCGGTTACATTCTTCTCGGCATCGACCACATACTTTCCGGATACGACCATCTGGCCTTCGTGCTGGCGCTTCTTCTGTTCGGCAACTCCATCGGCGAGCTCGCCAAGGTCGTCACCGGCTTCACCGTCGGGCACAGCATCACGCTAGCGGCGATGGTGCTCGAGTACCTGCACCCGGACTCGGCGCCGATCGAAGCGTTGATCGGCTTGTCGATCGCCCTGGTCGCGGCGGAGAACTGCTGGCGGGCATCGACGCAGACGCGATGGGTCCCGGCGCTGATCGTCCTGACGCTGCTCGTGCTCGCCGCGTTCGCGGTCCAGGGGTACGGGCAGGTGCCGGCGATCACGCTCGCGGGCCTGGGTCTGTTTACGGCTTGCTACTTCGGCTTGCTGGCAACTGTGGCCAACCCGTCGTCGCTGCGTTGGTCGATCGCCTTCCTCTTCGGTCTGATCCACGGTTTCGGCTTCGCCGCGGTGCTGACGGAGGTGGGTCTGCCCCGGGATCGGATCCTGCCGGCGCTCTTCGGCTTCAATGCGGGCGTCGAGCTCGGCCAGCTTGCGGTCGTGGCGGTGGTCTGGCCGCTGCTTCGGCTGCTCGCGGTCCGGCGTCGCGACGCCTACGAGCTGATCGCTGAAACCGGCTCCGCCGGTGTGCTGGCGCTGGGCTTGTTCTGGTTCCTGACGCGGGCGTACGGCTAGAGACGTTGGCTCACTGCGGGCTGCCCTCGCTGCCGTCTCTGACAACATGTTGTTATCTGCCGTCCGACAAGCGCCTAGAACACTCTAATCCACCTGTCGCGGTTCGCGCCGGCGCGGCGTTTGCGTTACTCTGTCGTCGATGGGGCTGCGTTCCTCCAGGACACTACGGGCGGGAAAATCGCTGGGCTACGGCGAGCAAGACGAGAACGGCGTGGACCTGTCCCTGATCCGAGCCCTCCTGCGACTGACTCCGACGGAGCGCTTGCGACGTGCCGATCGGGCCCGCAAGGATGCCCTGCGCTTGCTCGAGCATGGCCGGCGAAACCGACAAAAGCGCCCTTGAACGAATTGCTGAGGTTCTGCTGGCGCACGGCGTGGAGTTCATCGTCATCGGCGGCCAGGCGGAAGCGTTGCTAGGCAGCCCGCGCGTGACCTACGACGTCGATCTCTGTTACCGCCGAACGAAGGAGAATCTCGTTCTGCTGGCGGCGGCGCTACGGGAGCTCGATGTCCAGTTGCGCGGCGCACCCGCGGGACTGCCGTTTCAGATCGGCGCACGCTCCCTCGCTCTTGGTTCGAACTTCACACTGACAACCCGCTTCGGGCCGCTCGACCTCCTCGGATATCTGGAACCTCTAGGCGGCTATGGCGAGATCATCGACAAGGCGGAGTCCTACGATATCGGCGGCCTCGCCGTGCGAGTCATCGATCTGGACGATCTCATCACGATCAGGCAGCACATCCGCCGGCCGAAAGACCAGCTCTCTCTGCTGCAACTGCAGGCGATCAAGAAGATGCGCGACGAGGGCACATAGCACTGCGAAACGGCGCTCCCACAAGCAGCCGGCATACTGCCCTCCTCGATCTCGCAGCAGTCATCGGCGGCACAACTGGACCTGACCGCAAGCTCATTCTAGGATCCAATTGATGGCTAGCGGCGATTCGAAGCAACGGCGCGAGTGGGAGGCCGAGTTCGCGGCGGCCGCGGCGCGGCCGTTGCGGACCCGGATGCGTTACGCCTTCATCCGCACCTACAAACCGGTGCTCGACGACGCGCCATACCGTTCATTCGATACGATGGCGGAGTACCGCCAGTGGTGCCAGAAGAACCTCCCCGACTGGCTCGGGTATGGCAGCGCGGTTTGACTACGCGCAAGCCGAAGAGATCGCCAGGGCCTTCGCCAGCTACGGGGTCCGCTATCTCTTCATCGGCAAATCGGGAGCCATCCTCCTCGGCTACCCCGATACAACGCAGGACGCCGACGTCTTTGCCGCAAAGGGCGAAGCGAACGGCCGTGCCATTGTGGCGGCACTGCGAGAGCTCGGTTTTCCCCTGTCGGACTCGCAAGCCGCCGAGATCGTGCGCGGCAAGGATTTCGTGCAGTTGCGCAGCGGACCGTTCGACCTCGATCTCGTCTTCGCGCCCGACGGAATCGAGACATTCGACGACGCCTGGCGACGGCACGTCGATGTGGAGGGTTTTCCGGTGTGCCATCTCGACGACATCATCGCCAGCAAGATCGCCTCGAATCGCCAGAAAGACCGCGAGTCGCTACCACGGCTGCAGGCCTTTCGGGAATACTGGCTCAGGCATCGTGAGTAGATGCGTACCGTCGTCATGCCGCAATGGCTTCGTGCCCCTTCGCCCTCTTCGTGGTGAAGACCTTTGCCGATTGGATCGATCTTGGTCTCCCGTCACCTGGAAGTCCGAGTCGGCGTCGCAAGCCCGGCAGTGCGGCGTGTTCGCTTCGCCGAGGGCCAGTCGAAGAGCCTCCTCCTAGCAGCCGCCGTTGTCTTGTCTTGCTCGACGACGCCACGCGCACCGGTGGCTCGACCGACGTCGGGTGCCGGCGGTGCACGCTACTCGGGGGTGGCAAGGAGCGACTTCCCGGAACGTGACGCAACCGCAGGCACACCGTCGGTCATGGGCTCGCGGATGCTGCAGCTGGCGGCCCGAACCGACGCCGCCATCGCGCAGTACATCGCAAGCCGCGGCATCCCGGATGCCATCGCCACCTCCGATTGGAACACCGTAACCGAGCTCGCCTATCTCGACGACGCGACCGTTGCCGTTCGCAATCGCGAAGAGCCCGATGCGAGCATCGGCGTGCGCGCGATGACCGAGAAGGAGCAGCTGTGGTTGCAAAGCTCGGTGTCGGCCGAGCAGATACGGAGCGCGATGCTCTGGGAGCCGGAAAAGGTCGTGGCGGACTTTGCCAGGGTCTACACCATCACCCGCAAACTGCTTACTGTCCTACCCGAGCACGATCCCAACACGTCCGGCTATTACGATGGATTCGTCACACGCCCGGCACGTGGCGCAATTGCAGCCGACTTCGGCGGTGACATCGACGTCACAGGCGAGGTCGTGGTCTGGATCGACCCTCAGGGACCGGCCAGCGGCCGCATCGATATCGGTGACATCGTTACCAATCGCACATTGTGTCCATCCTCGAACGGCAACGCGTCGAGCGCGCAATGCCGCCAGCTCACCCTCGTGCGCCGAAAGGTAGAGCGCCAAACGCAAATCGAGTTGGAGAGTCTGCCGATCCACGTCGAGGTGGGACTCTCCGATGCTCCGTACGCGAACGCCTGGGTGATCATCACTCCGGAGACACGTCGATTGCTGGTCTCGACCGGGATGCTTGGAATCATCAGAAACGACGACGAGCTCGCCTTTGTGATCGGCCATGAGCTCGGCCATTTGCTGCCGGCGCGCGACATCTACCCGCGGCCGGCGACTTCGCAAGGGTTCCTGGGTTCAATCGCGGCGACATTTTCGCCGCGGTCGCGCCACGATCAGGAGATGGAGGCGGACTGCTTTGCTCTGCATCTGATGTACGCGGCCGGCTACAAAGCGGAGAGCGCAAGCGTGGTCATCAGCCGGCTGGCAACGATGGTCGAGGCCGACTCGTACAACCTCACCCATCCGCCAGGCCCGGTTCGCATCGCCGCGATGAAGGCAACTCTTGCTGAGCTCGGTCGAGGCACCGGCAACATGAACACCGCGGAGAATTGACCCAAAGAAGGGAGCGGCAGGCTACTCGACCCTACTCCTTCCGTGGTCCGACGCCGGTGAGTTGCTGACCCTGGCCGGGCTCCTGCGGCCTCCCTCTGGCCGTCCTCAGTGTCCCTTGTAGGGCCACCAGCTGCAACAACCCGAGCGTCCCGAGCACGAGGATCAGCACGATGAGCCCAGTGACGGAGCTGGCCGGTGCTGGGGCGCCACAGGGGCTGAAGGCTCGGCAGGCCGGATCGGCGCAATCGACCAGCCCGTTGAAGTCGTTGTCGAACCGATCATTGCAGAGCCTGCCGTTGTCGAAGCCTTCACCGCCCGCCACCGCAGTGGGTGTCGCCGTTGCCGGCGGCGTCGATGTCGGAGACGATGTCGGCGTCTGCGTCGCAGTGATGGTCGGAGTCTCGGTCGGTGTGCGCGTCGGCGTGGTGGTCGGTGTTTCAGTAGGTGTTTCGGTGGGCGTTTGAGACGGTGTGCTGGTTGGCGTTTCCGTCGGCGTCTCGGTCGGCGTCGACGACGGCGCCGGAGGGCACACGAGGTCGACGCAACTGGTGTTGTCGCCGCTGTACGTTCCCGCCAGAGCCTCACAATCCGCCTGGCGTGTGCGCATGCAGCCCTCAGAAGTCTGACACGCACCCAGCGGCAACGCGCAATTCGCGACCGGGGCGATGCTGCCGCAGGCGACGCCTGTCACCTCGGCGCTTCCAGTACAACCGACGCAGATGTTGTCGAAGAAGAGATCGCCCTGGTCGCTGCCGTCTTCGATCTCCGCACAGGCCGTCTCATTGCAGGGCGTGTCGCCGATGCATTGGATGCAGTTCAATTCGTCGGGGGGACAGGACGAACCCGGGCCAACGGGATTGCCGCCGGCGGCGGTGCATTGCGCCGCGGTCACGTCGGCGCATCCGTCGGGCAGGCAACAGGCTTCAAACGTACTGGGGCAGTCCGAAAATGAACCGCTGCCGCAGGTCGCACTGTTGCCTTGGGATGTACCGTTGCACCCCGTCCCAAGCGCACAAAATACCCCGAAGAAGTCCACGTTGGAGGGTTCGTGCGGGCTGCAGATCGATTCGCATGTCGGCCCCGACAAGCACTGAATGCACTCAGCACCCGCGCTGTTCAGCGCGAAACCAAACGAGACGACCGCGCGGAGCGCGATCCCGGCACAGAATCGGACAGTCGGCATCTCTACCCTCGCGCCGCGTCGGTGACATAGACTGGCGCAGTGAGTTAGGTTTACAGAAGACGCGTGATGATTCCAAGCATCCCGGTCGAGACCAGCAATCGACGGGTCTCCGGAGTGATGATCACCCAGGGGTTCGGTGCAGGCGCGCGTCGTCGTGCTCGACTCATAGCCCTCCACGTCGACCTGCTGGAGCAGGCTGAACGGGTTCGCCGGATCCGCGAGCGTGACGCTGCGCTCATTGGTCAGACCCCACACCCGGTGCTGCGCGTGCTCAGCGTGGTGGGCATGTTTCACTTCGTCTGCATCGGGTGGGTGTTGTTCTTGCGCGATCTCGATAAAGCATGGACCATCATCGCAAGGCTGCTATTACGGGCGGTGTTTACCCGTCCTTGGTCACCCGAAAGGAGCCGCTCATGCGCTTCGTTGTCTTCGGATCGCTCTGTGTGATGGTTTGGGCAACCGCCGGTGCGGCGCCGGTCGCTGCTGGAACCGCGGCGACATGTCGGGCAGCCAAGATGCGTGCGGCCGGTACGGCGACGCGTAGCCTGCTGGGCTGCCACGCGACCGCCGCGAGCCGCGGCGTTGCTGTCTCGCCCATGTGCCTGAGCAACGCGGCGCAGCGGTTGGTGGGGACATTCACGCGTATCGAAAACCGCGGCGGGTGCGCGACCAGCAATGATGCTCCCGCAATTCAGGCGAAGATCGATCCCTTCGTGGCGGAGATGACAGCGCGGTTGTGGCCGATTCCGGGAACCTCGAGTTGCACGGCCGCCAAGCTGCGCGCCACCGGGATTGGCGTGCAGAGCATGCTGCGGAAGTGGGCCGGTGCAGCGGCGGATGTCAATCTGCTGATAGCGCGGCTGACGCTCCGCCGTAATGCCCTGTCGACGGCATTCAGTAAGGTAGAGGACAAGGGCGCATGTACGACCAGTGTCGACGCCGTGCGAACGCGGTCGTTTGCGGATCGGCTCGTGGCTGATGTGGTAGAGGC
>Ga0187892_10003377_pt1 | contig 29329 bp, 25 predicted proteins | sample MA1701073metaG_FD_139345 | JGI IMG/M metagenome (GOLD analysis project Ga0187892, IMG submission 139345) | Bio-ooze microbial communities from a basaltic lava cave in the Kipuka Kanohina Cave System on the Island of Hawaii, USA - MA170107-3 metaG ... | reverse complement strand
CACGATCGTGATGACAACGTCCGACCGCTGAGCAACGTCTTGAGGAGAAGAGGCTCCGGTTGCACCGTCCGCAACGAGGGTTTCGACGGCGGGACGACTACGGTTATAAACGGTGAGGGCATAGCCAGCTTTGAGGAGATTCCGTGCCATTGGCTTTCCCATGATGCCAAGGCCGATGAATCCAAGGCGTTTGGTCATAGTAGCAACTCCTTACGAAATTCTCGTAAACATTCAGCCGTCAGCGCTATCTCAAATCTCTGTCTCTTGGGGCTGACTGCTGAAAGCTGATAGCTGAGCGCTTACAACTTTTCGCCATTTTGCTCGATGTGCAACATAGAGAGCAAGATGCTCAGCAGCGGGGAGAAAAGGGAGCGTTGAAAAAGCGTGGGGATTGGGAGGCGGGGAGAAGAAGTTTGGAGTTCGGAGTTGTTCAGTTCGGAGTCGAAACAGACGTATTCATCATCTGAACTGAGCGACTCCGAACTGAGCAACTGAAGTTACGCCGGGTTTTCCCAAGTCAGCTCTTGGAAGCCTTCGGCTTCTTCCTCACCGAGCATAATCGGGGTTTCCGGCTGAGCCTCTTCCCAGCCTTCCTCTTTTTGCGGTTCGGGTTGGGTTGGGCGAGGACGGCCGCGCATCTGCATACGGTTACGGACCTCACGCCAGTGGAAGCTTTCCGGTGGGCTCTGGAGACGTTGGAAACTGGCAAGGAGCAATTCTTTGCTGTCGGCACGTCCGAAGCAGTGCTCACCGATCCACATCTCCCATCCGGCACGAACACTGCCATCTGGCGCAATGATGTCACGACGGACAAACACTGGCTCTGGAAGTGCCAATGCTGGGGCTGGCGCTACGGCAGTTGCCTCTCCGACCTGTACTGGGACTGGTTTCGCGGCCTGAGGAGTGGGTTCTTTTGGGGTGGCGCGTAGAGACGGAGCCGCTTCTCGCTTCGCACTTCGCTTCGGAGTTACTTTGGTTTTTTCCTGGGTTCCAGGACGAGCCTTCATGTATGTGGTTCCTCTCTGGCTTCTCCTGAAAAGGCTAGGAGAAGGTTGAAGTTAGTAAAAATCCCACCGTGCCCTCCCACAAGGAGGGCCTCGCCCTTTGACCGTTCAACAAATAAGTGGGGACGAGTTCGGGGTCATCAAGAGAAAGGGAACGGGTTGTTATTGAAAGAAAATTCGTTAAGACATGTACCACTTGGACGCAGATTTAGCGTGGGATATTCACATATTTCCGTAGCAAATTCAACCCCCCACCCGTAACCACAGACCTTTCAGATAGGGGCCTTCCCCATGCGCAAGATTGACGGGGTGGTCTAGTCCTGGGCCGAGATGTTGAAGAATTTGTACTGGCCGTCGAGTGTCGGCGGCAGCAAAGAGCACAGTCTGCAAAAAGTCTTGGACAGAGAGGTGTTGCGAACAACTAAAAGAAAAAAGATGATCTCCAGGTGACAGGAGACGAAGAGCCTGAAGATTGATCTCCTTGTACCCCTTGAGGCCGGCCTGGACATCCTGGCGACGACGGATAAATGGGGGAGGGTCGAGGACGATCAGATCGAAGCTCTCCTGTGTGTCTCGTAAATAAGAAAACATGTCTGCTTGCACAAATTCTCCCACCGATTGCGGAAGGTCATTCCCGTGCCAATTCTGTCGCGCCAATTGTAAGGCGGTCGCTGAACTATCTACTGAAACCACCCGTTGGGCTCCCTGTTTTGCCGCCACGACCCCGAACCCACCGCTGTAGGAGAAGCCGTTGAGCATCTGTTTGCCGGCCGCGATGGTGCCAACCAGTGCACGATTGTCCCGTTGATCGAGGAAAAAGCCGGTCTTTTGTCCACCTTGTAGAGAGACGTAAAAATGACAACCGTTTTCTTCTATCGTAACGAGGGACGGAGGCTCCTGTCCCCACAAGACGCCAGCAACATTTGGCAATCCTTCTTCACGTCGGACGCTGCCTTCACTTTTTTCATAAATGCCGTGTGGAGAAAGGAGCGCGACTAACGCCTCAACGACCGACGATTTCAGGCGGTCTGCACCTGCGGTCAAAAATTGGCAGACGAGAAAATCTCCATAGACATCAACGATTACCCCAGGAAGGAAATCGCCTTCTCCATTGATGAGGCGATAGCCCGTCGTTCGTGGCGGGAGAATAGCTCGACGTAAGCTCAGTGCCGTTTCTAGGCGTCTACGGATAAATGCCGTGTCGATTGGTTCCACCTGCCAAGTCAGCATACGGACGGTAATAGAGCACCGTGGATTGACGTAGCCGATCCCGATCGGTGTCCCGTCCGCGCTGAGAACTTGGGCACACGCTCCTGCCGGTGCTTCGCCTGCGATGGTGGCAATCGCGCCAGAAAACACCCACGGATGCCCGCCACGCACCGGCCCTTCACGTCCGGATTTGAGGCGAACCATCATCGTATGGCTCTCACATACGTTCCGCTTTTGCCACCAGTTTTCTTCATCAGGCAAACGTCGGAGATAACCATGCCTTTGTCTACCGCTTTACACATGTCGTAGATCGTCAGTGCAGCAACAGAAACGGCTGTCAGCGCTTCCATCTCGACTCCCGTCTTGCCTTCAACTTTCACTGTTGCTTCGATAGCGATGGTGCCGTGACGTGTATCTGGAGTAAACTCGATGGTGACAGAGGTAATGGGGAGTGGATGACAGAGCGGAATTAACTCTGGTGTTTTCTTGGCGGCCATGATGCCAGCGACACGGGCGACAGCCAACACATCGCCTTTCGGCATTTGCCCGGAGACGATCAGGTGTAAGACTTCTGCTGTCAGGTGTACCGTACCCACCGCAATGGCCTCTCGGTGAGTGACCGGCTTTTCGGCAACGTCCACCATCCGGGCGCGTCCCTGGGCATCTACATGACTGAGTTTCTTCATAGGTTCCTCAATCAACAATTCCTCAAGACGCGAACAAGATCACGTGAAACGTGATGCGTAAACCGTGGAGTGCTCAGCTTTTTCACGTACCACGTACCACGCACCACGTTTCACGCACCACGCTCTAAATCTCTATGCTGACCCCTGGATTCGACAGCCGTAGCAAGCGGTGGAAACGCTGTAGCTTTTCTTTGATGGGAAGCTCGAAGGGGCAGGCTTGTTGACACGGTGCGGCGCACTCCACACATTGTGAGGCATTCTGCGCCACTGGAATGCGTGCGTAGGCTTCCATACCAACCCGCTGGTGTCCGTAGTTGTCATAGTACATCGCGTAGCGAAAGATGTCGTTGACTGGCACGTCAGACGGACAAGACGACAGACACGCACCACACGTCGGTGGACAATAATTCTTGGCGATCAACCGGTCGTATTTCTCCAGCAAGTCCACATCAGTTGTTTGCAAGGGCTGACCAGAGGCGTGCAGGTATTCGTCAAGCTGCGACAGAGAATTGATCGAGACCACCAGCCCGCTCACATTCTCGTTGGACAATACCCATTTGAACGCTGCTTGGGAGAACGATTCGCGCTCGGTTGGGGTAAAATCCGACAGAGCAGAGTGCTGCGCACCTTTAAGCGTTTTCATCGCGACTACGCCGACGCCTTTCTCTTTGGCATCGCGGAAAATGTTAGTGAGGTCAGGCCAGTTCTTGAAATTGTACGCCACCATGATGACATCGAAACGGCCTGAATCGACGGCATGGCGCATGACCTTTTCGAGTTGCGGCGTGTGCGACGATACGCCGAGATAGCGTAACTTGCCTTGCTCTTTGAGCCGGTCGAACGCTTCGTGGATATTCGGGTTCATGAGGCGTTCAATCGAATTGCAGGCGTGAATGTGGGCGAGGTCAAGATAATCGGTCTCTAACCGTTGGAGGCTGGCTTCGACCGCAGCGATGACATCTTTGACCGGGGTGTCGTTACTCAGATGACCGTCAGGGGTGCAAAACTTAGAGACAATAAAGAGCTTGTCACGTGGATGTCCTTTGATCCCCTCACCAAGAGTTTGTTCTGACCCAGCGCGAGAGTAATCCGGCGACGTATCAAAATAGTTCACGCCGCGCTCCAGCGCCCGTTTGACGGCGTCAACGTTGTCCAGTCCAGAGGTGCCAAAGGACACATCCGATATGTCCATGCCGGTACGACCCAAGGGGCGGTAACTGCGGATACGTGCTTCTTGCCAATCACTACTCTGTTCTTTGGCTTGGGTTGGGGCTCCGTTGAGCAGGAACAATTGGGTTTTGTACTCACAGCCAGCAGCGAGGGCAGCCGTTCCGCTCGCGACACTGAGGGCCGCAGTCTGGAGAAATCGACGACGATTGGGAGCAGCAACAACGGGCGCCTTTTGTGGTGGTTCGTGAAGAGTAGTGGAATCCTTTGTCTTCATTGCGGACCTCCTTCAAGAAAAAGCTGACCGCTGAGAGCTGAATGCTGATAGCTTATTCAAGCGAAAAACGATGAACGGTGGCCTCTTTGGTGAGAGTATCGAACACTGCGTACGCTCCGCGTCGATCCTGGTCCCGCGGTTGCGAACAAGAACCAGGGTTAATAATCGTAACCGTACCAGCCTGGTGGACAAATGGAACATGGGTATGGCCAAAGCACACGACATCGTATGGAAGTGTAGCAAACCGTGCGAGCCGTGTACTCCCAGGATAGATGTATTCATCGTACGGTTCCCACGGGCTGGCATGAACGAGGAGAAGCTTTGTGTCTTCAAACGTGAGCTCGCGTGAGGGCGGCACAGTCGCGAGAAAGTCCAGGGCTTCAGGCGCAAAGGTCTCGCGACATTTCTTGAGATAGGCAGGGTTGCGACCGTTAAACAGGACGTGCTCATGATTGCCTTGAATACACAGGACCTTCGCTTGCTGTAATAATTCGACCGTGTCGGCGCAGAACCGATACTCACTGACTGCGTCGCCAGGACACAGGTAGGCATCAACCGAGGGCATGTGTTCAAGAGCACGCCGCAACGCAGGGGCATCAGCATGGATGTCAGAGATAATACCAATTTTCATGATGGTTCTTTTCTATGGGCTTTATGCACCGCGGGCAAGGGGTGAAGCAGCAAGCCCGTCAAAAAAGATTGCTTCGCGGAGTTTATCCTGAGTCGCCCAGAGTGCTGCGCACTCAGCACGTAAGCAGAAACAGAGGGAGCCGCGGCGTGCGTCATTCCGGCGGAAGCCGGAATCCAGGAGGGGGAACTGGATTCCGGGTCGCGGCCTGCGGCCTTGCCCGGAATGACGGGCTGCTACGAGTGTCCGGTACGGGTCGAAGATTTTGTTTCTGAGCAGCGCAGTCGAAGGGCTCACAATGACACCCTGTCCCATGCTGTGGGGGTTTTGTTCTGTAGTCCTAAAGTCTCTAAATCAGACCACACAAGATTGGCACAGTGTCCCACAAAAATCCCCCCGCGCTGCGCGCGGCCCCCTTTAGCAAAGGGGGCGATTTCGGTCCCCCCCTTTGCTAAAGGGGGGTTAGGGGGGATTTCACAGCAAGTGCAGCAGTGTACGAATCTCATGTGGTTCGATTTAGTCTTCAGCCTGCCCCCTTCTCTGCTTGACGGTGCGACACCAGCGTGAAAAGGTACTTTCTGAAGTATCTCAGGAGGTACTTTCTATGAGACTTTACCCGACTGAGGATGTTCGTCCAGTAACAGATTTTCGCAATCATGCCGCCGAGATCTTGGCTCAGGTAAAAACAACCAAGCGGCCAGTCGTCATTACTCAGAAAGGCAAATCCGCCGCTGTCCTTGTAGATGCTGAACATTACGAAAGACAGCAAGAACTCCTTGAGCTACTGCAGAAAATCGCGAAAGGTGTCAAAGCTGCGGAGGAAGGTAGGCTGATCCCTCATGCTCAGGTGATGCGAGAAGTCGAGGAATGGCTCAGCGAGTAAAACGTTGGCGACTGCTGTGGACGGAGCCGGCGCGGGACGACTTGCGAGAGATCTTGCGGTTCATCGGACAAGACAACCCTGTCGCTGCGCGGAACGTCATTCGAGAAATTCGAGAGAAGGTAGAAAGGCTTACCCAATTTCCTTTGTCGGGACGCGCCGTCCCTGAGTTGTCGGACGCCGACTTTCGAGAAGTCATCGTCGAGAATTATCGGGTCATCTACCGCCTAGTTGGTAACACGGTTGAGATCCTTACCGTCGTGCATGGTCGGCGTAACGTAGGGTAACTCTGGCTGCTATCGTTCAGGTCGGCTCCTTACCTGCCGGTCTACTTTTTACCTACGTAGTCGCTCGTCCGTTTCTCCTTCTTCAATGACTCAATCTTGTTGGGTGGTAGGTGTTAGGGGCTTGTGACTTTCCACTTTTTCAACGCTGGACGCTAGACTGTCTAGCAGCACTTTGGCCTCTTGCAAGTCCTTGGTGTCAAGGCCTTCGGTGAACCAGTTGGAGATCACCATCAGCTTTTGCACATTTGGCCTTCTTTATGGAACAAAAAGAAGGATGCTTTGATCCTGGTAGTGGTCGAACCCTTCATCGTCACTGGTAATCGCCGTCAGCCCCAGTCGCTTCATCACGGCAAGGTGGATTGCATCGCGGGGCAGGATGTCAGTAGCACTCATCTCCCGGCGCATCTGGCGCATGTCGGCAAGAGACACAGGTTCCCACACGAGCAAATCGAACAACGCTTCGACCAGGGGGTCAAGTTGCTCCATCAAGGCTTTCACGACGTCAGGATGATTCTGGAGGTATTGACTACGACTCCGAGAGACATTGTATGGAGGCTTAGCTACCAGTTCTTGCAGCAAGACAAATACGACTTCATCAAGGGTCAGCGTGCAGGTCACAAATTGAATTGGCTGCGCAGGGTCAAGTGCACGTTGAAAGAAAACCTCACAGGCAGGATGGTACACCGAGTCAGCATCAACCAAGCCGACGAGGATGTTGGTATCCAGGTAGATGTTCTCTCCTCGAAAGTCAGCGAGTGGGCGAGCCATCGGTCACCGTTGTCCGCTTTCCCAGTCCAGTCGATCAGATTCCGCATTCCGCAGGGACTCTTTGGTTGAGCCTAAGCGTAGAATCCCACACACGCGAGCGAACGCCTTTTGGCGGGTATCTAGAGAGTGGCATTCCTCGGCATGGAGGCGTTCCACAGCGGCGGTAATCGCAATCTGATGACTACTGAAACGACCGATGCGTACGAGTTCATCAAGTTGGACAACCGTGCGCTCAGGCAGTTCAAAAGAGGGCTCCTGTCCATTTTCCTTGACTTGCATAATGCTTTCCTTTCGCCTTCCTTGTTGTTACCAACGCGTTGCTGCTAGTGCAACAGTGGCATCAACCAAAGACATACGCAGAATGCTGTAATGATCCAATCACCCGATGACTCAATGGCTCAATTCTTCGATCAGCGCCTTCGCCTCTTGCAGGTCCTTCGTGTCAAAGCCCTCGGTAAACCAGCCGTAGATCTCAGATAACATTTGGTGAGCTTCTTTTTGCCTGCCTTGTTGTTGCCAGAGACGCGCGAGGCTCATGGTCGCGCGGAGTTCAAGGGATTTAGCTTGCTGTCTCTGGGCGATCTCGATAGCTTTCAGAAAACATTCCTCCGCCTCTCGCTCTACCTCCGCCTGGGTGCTGGGTGTTAGGGGCTGGGGGCTAGTTTCTATTTTTGCCTTTTGCCTTTTGCCCTTTGCTTTTTGATTTGTTTGGACCCCTAGACTCTGGACGCTAGACTGGGCGAGCGTTAGCTCGCCTTTCAGCCGATACAGTTCTGCTGCGCAGTGATGCATCCCCATTCTCTCCACTGCGGGAAATGCCTCAGCCAGAACGGCGAGCCCGTCCTCGGTTTGTTCCGCTTTTCCATACGCTTCAGCGAGCAGCACCAGCAAATCCGGCCGTCCCGCCTCTGCTCCCGTGGCCCCGAAGGCGGCCAGACCCCGGCCCATCTGTGCGATTCCCTCTGGGCTTTGTCCCTGCTCGGTGAGTGCCAAGCCTCGCAGCATAGTTCCGTACGCTAACCACGCTGGAAACTCCTGCGCAGCACAGAGGGCAATGGTCGCCTCTGCCCGTTCCTGGACTACCTGGAACTCCCGACGGAGCGTGTGGAGTTCGGCAGCAAAAACCAGGGCATGTGCCAAGTCAAAGGGGATTGAGGACTCACGGGCTAAGGTGAGTGCTTCAGAACTCCTCTGCAGGGCTTGGTCCGGATAGCCAAGATACCATAAGGTCCGGCTTGCATAGGTGCGACACACCACCCCGGGGTCCTGCCCATAGCGAAAGGCATGGGAGCGGTGCTGCTGAGGGTTATAAAGGATCAGAGCCTGTTCCAGGTGTGTCCGGGCTGAGGCAAGCTCTCCCTGGAAGTACAAGGTTGACCCTACTGCACGGTGGGCTTCCAGCAGGAACGCAGGCTCGTGGGCGCTGTGGGCTAAGCGCAGGAGTTGCTCCGCTCGCTCTCGGGCCGTCTGTAACTCTATTCGCATTAAATAGAATACCCAGAGTCCAAATAGCACTGGGAAGAGCTGCAGGGCCTCCCCCACCTGCTCACACAGTTCCAATGCCCGGGTGTAGATCCGTTCCACCTCTGGAGCCCCATAGCCCTTGGTGGCGATCAGAGGCTGGCCCAGGGCGGCTTGTAACGTCAGTTCTTGCCGGGTGCATTCAGGTGTGTCCGGCAATACCTTGAGCAACTTTAACCCCTTGGTGAGTAAGTTGATCGCTTCCTGGTGGGCTGAGCGTCGCACGGCATTCTCTCCCGCCTGTTGCAGATACTGCACCGCCCGGCGGTAATCCCGTCCACGCTCAAAGTGCACCGCTAGTTCGACAGCAATCTCTCTGGCCCGCTCACCATAAGCCGCCTCTTCCCGCTCGCCGATTTGCTTGTGTAGAGTGACCCGCTGTCCTACCGGTATCCTCTCGTAGACCACCTCTTGATACAGCGCGTGCAGGAAGCTGTAACGGGTGGCAACCGTACCGTCCGGCCACTCATTCGTTCCAGCAAGGCGCAGGAATTGGTCTCGGCGGGCTAGCCCCGTGCACTGTTCTTCAACTGCCTCTAGTTCTGTCCCTACACCCGCTGCAACCGCCGCCGCGGAAAACTCTACACCTGCCACACTCGCCGCCTCCAACATCCCCCGTTCCTTCACGCTCAGCCGCTCCACCTGTTGCTCAATCATCTGGCGCAGACCCTCTGGCACGGCCCCTACGGTGTCCCTCTCCTTTTGCACCGTCCATTGTCCATCTGCTTGCACAAACACGCCTTGCGACAGCAACTGATCGACGACGTTCACCATGAACAGCGGATTGCCGTCCGTGCGCTGGTGAATAGCACGTGCTAAGCGGTGGAAGGAGGCACGGTCGTGCTCCTCTACGGTAAACCGCTTCACCAGGTACTCGGCGACGTGCTTTTCTCGCAGAAAATCCACCGTCAGTTCCTGACATTGGCCATGCAGGTGTAACTCCTGTTTGACCGCTTTGAGCGGGTGCTCGCGCGCTAACACCTCCACCGGGCGGTATGTCCCGATGATCATCAACCGGGCACGCTCTCGCCGTCGTGCGATGAAGGCCAGCCAATCGAGCGTGGACACGTCGCTCCAGTGCAGGTCTTCGAGCCACAACACCAGCGGTCGCTTCGTGGTCATTTCCTCTATCGCTTCGGCCAACTCCCGTAGCATTCTCACCTGAGTTGCTCCAGCCGTCTTGCCCTGCAGAGCCGTGGCCTCTGCGGTCGTGAGCAAGGACGGCAACTGCACCAGCCACGTTGGAGCATACTGTTTCAGCACCGCGACAAGTTGCGCTCCATCTGGTTCGCGACAGAGTCGCCCTAAGGCTTCCAACACCGGCAGGTAGGGCTCCCCCGTGCCGTAATGTTCAATGCATTGCCCGTGAGCGAAGCTCACAGGTGAGGCTAGAGGCTTGAGACTTGAGGCTTGTGGGGAGAGGGCTAGTCCCCAGCCTCCAGTCTCTAGTCTCTGCCGAAAGGCGTCGACCAGCGAGGTCTTACCAATTCCCGGCTCACCCGTGACGAAGAGAAGTTGACGCTCACCGCTCAGGGCTTTGTCTAACCACTCGTGCAGTTGCTGTAGTTCTGCCTCGCGGCCCACGATGCTGGGGGTTGGGTGCTGGGGGCTAGGGGATGGTTGGGAATTCTGCCTACTGACTATTTTCGCGATGAACCGAAATCCGCGTCGGTGGACGGTCTCGATGTAATGAGCATTGTAGGCATCGTCACGCAGCACACGGCGCAGCTCCTGGATGCACACGGTGAGCGCCGCATCGCTCACCACCGTGTCAGCCCACACGGCCTGGAATAATTCCTCCTTAGTCACTACCTGGCCTTCACGGTCCACCAAATAGCACAGCACCGCCAACGATTTCGGCGTGAGCTTCACTGCTTGTGTGCCTTTCCACAACTGTCCATTTCCGGGGGCAAGCTGGTAAGGACCGAAGCTAAGAAGTTGCTCTGCCTGCATTTTTCGATACCCAGCGCATTCTCACGCACGTCCAAGGAAATCTTAGAGAAATCTTAGAGTTTGCTTATGACTCTTCATCGCTGTGCCACTACTCTCCTGGCACAGAGGGCGGGCGAATGCAAGCGACACGTGCCCGCCAGGAGGGAGGTTCTCTGTGCCGCAAGACAAAACAGAGCAGGCCCCATTATCCGTCCACTGGGCGTTTGTCGTGCACTTTCGGGTGAACAGCGACGTAACGCAGGGACGACTCGCCGGACGAGTAGAGCATGTGGTGTCCGGACAGAGCGCGCATTTTGCTTCGCTGGAGGAGCTGCTGGCCTTCATCGCACGGGTGCTGGTGACGGGGCGCGCACCACCACAACAAAGCTCAAAAAGAGGCGAGTGAAAATTCACGAGATGGGACCCTGCCGCCATGAAACAGGGTCGAACTTAGAGAAACCATAAAAACAAACACCAGACAAAACTTACCTGTAAAGAAGGGGCACATTATGAAACAGATCTTCACATTGTGGCTTGTACTAGCTGCGCTCGCTAGTCGTCTCACAGCACCTGCCCATGCCGATGCTGTCCTCGATTGGAACCAGCATGCAGCTACTGCCATCATTTCCCCGGCACCCATCGGAGCCGGGAAACCTGCAGCCATTGGGCTGGTAGACTTAGCGATCGTCCATACCGCCATCTATGACGCCGTTAACGCCATCGCCGGCTCCCCTTTCGAGCCTTATGCGGTCACCCCGACCGTGACATTGCCTGCTTCACCTGAGGCTGCCGCCGCCACCGCGGGCCACGATACCTTGGTGGCCCTCTTCCCCACACAGCAGGCCGACCTTGATGCCAAATATGCCGCGTCGTTGGCACAAATCCCCGACGGCCCAGCCAAAACTAATGGCATTGCGGTCGGGCAGCAGACTGCCGCCGGCATTCTCGACCTACGGGCAGATGATGGCCGCACTGAGGTCGTGCCCTATACGCCAGGCAGTGGGCCTGGGGTGTGGAATCCCACGCCTCCGGCCCTCCTTCCGGCCCAAACCCCCCAGTTGGCTACTGTCTTACCCTGGACGCTGGAGAGCCCCGATCAATTTCGCGCGCCTGGTCCGCCCAAACTGACCAGTAAAAAGTGGGAACGCGATTATAATGAGGTCAAGAACTTGGGACGGGCGACCGGTAGTACGCGCACGGCTGAGCAGACTAGCGTCGGCTTCTTCTGGGCGGACCAGCCGCTGTTGCAGTGGAATCGGGCGTGGCGCGGCATTGCCATAGCCCAGGGTCTCTCGCTCGAAGAGAACGCCCGCTTCTTTGCGCTGCTGGCTACGGTCAGTGCGGACTCCTGTATCGCGTGTTGGGATTCAAAGTATTTTTATGGCTTCTGGCGACCGGTGACTGCGATCCGGGCAGGGGATACGGATGGGAATCCGAAGACTGCGCCGGACCCGGAGTGGATTGGCTTAGCAGTGACGCCCAATCACCCGGAGTATCCGGCTGCCCACGGCTGCTTGAGTGGGGCGATCACGCACGCGCTGCGGTACTTCTTCGGAACGGATGATGTCGAGTTTACCATCGACAGCAATGTGCCTGACCCTACGAAACCACCGCCGCCAGTCGTGCGTTCCTACAGCAGCTTCTCGCAGGCGCTGGAGGAGGTACTTGATGCGCGCGTCTACGGGGGAATGCACTACCGCACCTCAACTCGCCACGGAGAGAAGATCGGCAAGCAGGTCGCTCGTTTCGCTACACGCCACTTCTTCCGCCGTGCCAAACCGTGATACAAGAATAGCCGGGTGGACACGATCTGCCCGGCTGAGGAAGCGGGGCGAAGTGAAGAGGAAAGGAAGTTTTCGGGGGACTCACGTTCGTTACTGTTCCTCAATCGTAACTTGTTCATCGGGTAAAAGCGAAAGCGAACCTTCCGGCTCTTGTCCACAACCTTCAGCACAGGTGCGGAGCAGGAGATCGCTCACCAGTCGTTCTTCTCCTTGTCGGTCGCGAGCACCTTTCTGCAACGTCAATGAGTAGACACGGGTCTGTCGGGCTGTGCAGAGTCCGATATGAGCACGATGGTCGCCCTTCTTCGGTCGGTCGGTGACGAGTGCCGCCGTGCACGAGAGCCCGATCACTGGTATGGCATCGTTCTCTCGGAAAGTCGTTGCTCGTTGATATGCTGCTTGGGCGAGGGCTGCGGCAGTATCAACGGACACTGCCTGCACTGGTGAGGAACCTAAGAACTCTTCGAGTGATTTTTCACTGTACGGCACTAATGCCTCAAGGAGGGTGCGAGAGGCTCCCGGAACGGCCAGCAAGTCCGCTATCGCTTGTGCCCCACCACCGGTGACGACAATTACAGCCATCACCGGGGCGTCATGGATTTGGGCGATGAGAGAAAATCTGTCCATTGGAAAAGCGGCAAATTAAAAGGCAAAAAGCAAAAATATCACAAACCTGCATGATTCTTGGTCACTTTTTCTTTACCCTTTGCTTTAGCGACCGCTTTCGAGAGCATGGCCCGAAGCTGAGTCGCTTCGTCAAGCAAATCTGCCAATCGTTCTGAGGGGAGGGTTTTAGCTCTGACAAGAAGGCGCAACCAAAATGTGATTCGCGCATTTCTTTCAGGGCGATTTGCAACTTGTGAACAAAGTCCCCTTTAGACTCTGTACCTTGTGCCTCTTCGTAATTGGCTCCTACAGACGTTGCGCTACGGAGAAGCTGATCTCCTATACGCCTGCCCACGAGCGTTCTTGGAAGAGCTTCAACCAACTTGATGACACGTGCCCCATATTCGAGTAACCGCTCATCAAGTTCCTGACGCTCTTCCATTTTTGATTTTTAATTTTTGCTCTTTGATTTTTGATTTCTCTTACGCTTCGAGAATTCTCCGCGCCTCTTCCGGCGTAGCCACCTCGTGCCCCATGCCTTTGATCATAGTGACCGCTCGCTCGACGATCTGCGGATTAGTCAACTGCCCTTCGCGCGCATACTGATAATCTTCCAGCCCAATGCGCACGTGACCACCAAGACTCACGATCGTTGGCACGAGTGGCAGATTATCTCCGCCCAGCGTCGCGGCAAACCAGTTGCAGCGCACGCCTTTCAACATGTCGAGATAGGCTTCCAGGCTCTTTAATGACGGCGGTAAACCGAACGGCAATTCTGGTCCTCCCAAGTAGAATTTAAGTAACAAGGGTTCGGTCAGTACGCCTTGCTCCAAGAATATCAGGGCCGCGCGCAGGAAGCTTGCATCGAAAATCTGTAGGGTCGGACGCAAGCCAAGCTCGCGCGAATTTTCGAGAAAGTAGCGAATCGTGTCGTAGGAATTCTTGTAAACGAAGTTACTCCCGTGAACGGTTTTCGTCCGGGCATCGTAGGAGACGAGGTTGACGGACCCCATGTCGCCTGCACCGAGGTCAGGTTTGGTTTTCGGATCTTTGGAGAGTTCAATAAAATGCTGAAAACGCGGAGCCGGATCATCACCGAACGGAAATGTCGGCCACAGCAGCGGTTTGCATTTCTCCCGGGTGCGCCGGTACACCTCGGCATAATAAGGAACGTCCTGCACCCATTCCCCGTTTTCCGGGTTACGGACATGAAAGTGGATTAGTGCCGCCCCAGCTTTGCAGGTCGCAATCGCATCATCAGCGATCTCTTGCGGGCTATACGGAATGTGCGGATTGAGATTACGCATCGCATTCCCGTTAATTGCGGACTCGATCATGATTTTGGCCATAGGGCCCTCCTTTGGACAGTAATATAGCCTGCGTCTTACCGTATTTTTGAGGAGAGTGCCAGGTTTGCGTAAAGCGTAATGCGTAAAACGGAAGAGTCAGTTCTCAGTGGCTTTGTTGCATAACTTGTTTGCCTAATTCTTCATTCTTAATTTTTAATTCTTCATTTGTTCCTCTTCGCATATCGTCCGTAACGCGTGCCATTGTTTCTTAGTCAGCGCGTTTCCTGTTCCCTGTGTACGTTCCTGAATAGCAGCGACACGTGCCACATCGGTTGGATGGGTAGAAAGAAATTGCCCCGCGCGGGAGGCTGTTTCCTGTTCGGTTGCTGAGGGAGAGACGCTATTCTCTTCACTGTGTTGCTGACGAGTGAAAAACGCGACCAATCCGTCTCCGCGGATGTTGGCTTTGTTTAGCATATCAACGCCGACCTTGTCCGCTTCAGCCTCGTCTTCACGGTTGTACGAGAGTTGCAAGAGGAATTCACCAAGTCCAGTAACAGAGAACGAAGAACCACTCCCCCCTGTCAGTGCCCCAATCACCAGGCGTAACCCCGCAGCACGCAACAAGCCACGCATTGGATGGCGTTGGACTTCGTGCGCCATCTCGTGCGCGAGGATCCCAGCCACTTCTTCTGGCGATTGTGCCGTCGCGATCACCCCTTGAAATAAAATAATATGACCACCAGGGAGCGCAACCGCATTCACGAGAGGGTTGCTGCTGACCCGCACCTTGAACGGAAATGGCGGTGTTGTCGTTGCGGTCAAGCGTTCGGTCAGTACCTGCAAGGCGGCCTGCCCTTCTACGCTTTCACACGCGGAGACATCCTCACCTAAGAAACCCAACATCTGCTCGCCCCACATTTGCTCCCATCGGGCAGGCACGAGATGTGCGAGTGGTCCAGCCAAGAAAGGGACTCCCTTCAACAAGCCGACAGTAACGAGCACGAGAATGGCTCCCCATAACAGGAGATGCCCTGTCGCGTTGTCCCCCCCATAACGGTGTTGGCGGAAGCGGGGTAATTCTCTTCCGAGCAGATCAAGGAGTTCATGGCTTGCCAAAATGAGGCACGCCTCACCATGATCACGATGCGACAACCGGATCGGTTGTCGCCGGTACACTTCACCAGTGAGCCGCAAACCGGGAAAGGACCATTCCTTCAGCAACGCATCGTGTCGATCAAAAATCTGTAGTTGGTTGGCAACACAGACAATCTTGACTGGATGCCGCTGAGCTGTCTGTCCATCGGTAAAGTATCCATCGAAGACCATACGTCTGCCTCACACCTCGTTCATACCGAACACCCCAATAAGCCCTTCGCCAACCGACGAGGCGGGTTGTTCACATTGCGCAATCACTTCATACGTCACCGGCCCTTCGACAGTGAGGTGAAGGCAGAGTGCTCGCGCTTTCCGTAACAGCGTCAACGGATATGCCAACCCTAACGTCCCTAATAAGAGCAACCAGTTCCCGAGTGTCAAGCGTAATAGTTGGCTTCCAGAGAGAGTCACGGCAAAGCATGCACCTTGAAATTGTGTATGTGCGGCGATGTAGCGGTATTCCGCGGCTTTATACCAGAACCAAATGAGCCCCAACGTCGGAATCGTCAGCACATAGGCCAAGAGAAAATGCCCAAACATCTCCCGTCCTTTGCCATCGTACACAAACTGTTCACTGCCAAACCAGGTATTGTTGAGCAGATAACTTGTCAGGTGGTTACGCCGGAAAGGGCTAGACAAGCCAAGCGTGAGGATATTCACTAGTTGAGAATACAACACTTTCTTGGCATAGGTTCCAGAAGAACCAGAGAGACCAAAGCGAATGCTCCGCCAGCAGGTGCGGCTCAGGAGATACCGTCGGGCGCTGTACGCACCGATCCCAGCCAGGAGGTAGAGTGTAACAGCAAACGCGATCGCTACTGTTCGCTCAACTCCGGGAGCAATCAGCGACAAGCCGTAGTCCAATCCTTCGGACATGACCACAAGGCAGGCAAAGATACCGAGTGCTCCTAAGAAACCACGGAATAACTCTCCACCACGACCGGTATACTGAAAGCCGTCATTGTCAAAGCTGATCTGACTCCACAGATACTGCCGGACACGAGTCTTTCCCCAGAAACGATAGAGCCCCACCGTCACCATGCTCAGAAGGATATTCACCAGAAAAAGCCGGAAGATTTCACTTCCCATCGCGTCACAGTGAAAGCGTTTTGTTTCTCCACCGTCCCAAAAGATGTTCGGTTGCATAACGGTGTCCTTTTCAGGCATGAGACCAATGCCTCTCTTCCTTATCGGCAGGAGGCGCGGATTTTTTACTGGAGCGACAGATGACTAGCGGCATTGGAGGTACAACCTACCCGGCTGGTCTCTCCTCGCAAGAATGGCTTATAATTGTTACCACTATGGGCCTGGTCTACACCAGCATTAGCTTATCGAATCCGCGAGATCCGATTCTCAGGGCTGTCGAAGTCGAGGCGCTCGTTGATACCGGCGCAACAACACTGTGCATCCCCGAACATGTTACGTTACAACTGCAATTACCGGCAATCGAACAACGCGAAGTTGTCACGGCTGATGGAAAGTCCCACCTGGTGTCGTATGTCGGACCAATCCAGGTGAAGTTTGAGAACCGAACGTGCTTTACCGGCGCACTGCTGCTGGGGGATTCCGTGCTCATGGGTACGGTCCCGATGGAAGACATGGATCTCGTGGTTCAGCCCAGGGAACAGAAAGTTACAGTCAATCCGAAAAGCCCTAATATCCCGTCTGCGATTGTAAAGTGAACAGTCGCCTACAAAGCCGCGACTCTAAGTCAGACCACACGATATTGGTACACGGGCTACTAAACCCGTTCATGCTGAGCCCTTCGACGTTGCTCAGGATAAACTACGCCCGCAGGGCGAAGTCGAAGCATGCGCACGACTGGATTTGTCGCCCTTCGACTTCGCTGCGCTACGCTCAGGACGAGCGGGAAAATGTCCCACTGTAAGTGAGGAAATGTACGCAGGGTGCCACGGGCAGCTTGCTGCCTGTGCGACATAACACTGGTGCACAAAGCCGCCAGTGGCACCCTTACTTTCCAGGTCGCATGAAAGTGAAAACCGCTATACGTGAACGTGGGGGGATACAGTGGTGGCAGGTGACCGCGAGCGTCAAGCGGATTTCCCGGTCTTAATCCGAGTATCAACTATCGATCATATATCGGCAAATTGTTTGATACGAACCTTGCCATCAGGAAAATAAGCGACAATATCGAGTGTTCCCCCCATAGCCTCAACGTAACTTCTCAGAGTGCTTACATACATATCTGTCCGATGCTCTAGTTTTGATACCGACGCTTGCTTCGCCCCAAGCACTTTCGCAATTGCCTCCTGCGACATTTTCCGCGCTTGTCGAAGTTCTTGGAGAGGCATCTCCTGGAGAAGCTCTCGCGTCCGTTCAGTAACGCGTGCCTGTCGCTCCGGTGATAGTTTTGAGCGGAGTTCTCCAAATTTTTTAGTCATTGGTCAGCCCTTCTCTCTTTAACTGTGATAAATGGTTATCGTAAATAACGTACAATAGCCCTTATAGCATATTCCTTCAAGGCTATATTCGTTAGTCTCAAACTTTCAATGCGAAGCAGCCTCCTAACACTTAACACCAATGTCCAGCCTGACTGTCTTTACTGCTCGGCGCGCAGGCGCGTCACTATCAGAGGGTCAATTTTACTTTTCACCGTACGACGGTCGAGTTGTAGTCGCCGGGCGGTTTCTTCGTAGCTGCCGGTTTGCGCATACACCACGGTGCAGTACCGGCGTAGGAGTTCGTCAGCGGTCAACTCCCCATTTGTTATCGCTTGCAACAGGTCGCCTTGTGTCGTCACCGCACGAGTCTGCGTCGGGTGATATTCTTTGCGGACCAGCACATTCCGCAGGCATTGTTCTAATTCGCGGATATTTCCCGGCCACGGATACTCGCGACCGAGGTGTTGAATGATCCAATTTTCAACTTCTCCTGCCAACGCCTCGGCCTCAGCGCCAACAACCCGACGCGCAATGAAGATCAGCAGTTCACGCAGAACTTCCGGCGATTCTCGCAGTTGTTCCTGTAACGAGGGTGTTGTCACCAAATCGGAACAGAGACGATAATAAAAATCTTCACGGAAACGCCCTTCTTGCATTGCCTGGGCGAGGTCCCGATTAGTCGCAGCGATCAACTTCCCACGAAAGTGGTGCTCAGTGGTATCGCCCAACGCCTGGAAGGTCCGACTTTGCAGGACACGTAACAACTTGACCTGAATCGCGATGTCAAGATCGCCTATTTCGTCGAGGAAAACTGTCCCTAGCAGCGGACACACTTCGAGCCAGCCACGGCGATCATGCAGCGCGCCAGTAAACGCGCCGCGCCGATGGCCAAACAATTCGGATTCCACCAGAGTTGCAGGAAGTGCAGATAGGTTAATCGCAGAGAAAGAGCTGGCAAAGTCTTCAGTAAAGGTCTGCGTCTTGGGCTCAAAGGGAATATAGCGAGAGAGGCCAATTGCTCTGGCTACCAGTTCCTTTCCCGTTCCCGATGGACCACGAATGAGGGTAGTAAAATCCCCCATGCGGTCATAGAGGGAACGGCGGTAGCGGCGCATGTCGTGCGTGAAGATCGACTGCCACACGGCGGCTCGTAATCGCGCGGCGGCCATCGAACTGCCGATGATCGACTCGATGATGTGATGAAACGCACGTCTAAGCTGAAAGAAGCACGCAAAGAGATGTGGTGCATCATACGACACCGGCAGTGTCATATGCAGAATGTGAAAGAAGGTCTCCCAATCATGAGTGAACTCTGTGTAGAATCCCCAGCGATGAGCACCACGTTTCTGGTTGAGGGCCTGAACGATAGCGTCGTAGAAGCGAGGTTGATAACGATTGAATAAGACGAAGAGCGCCGCATCCTCATAGAGCAGCAGGTCCTGCTCCGTTGCCACAGCACTCTTCGTGAGCCGTTCTCGTATTTTCTGAACGTTGAGTTCCACCCGTTCAGCAACTCGCGCATTATTGGCGCGAACGGCGTCGGGAGCATTCACTTGCATACTCCACACCGGCTCGCCTTCAACAAAGTCGGCTCCTAAGATCGCCCGCTCCGCGTTGATCCGCTCAGGTAAGAACGGGTTGCAGTAGGCCAGAGTGGACACCGCCCGCAGAAACGTCCGTTCCTCCGAGGTTAAGAGCGCCATGCTGTTCTCCTCCTCCCTGAATGAACAGCCAATGTACAGCCCTCGGCACTCACTGTCCAAGCGCGGTCTGTCTTCCTCCTCTTTCCTGTCTTACAAGGCTAGTACCGTGTCTCATAAATTTGTGAGCAGTTTGTAGGGCGTGCGAAGCGCGCCAAATCGCTGGCACGTGGTACGCGCCCTACGGTTTTACCGCTAATGAACTTGCGAGACACGGTACTAGGTTTTTATCAAGTTGTGCCAAGATTCGTCATTCCTCAGAAATGAGAGCGCGATACCCGACAATCCCCTTTCCCGGATATAAGAGGGGATTGTAAAAAGCTCTCTCCTACAGGAAAAGGAGAAAGGTTACTCAATGGAATCAAAGCATGTCCCGTGGTATGAAGAGGTTGATGAAAAAGGAACCCGTGAACCTGAAAGCTTTTGCTCAGTACATCCAGGGCAAATCCATAACTCAGCTCTTGCACCACGCTCGCAAGGAAAGTCTGAAGCGCATCTTGGCGCACGAGGAAACAATCCCTACCCCGCGCAAGAAGCCAGAGCAAAAACGTACGGGAACACGATAAGTGTTGTATCTCGATACGTCTGTCTTGTTGGTCTACACGCTGACACAGGCGATCGAAACGGAGCGCGTGCCGGCGACGGAAGCGCTCTTTCGCAAAATTGCTACAAGCTCCTTGCTTGAGGCGACCTCTTTCTATGCGCTGCAAGAGATTCACATCTTTGCTATTGAGAGCACGCCAGACTTTCCAACTGGAGCGGCGTATGGCAAAGCTGCACTCGAAAAAATCTTGGCCCTTCCTATGTTGCTCTTGCCTCTGGTTTCCCGTACGGAGCGGAAACTGCACGCCCATAAATTTACGGCGTTGCGTGACGCGACGGACATCCCGCACGCCATAGCTGCGGCAGTCTACGGATGTGACACCATCGTCGCTTACGACACCCATTTCCGCGCTATCTCTCACATCATCCCCTACAAGACACCAGAAGATTTTCTGTAGTGTCCGTCACGCCCCCAGCAAGTACGGGACAAGCTCTGGCCTTCTCTCAAGAGGAAGTATTTCTCCAGCCGTATCGAGATTCGTCGTTCCCGCGAAAGCAAGTCTGAGCACAGTCGAAGGGCGGGAAACCAAGTGGAAAAGAGATGGAGGTGCGAGATAGAGAGGAGTGGGGCGGGCTTTATCTCTGTCTCCGTCTTATCCACTCTGGATGCCCACCGGCACGGGCATGACAAGAAAGAGCATTCGCTGGTACAGGCGCGTAGCAAAGGACACTGGACATTAAATGTATAGCTCTCGACATCTAATGTTCCAATAAAAACCACTGTGACAGAAACGGACCAACCCTCACACAGCGTAAGTTTCTAGTTTGCCAAGCGAATCCTAACAGGAGTATGGTCTGGCATAGCCTTTGCGCTGAGAGTTGGGCAATTGCAGTCGCTCACGCAAAGGAGACCAATGCATGGAAGGGACCACGATGACCAATGTCGTAATGACGACTTCGGTGGAAGACGACACACAGCCACAAACTACGCCTCGTTCACTCTCCTCGCTCGTCGGCCTGCTCGTCTCTTACTTTCTCGGCGCGTTTAACGACAACGTCTACAAGATGGTCGTCTCACTGCTCGCGGTTGATATGGCCGGGCAAGCCGGAGGCGGTGGCAGCGCGCTCTCGGCAATCGGCGCGGTCTTCGTCCTCCCGTTCTTTCTGTTTTCTGGTTACGCTGGCTACGTCGCCGATGTTTTCAGCAAGCGCTCGGTCCTGGTAGCCAGTAAAGTTGCAGAAATCGCCATTATGGGCCTGGGTGGCTTTGCCCTCTTGTCTGGCTCGCTTCCGTTTATGCTGGCTGTGCTCTTCTTGCTCGCTCTGCAAGCAACGTTTTTTAGTCCGGCTAAATACAGCATTCTACCGGAGTTGGTTGACGATAAAGATCTCTCACGAGCGAACGGATTGTTAGAGATGACTGGGTTCCTGGCGATCATTCTGGGGACTTCGCTGGGTGGCATCATGTTCGCCGCCTGGAAAGATCAGCTTGGGCTTTTGGGCATGATACTGACGGCAATCGCCGTAGTTGGCACGGCAGCGAGTTTTGCTGTTCCGTCGGTTCCGGCTTCCGGAGCAACAAAAACGTTCACCCTGAATCCCTGGTCCGAAATCACTAGTGGGTTCCAGCGCTTCATCAGCGAGCGGACCTTATGGCTCACCGTTGTCGGTATTGCTTACTTCTGGTTCCTGGGTGCGTTGTTCCAGTTAGACCTGCTGCTGCTCGGCAAAGAAGTCATGCACCTTGACGACCAACGTATCGGTTTCTTAGGTGCATTTCTCGCGGTCGGCATTGGCGTCGGCAGCGTTCTCGCCGGTCGTTTGTCAGGTCAGAAGGTGGAATTGGGTCTTGTCCCGCTCGGCGGATTAGGTATGGGCCTGTTTTCTTTCTTCCTCGCTTCTTCCTCGTCATCATACGTGCAAACCAGTTTTGCTCTCGCCCTGTTAGGGCTGGCTAGTGGTTTCTTCATCGTCCCCCTCAACGCCTCATTACAACAAAAAGCAGAGCGGGAAGAGAAGGGACGGTTGTTGGCCACCAGTAATTTCCTCAGCACTGGTGGTATTCTCCTCGCTTCTGGAGTGTTGTGGCTCTTACGTGAGTATCTGCAAATCTCAGCCGATCGTATTATTCTCATTGCCGGCTTTTTTACGCTGCTGGCAACCGCCTTCGCGTTGTATCTCCTCCCTGATTTTCTGGTGCGCTTCTGCCTGTGGTTTCTGACCCACACAATTTATCGCATTCGCATCGTCGGACAGGAAAACGTGCCGCTGCGTGGTCCCGCACTGCTGGTGTGCAACCATATCTCGTTCGTCGATGGTCTCCTGGTGGGTGGCTGCGTCCAGCGATTTATTCGTTTTCTCGTCTACAAACCGATTTACGAGCACAAGGCACTGAACTGGTTCATGCGTTTTATGAAAGCCATCCCCATCGAAAGTGGCAATCGCAAAGTGATATTCGACTCCCTCGAGCGCGCGAGTGAACAACTGCGCCAGGGCCACGTCGTTTGCATTTTTGCTGAAGGTGCCATCAGTCGCACAGGCAACCTACTTCCCTTCAAGCGTGGGTTTGAACGCATCATGCAAGGGTTAGACAATGTACCGGTCATTCCGGTGCACCTCGACCGGTTATGGGGGAGTGTGTTCAGCTTCAAAGATGGGCGCTTCTTCTGGAAGTGGCCACAACGGTTCCCCTATCCAGTGACCGTCTCCTTTGGCACTCCCCTGCCCTCAACAGTGAAAGCAGACGAGGTGCGGCAAACTATCGCCGAGTTGGGCAGCGCGGCTGTGGATCATCGTCGCAGTAAGCGTGACCTTCTACACCTCCGTTTCATCGACACCGCTAAACGACAGTGGTTCTCGTTCTGTATGGCCGATTCCACTGGAAGGGAGTTGACCTATGGAAAGACCTTGATCGGCAGTCTCTTGCTGGCACGCTGGCTGCGCAGACAGCGACTGCAAGACCAAACGTTGGGGCTCCTACTGCCAGCCTCAGTTGCTGGCACCTTGGCCAACATTGCAACTCTCATTGCTGGGAAGGTGCCCGTGAATCTGAATTTCACCGCTGGCCGTGAAGCAATGACCGCAGCCATTCAGCAGTGCGGCATTCAAACCATTCTTACCTCGCGTATCTTTCTAAACAAAGCTAATCTCGAAGCATTCAACGATATAGCGGGTATGGTGTTTATCGAAGATATTCTGAAGGATGTTACCGCCGCCGTACGCGGATGGACCGCAGTCGTGGCGTTCCTCACCCCTACCCGCTTGCTTCAACGCCTGTGCAATCGTGAGCGCAAGACTCCGCACGATCTCGCCACGGTTGTTTTCTCTAGTGGTAGCACTGGTACTCCGAAAGGGGTGATGTTGTCGCACAACAACGTCCTGTCAAATGTCGAGTCAATTCAACAAGTGTTCATCACAACCAAAGAAGACTGTGTAATGGGTGTGCTTCCGTTGTTTCACTCGTTTGGATTCACCGGCACGGTATGGTTACCGCTCATCGTCGGCTGGCGAGTCGTCTATCATCCCAATCCGCTCGACGCCAAAACTATTGGTGAGATGGTCCAGAAGCATAGAGCCACCGTGCTCATTAGTACGCCGACGTTCTACGCTTCGTATCTCCGGCGTTGTACACCGGAAGAGTTTTCTTCGTTGCGTTTTGCCATCGCTGGTGCGGAACGCTTGCAACCAGCCCTCGCGCAGGCGTTCAAGGAGAAGTACAGGCTTGATCTTCTTGAGGGCTACGGTTGTACAGAAATGTCTCCCGTCATCTCGGTCAATGTTCCCGATGTTGAACACGGTTCGTATCGTCAGATTGGTTTCAAGGCCGGGACCGTCGGGCATCCGCTCCCGAACGTCGTTGTCAGAGTGGTTGATCGGGAGACGGGGGCAACCCTGCCATTTGGGCAAGAAGGTCTTTTGTTGGTGAAAGGTCCAAACCGCATGTTGGGATACTTGGGGCAGCCGGAACGAACCGCTGAAGTCTTGCGCGATGGTTGGTACATTACTGGCGACATTGTTACCCTCGACGACGACGGGTTTATCCGCATTACTGACCGTATCTCTCGCTTTAGCAAGATCGGAGGGGAGATGGTTCCTCATCTGCGTATCGAAGAAGCAGTCAATCAGATTCTGGGTGATACGCACTGCATCGTCACTGCGGTTCCGGACGACCAGAAAGGGGAACGCCTCGTGGTTCTGTATACTCATCCTAGATTCACAGCGGACCAACTCTGGGAGCAGTTGCATCAGATGGACCTCCCCAAGCTATGGATTCCCAAACGTGAGCATTTCTACACGGTCGAGGCCTTGCCTCTCCTTGGAACGGGGAAGGTGGATCTGCACACTGCGAGAAGCACGGCGATGGCACTGAGCGGCCTGGAAAGGCAACAATTACGCTAATTAAATCGACAGTCCGTGCCGATATTCCTTTTAGAGCTACGACCTCCACCACGAAAAGGAGCTATTATGGCTAGTATTTTTAAGCGTATCAACGACATCATCACCGCCAACATTAACGACCTCATCGATCGGGTCGAAGATCCGGAACGGATGATTAAGCAAATTATCCGTGAAATGGAAGAGAGCATTAACCGGGCGAAAGAAGGGGGGATCGACGCGATTGCCAGCGAGAAGCAGCTCCGGAAAGACCTGGAACATCACCGCCGCCAGTCCGCCGAATGGCTCCAGAAGGCCGAAGAAGCGTTGCAAGCCGAGCAAGAAGACCTCGCTCGCATGGCACTCATGCGCAAGAAAGAGCACGACAACATTCTTAAAGCACTCGAACCGTCGTGGGAAGCGGCCCAAACCACTAGTGAACAGCTGAAAGCGCAGTTGCACGCTCTTGAAGCAAAATTAGAGGAAGCGCGACGGAAGCGGAGTTCGTTGGTGGCCCGGCAACGCGCCGCCGAGGCACGGCAGTATATGGATACAACCTTGTCTCACTTCCAGGACGGCCTTAAGGCACATGCAAACTTTGCTCGGATGGAAGACAAGGTCACAGAGATTGAAGCCAGGGCTGAAGCAGTGGCCGAGGTCAGTAATACAACCTCCAAGATGGAGAAGGAGTTCCTCGACATGGAAGTGAAGTGGGAGGTGGAAAACGAACTCGCAGCGCTCAAAAAGAAGGTGGCAGGATAGGAATGAGGTATACATTCTGAACTTGAGGCAGTAGACACGGTCTGATCACAGCACAGCTACGTTGCTCCTAAACCCTTTCAACCCTGCCATCCTGAGTCCTTCGACTTCGCTTCGCTACGCTCAGGGCGAACGGTACTGTCTGCTTGTGTTTAGATCCCGTTCGTGCTGAGCGTCGTCCGTAGGGCGGAGTCGAAGCATGAACGGCGTTATCCACATCTCAAATAGGAAAACTATATGGGTTGGGTACTCGTCATTCTCCTGCTGTTGTTCACGAAGCATTGGCTCATTGCCACCCTGGTTGCAGCCTACTGTCTCCACCGCTATTGGTCTGAGTCGTCTCCCCGCAATACGTCAACAGTGAGTGATCGCGCCATCGTCTCTCCTCAGCTCACCTCACCCGTTCGCTCCCCCCAGGAGATCACTGATCTCCTGATTGTACGACTCGAACTTGGTCGTCAGCTTGCCGACGGAACGATCACCGCGGAGTTTTATCATCACGCAGTTGTACAGATCGACACGCTAGGAACAGAAACCCTGAGTCGTGTCGCAATCGCTCCTGATAGTCTACGTTGGCGCGCAGGCCGAGAAGCAGCCTGGAAGTTGTTGGTCCACCGCCGTTTGCTTCCTATCGGTCCACCGCCGTGGCAGGAGAACCAACGCACGAGTGGGGAAACCGTCTGGCATCAACCACAGCAGCTTTCGCTGCCCTTGCCACCGCGTTCTCTCTCACGACCTGAGCAGAGTAAGTCCTCACCGGCAGCCACTGTTATTGCCTCAGTCCAAACGCCACACCCGACTCCGGTTCAGCCACTCCCACCAGAAACCGCAGCGCTCGTATGGAAAACCACCTCGGTCTCGCCTCCAGCTTCTTCCCCTTTCGCGCAATCGACCTCACCACCAACCACGTTGGCCTCAACGCAGCCACGTGAAAGCTACGCCTGGAAACCAACCACACCGAGTGTGCTGGAGCGTGCGTTGCAAGCCGTTTCGGGTTGGCCTGCCCTCATCATTCCGTTCTTGGTGCAGAATATCCTATGGTTCATTGGTGGACTCTGCTTCGTTGCGGGATCGATCTTCTTGGTCTCGTCCACCGCCGGGTTTGCCAAAGGGCTGGTCGTTTCTACCATCCTTCTGATTTACACCCTCGCTATTCTGTGGGCTGGATATCAATTACGCCGTCGCCAACCAAACCTGGGTACCGCCAGTAACGGCTTGCTCATTGTGGGAGTGCTCTTGCTTCCGCTCAACGTCGCGGCCTCTGTGCGTCTTTTGAACAGTGCCCAGTCTCCGTTTGCTCTCCTTGCCAGCGCATTCGTTACCGGGGTCGTCCTCTGGGGCCTCTATTACGCCACCACCCTCGTATCGGGGATCATGGAGCGGACTTTACAAGGCCGTCATCCGCAAGTTTTTTGGGGACTGACACTCTTGCAGCTAGGTGTTCCCTTACTCATACACTTTCCCTCGTGGCCACTGCTTGCCGTCTTTCATCTCTGCTTACTCGGCGTTCTTGCATACGGGCTGGTCGCCTTTGTCCGTGACTGGTTGCACGATATTTTTGTCGAACGGCGCACCGTCGCTTACTACGCCGCAGGAAGTCTCGTGTATGCAGCGACGGTGTCCTTCGTTCATCTCACCTGGGGGTACTACCCACTGCCTGAGCTGCCGAGCGGGTATTACGGTCCATTACTTCTGGCCGTGTGCGCGTTCCTCTTCTTTGTCGATGCACAACTCAAACAATGGTCCACTCAAGTTGCCTTCCTGTCTCGTATCAGTTTCGCCCTCTACGGTCTTTCGGTCCTCGCGCTGTTGTTGAGCGCTGATGGACCAGGCGCACGTATCCTCACGCTGCTCCTTGCCAGCGTTCTGTACGGCTTTGTCGCCTGGCATTATCAGACTCGCGTTCCTCTGCTGTTGCTGATCACCTGCGTCTGTTGGCTCTACGGTGACTTGATTTTGCGCCACGTCCCGACCCAATGGCATTTTTTCGCGAGTCTGCCTGGACTCATAGGAGTGTTTACTCTCAGCCATTGGCTTCAGAGTCGTCGCTCCGCCGAGCTCTCGCTCGTTAGCTATCGGATCTCGCTCGTTACTGCTGCCACACTCACCGGCTGGAGCCTTCTGCATGCGCAGCCTGGAGTGGTAGCGATGAGTACGGCACTGACTCTGATGGCGTGCCTGTTCTATGGGCTCCGGTTCGCGTTACCTCAAATAGCCAACAATCGTGTCACGGTTTTCACAAACAAAATCGGGTTACCAAATAGCCCTTGGTCCTACAGTGTCACACTGATGGGCAGCGTCGCTGCTGCCTACGCTCCATTGTGGCTCGGACTGGACTGGACAACGCAATACGCCTTTGCGCTCACGCTTCTTGCCTCACTATGGAGTGGTGTAGGATTACGTAACTGGCAGAAGGCAGTCACGCAGGAAACAACCACGAGCGAAATCCTGCTCAACAGCGGGTTACTCAACCTGGGCCTCGCTTGCATACTCACGGTGACACTAGCGCTTCCTGACCTCACCACCTATCGCACAGTACCACCTCTCTTCACTCTGATGGGCAGTGTGATGCTATCGCTCAGCCTTGCCCTCCGGGTGCAAGGGCTGTTCTACTGCGTGTTGGGAGTATGGGGTGCGGCTGGAGCGATCTGCAAGCTCACCTACTTTCCTGGACTTAACGCAGGCGTAATCGAAATGTTGATCGCCTTGGGCGTATGGGCCTTGGTGTGGCGGCTCGATACGCAATCAACAAAGAAAGAAGACTTTTCTCCTGAACAGGAAGAATCACGTCTGTTTCTCACCCTACTCTGGCAGTTTCCAGTTTCTGGTAGCATGACAAGAACTGAGGTGTTGCGGGTGCCGCTCCAGCAAACGATGGCTGCATTGTGGATTCTTGGTTTGATCCATCTTGGAGTACGGCTATCCGCAGGCCAGCTCGGTTGGGCATGGGTCACCTCAGCCACGCTGGGAGCAATAGGGGCAGTACTTGGGGCTGGATCTTTTGCCTTCTCGCCTTTGCTGCCAGTCGCCGTTGTGTTGGGAGCAGGTGCTTGGGTCACCACAATTTTCCAAGGCGGCGTTTCTGACCTCGCCAGCTTGAGTTTCGCCAGTACCATCTACGCGCTCGTAGCCTGGCAACTCACGGTCTTTCTCTTCTCCCGTCCAACAACAGCACGTGTGGTGACTATACTACATCTCCGAGGGAGCCGTACGGTGGCAGAGAGATGTGTCCATTGGACTGCGTTTGCATTCACGTTGTTGGGCATCCTCATTCCGCTCGGTGTTTATGGGTTATTCACTCCGAGTGTCTCTTTCCTGGCAACGCTGTTCGTGAGCATCCTGTTCTTTAGCCTCTCTGGGTGGCGCTACCAGCAGCAATTACAGAGTTACCTGCTCCTTACGACGATCATCCTTATGGCCCTGCTCTGCTATACATGGAGTGTTATCCCGCATCATCACGCGGTCCTCTTATTCTACGATTCCGGCATCGGGTTTCTGGCTGTGACGTTGAGCTTCTGCTTCTGGGCTGTCGCCCAGATATTGTCACGCTGGATGCGCACCAGCACCACAACGCAGGCAACATCTGTACACAATCTGTATCACGAACCGCTCCAGGTCGTGGCCCTACTGCTGGCGGTGCTGGCCGGCAGCCAACAACTCAGCCTCGCGTGGTCTTCAATGACACCTTTTTCTCCTCTCCTCCCGGCTGTCTTACTGCTGGCTGGTGTCGCCGTCGTCTTGGCGAATCATGGGCTGGGACATTCATTGCTCAACGTCATCGCTCTCCTCTTTGTCGTCCTGGGCTTGTTGTGGACAGAAACCTGGTGTTTCCACAGTGTTCCTGCTTTTACTCTCTGGTCGATAGATTTCGCCTTCACCGATCAGTGGTTTATGCTCGCCATTGTGGCCCTGGGGTCGGCGGCCACAGCACTCGCACTGGAACACCGCCATGAGGTGCCGATCGAGAAGCAAACCCCGTGGGCATTGTTTTTTGCAGTCGCAGAGGAACCCGCACCAGCCTCTCTCCAACATCTATACATCCGCCCATTGCGCCTCGTCGCCATGCTAACCTACGGGTGGGCATTGAGCGGCACGCTCAGTCTCTCTGTGTTTGCCTCTCCTCCTGTTCCTCTCTTATTGCCGTGCGTTTTTCTTGTACTGACACTGATTGCCTGCCTTCTGTTCCATAGGAGTGGGTGGCGAGGATTTCCGTGGCTGGCAGGGCTTACTGCCTTGAGCATGGGACTGACGTTCATTTCAGCTTGTACCCAACTGGCATTCCCACAGTTTCCTCTTGTTGACGATCCGCTGCATGTAACTCTCACCGAAGTGGTGAACCTCGCAAACTTGCTGTG
>Ga0187892_10003376_pt1 | contig 29343 bp, 19 predicted proteins | sample MA1701073metaG_FD_139345 | JGI IMG/M metagenome (GOLD analysis project Ga0187892, IMG submission 139345) | Bio-ooze microbial communities from a basaltic lava cave in the Kipuka Kanohina Cave System on the Island of Hawaii, USA - MA170107-3 metaG ... | reverse complement strand
TCGCCAGCCCATGGCCATCTGGCTCATCAAAGTCACCGGGGCGGCGCTCATGCTGAAAACGTACCGGTACCCTTTCGCCGCCAGGTCTTGCAGCGACGCCTTCATGATCTGCGTCATCACCCCGCGATTTCGGTACTCGGGCACGATCTTCATGTCGCACGCGCAAGGGATGACGAACGTCTGCCTCGGCGACCCGCACTGCCATTTCGCGCCGAAGAACCCACGCATGCCGACGACCCGGTCCCCGTGCATCGCGAGATAGATGAGCGGTTCCTTCACATACGGATTGCGCAGGTGCTTCCAATCCAGGCAAGCGGCGTTGGTTTCCGCGCTCGGTCCCCAGACGTCCTTCTGGAGTTCGGTCACCTGGACCCGGTGTTCCGGCAGGTACTTGACGATCTGGATGTCATCCCGCGACACTGCGATTCCTTCAATTCGTCTGACTTGCGCGGTGTTGCCGGACAAATCTCTCGATGTCGGCAACGGTTTCCCATTCTTTCGCGAGGTCGAACTGGAGCAGGTCCACGCCCGGACCGACTTCGTTTTGAATCCACTCCGCGAGATTGACGATCGCGCTCGAATCGTACAGACCCGACTTCAAGAGCGATGTGTCCGCGGTCAACTCGGAGCGCAGTCCCCCGTTCAGTCCGGCGAGGAACGCCACGAGCCGTTCGCGCAAAGAGTTGTCGGTAGCTGGATCCAAGTACGCCTCCTTGAGCGCAATGCTAGGCGCGCTCGCCGCAAACCGCAAGCGTGCATTCGCGGGGACCGGGCACAAATCCTTTGCCATTTCCACCGGAACCGCACTAAATAGCCTTCCCATGAAAATCACCGACATCCAGGTCCACGTCTGCAAACACAAGGCCGCCATGAAACACAGCGAGATGCGCGACGGGCGGCGCAGCGACCTCGAATTCCTCGTCGTGCGCATGGAGACGGACGAAGGGATCGTCGGCGAATCGTTCGGGTTCGCGGGACGCGGCGCGAAGATGGCAGGCGAGATCGCTGCGTCGGCGCTGAAACCGTTCTTTCTCGGAAGGGACCCGATGTACCGCGAGAAACACTGGCACGATTTCCGGATGTACGACCGCTGGTGGAACCACGTGCCGATTTACTCGTACGGGCCGTTCGACATCTGCTGCTGGGACATCGCCGCGAAGCAGGCTGGCCAGCCGCTCTACCAATATCTCGGCGCGTATCGCGACAAGGTGCCGATCTATGCCAGCTCGCTGGTGCTGCCGACGCCAGACGACTACGGGAGGCAGGCCGCGAAGTTCAAGCGGCAAGGTTATCACGCGTACAAGCTTCACCCGCCGGGCAAGTACGATTTCGATCTCGCCGCGTACAAGTCGTGCCGGAAGGCTTGCGGCCCGGACTACAAGCTCATGGCCGATCCTGTCGCCGCGTATAACCACGAGCAGGCACTGCGCATGGGACGCGAGTTGGAGAAGTTGAACTACTACTGGTTCGAGGAGCCGCTCTACGACGTGGACTGGCACGGGCTGCGGGAGTTGGCGCGCGCGCTCGACATCCCGATCTGCGGCACGGAAGTCCTGGTCGGCAGCCATTACTCGACCGCCGAGTGCATCGCCTCGCACGTCGTGGACATGGTCCGTACCGACGTTTCGTGGAAAGGCGGCATCACCGCCGTGATGAAGACCGCCCATCTGGCCGAGAGTTTCGGGATGCAATGCGAGATTCACACCGCGATCTATCATCCGCTCGAACTGGTGAACCTGCACTGCTGCGCGGCGATCAAGAACTGCGAGTTCTTCGAGGTGCTCGCCCCGATCGAGTATTTCGATTTCGGTTTGGTCGAGTCGCTCAAGCCCGACAAGGAAGGTTACGTCCACCTGCCCCAAAAACCCGGCCTGGGAATTGATCTCGATTGGGAGTTCATCAAGAAGTGCGCGGTGGCTGTGCTGTGACATGGAAGTCATCATCCAACCCGACCCGCACGCGGTCGCCATCGAAGCCGCGAAGCTCATTGCGAACCTGGTCCATTCGAAGCCCAATGCCGTGCTCGGTCTGGCCACGGGCGGCACACCGGTGTTGCTCTACAAGGAACTCGTCCGCATGCACCGCGAGGAGAAACTCGATTTCTCGCGCGTGACGACGTTCAACCTCGACGAGTACGTGGGGCTCGGCCCCGATCATCCGCAGTCGTACGCCCATTACATGCAGCACAACCTCTTTCGCCACATCAACGTGCGAAAATCGGCTGTGCACATTCCCAACGGTCTTGCCCAGAACATTCCGCGTGAGTGCCAGAACTACGAGACGGCGGTCCAGGCCGCCGGCGGGATCGATTTGCAGGTGCTCGGCGTCGGCGTGGACGGCCACATCGGGTTCAACGAGCCGGCCTCCTCGCTGGCCTCGCGCACGCGGATCAAGACACTGACGGAGCGGACGCTGCAGCAGAACGCGCGGTATTTCCCGGACACGCGCGAGATGCCGCACCATGTGCTCACGATGGGTGTGGCCACGATCATGGAGGCCCGGCATTGTCTGTTGCTCGCGACCGGCGCGCCCAAGTCGGCCATTGTCGCGCAGTTCATCGAAGGCCCGCTCACCGCCATGGTCCCGGCGTCGATCCTGCAAATGCACCCGCGCGCAACCGTGATCCTGGACGAGGCCGCGGCGGCCAACTTGCGGCGCCAGTCGTACTATCGGTGGGTGTACGAGAACAAGCCGCCATGGCAAAAGGTGTGAAGGATAGTGCCTCAGTGCGTAAGTGCTCAAGTGCCTAAGTTTCTTTCCAAGTTCGACACATTCGGTGCCTGGCACTCAGGCACTTAGGCACTTGGGCACTCAGGGACTCAGGGACTGAGGCACTCAGGCACTGTCTGTTCTTCACGCTGCCGCCTGCTTTCTCGGGCGAAACCCGGTCTCCACGCAATGGCTGCTCGACGGGAAAATCTTGTTCGGGTTGCAGAGATTGTCCGGGTTGAACACGCGGCGCAGCCGCAGCATCGTGTCCATGTCGTCGGCGGTGAACATCAGCTTGAACTCCTCGTTCTTTTCCGCGCCGATGCCGTGCTCGCCGGTGATGCTGCCGCCGAGCTCGACGCACTTGGCGAGAATCTCATGGCTCGCGGCGAATACGTTCTTTACCTGCGCCTCGTCGCGTTCGTCGTAGAGCAAGAGCGGATGCAGGTTGCCGTCGCCGGCGTGGAAGACGTTGGCGATGCGCACGCCGTACTTCTTGCTGACGCCTTCGAGAAAGCGCATCATCTCCGGCAACTTGCTGCGCGGAATGACGCCGTCCTGCGTGCAGTAATTCGGGCTGAGCCGGCCGATGGCGCCGAAGGCCCGCTTCCGGCATTTCCAGAGCGCCTGCCGCTCGGCTTCGTCCTTGGCCACGCGCACGTCGCGCGCCTTGTTCTGCCGACAAATCGTCTCGATGCGTTTGCCCTGGCTGTCGAGCCCAACCGCCAGCCCGTCCAACTCGATGATCAAAACCGCGCCGGCATCGGTGGGGAACCCAAACTTGTATGCCGCTTCGACCGCGCCAACGATGAGCTTGTCCATCATCTCCAGCGCGGCAGGAACAATCCCAGCCCGGATGATCGCGCTGACCGTGGCGCTGGCGTCGTCCACTGTCTCGAATACCGCGAGGAACGTTTTCTTCGCCTCGGGCGACGGTGTCAACCGCACGATCGCCTTCGTCACGGTGCCGAACGTCCCTTCGCTGCCGATCGCCAGCCCCCGAAGATCGTAGCCGATAAAATCGTCTGTGGGTCCGCCGAGCGTGACGATCTCGCCATCGGACAACACCATCTCGACGGCGAGCACGTGATTGGTGGTGACGCCGTACTTGAGCGTGTGCGGGCCGCCGGAGTTGGTGTTGATGTTCCCCCCGATGGTGCAGGCCGGCTGCGATGAGGGGTCGGGCGCGTAATGCAGCTTCTGCGCGACGACGGCGTTGCTGATGTGCAGATTGACGACGCCCGGCTCGACCAAGGCCCGGCGGTTGGCCCAGTCAATCTCCAGAATGCGGTTCATCCGCGTCAGTGCAATCGTGACGCCGCCCCTGCTCAAGGTCCCGCCGGAAAGGCTCGTGCCGGCGCCGCGTGGAACAAAGGGCACATCCTCGGCAGCAAGCAACTTCACGACGCGCGAGACTTCCTCCGTCGTACCCGGCAACACGACGACGTCCGGCATCGCCTTCTGCAACGTGTACCCGTCGCATTCATAAACGACCAGCTCGTCCGGCTCGGCGATGACGTTGCTCGCCCCGACGATCTCTGACAGCCTGGGCAGGAGTCGTTTGACCTTGGTTGTGGTTTGCTCTAGCATCGCGGCCTTTCACCAGCACTATAGAGAAAGGCCACCATGCAAGCAATCGGCGAAATGAACATCACCCCGCGCATCCTTCTAGGCCCCGGCCCGAGCATGGTGCATCCGCGCGTGCTGCGCGCGATGTCGGCGCCACTGACCGGTCATCTCGATCCGGAGTTTTTGCAGTTGATGGAGGAAACAAAGGAGATGCTGCGGGCCGTGTTCCAGACGGGGAATTTCCTCACCATTGCCATCTCGGGGACCGGCAGTGCCGGTATGGAAACGTGCCTCGTCAATTTGATCGAGCCCGGCGACGAAGTGCTCGTGTGCGTCAACGGCGTCTTCGGCACGCGCATGAGCGACATCGTCGAGCGTTGCGGTGGCAAGTTGGTACGCGTGGACGTTCCATGGGGGAAGCCGGTCACGCCCGAGGATTTGAAGAAGGGCCTCGCGAAATCGAAGCCGAAGTTGGTTTGCGTCGTTCACGCCGAAACCTCGACGGGGGCATGGACGCAGTTGCCGGCGTTGGTGAACCTCGCACACGAAGCCGGCGCCTTGTTCCTCGCCGACACCGTCACCTCGCTCGCCGGTTGCCCGGTGAAGATTGATGAATGGGGCGTGGACGCCGTCTATAGTGGCACGCAGAAATGCCTGAGTTGTCCGCCCGGCCTGTCGCCCGTGTCGTTCAGCGAAGCCGCGATGAAGAAGCTCCGCGCCCGCAAGACCAAACCCCAAAGCTGGTATCTCGACGTGAGCATGCTGGAAAAATACTGGGGCCAGGAGCGCGTTTATCATCACACCGCGCCGATCACGATGAACTACGCGCTGCGCGAATCGCTGCGGCTGGTCCTCGAAGAGGGACTCGACGCCCGCTTTGCGCGTCACGAGCGCAATCACAAAGCGTTGGTGGCCGGACTCGAAGCGATGGGATTGAAAATGGTCGTCGCGCCCGGCGAGCGTCTCTGGATGCTCAACAGCGTCCACATTCCCGACGGCGTGCAGGACGCCGCCGTGCGTTCGCTGCTGCTCAAGGAATTCAACATCGAGATCGGCGGCGGCCTCGGCGACTTCAAAGGTAAGGCCTGGCGCATCGGACTCATGGGCGAGTCCTCGACCCGCAATCACGTGTTGCTGGTGCTGGTCGCCCTGGAGTGCGCGCTGACCAAGCAAGGTTTCAAGCTAAAGCCCGGTGCCGGAATCGAGGCGGCGAGCAAGTTGCTCTGAGCAACCCGGATTTCGGCGGCGCCCTTTTGCGCCCTTTTGCGACGCGCTGCGAATCGACTTTACATTCCCGCCAGCGCGCGCTACCAGTGCCTTGCGCTGTGAACTCGAGACCCATGCTTCTCGTCCCGTTGCAATGCGCGTTGTTGCTTTCCGCAGTGCTCGCGCTCTGCGGTTGCGGCCGGTCCAGCGCGACTCTCGAACTCGCCATCCAGGGCCGCGACCTCGCCCGGGTCAAAACGTTGCTCCAGGCGGACCCAAAGATCATTCACCTCAAGGACAAGGACGGCGTGACTGCGTTGCATTGGGCGGCCTTGTGGGGATTCCCGGAGATCGTCGAGGCGCTGCTAAAGCACGGAGCCGACGCAAACGCCGTGAACCTGCGCGGCCGCACGCCGTTGCACTGGGCGGCGACTTGCGGGCACGCTGACGTGGCGCAAATCCTCCTCACACATGGCGCGGACGTGAAAGCCGCCACCGAAACCGGCATGACGCCCCTGCACACCGCCGCGGCCATCGGACCGCAGTTTCGACCGAGCGTGCCCGTCGCCGAACTACTCCTGGCGAAGGGCGCGGACATCAATGCGCGCGACCAGCGCGGGCGTACGGCCCTGCATTGGGCGGCCACATTGGGGCATCAGCGGTTCGCGCGCATGCTGATCGACGAAGGAGCGGACTTCGACATATTCGCCGCCGCGACGCTCGGCGACGTGGAACGGGTGAAGGTATTGCTCGCCAGCGAATGCAACGTCGCATGTCGCACGAACGCCGCCGGGCTGACGCCCCTCCATTGGGCGGCGATCAACGGTCGGGTGGAAATCGCCGAGATGCTGCTGGCGAAAGGGGCCGACGTCAACGCCACCGATCAAGACGGATACACCCCCTTGCATCTGTCGGCGGCGGACGACCAGGCGCAGTTGGCGTTCGTTCTTCTGGGCTACAACGCCGACGTCGAGGCCCGCACCCGCGCCGGCGAGACAGCGCTCGAACGAGCGCGCACTCACTCGCGCGGCGACGTGGCGAGGCTTCTGGAACACTACGAACCGCGTTAGGCCGAGCCGGTCATATCGCAGAGTGATCTCGGTTTTTAAGTGACCAATCCCCCGTTCGGCGCGCGGAGGCGCCTCCCACATTCGACGGGTCCGACATCCGATGCGCCTTCCAGTTGCGGCCCACCCGGTCTGAGACCGTACCAATCCGGATTGATTGAATGTGGGAGGCGCCTCCGCGCGCCGACCGGCTGGGGTATCGCCGGTCCTTGCATTCCGACGCGCAAGAACTGAGATGGGCACCTGTGGCCATCTGAGGCCATCTGAGGCCATCTGCCCGAGAACTCGCTTGCCTTTGACCGCCCCTGTGGTCCAAAAGTGCACCGTTTCGCCCGCGTGGCGAAGGGGAGACCATGCCATGAAAGAGAATGCGTTCGAGCTGAACTACAAACCGAGGCTGCCCAAGAAGCATGATTACGGCATCGCCAGCGTCGGCTGCGGCGGGATCACCACCGCCTGCCACCTGCCGATCTACCGCAAACACAAGCTCAACGTCGTGGGCTGCTTCGACGCCAAACGCGAGGCGGCGGAGAAGTTCGCCCGCGAATTCGAGGTTCCCAAGGTCTATGCGAGCCTCGACGAACTGCTCGCCGACAAGAAGGTGCAGATCGTGGACGTGGCCGTGCCGGCGACCGAACAGGTGAAGATCGTCGAGAAGCTGGCCGCCGCCGGCAAACACCTGCTTTGCCAGAAGCCGCTCGCCGAGAATTTCGCCGACGCCAAGAAGTGCGTCGCGGCCGCCAAAAAGGCAAGAGTCACTCTCGCCGTCAACCAGCAGATGCGTTGGTCGCCGGCCATTGCTGCGACCAAAGACCTGCTCGAACGCGGGTTGCTCGGTCAGCCGACGATGGGCACGATCCAGATCAATACGACCACGCCCTGGCATCTCTGGGGCTGGCTCAAGGTGAAGAAAACCATCGAGGTCATGTACCACAGCATCCATTACCTCGATTCGTTGCGCCATCTCTTCGGCGATCCCGAACGGATTTTCGTCAGCGGCACGCCGCCTTCGGATGGAAGCTGCGTCGGCGAGACGCGCGTGATCGAGGTGCTCGAATACAAGGGGCCACTCCGCGCCCTCGTGCACGACGAACACCACAGCATCGCCAACCCGGACGATTGGTACGGGTTCTATCGCGTCGAAGGAACGGAGGGGATCGTGAAGGGCAAGCTCGGTTGGCTGTACGGCTACCCGGTCGGCCTGTCCGACAACGTCAGCTTCATGAGCCGCAAACTGCGAACGGATTGGTGGGTCACGCCGACGCTCGAAGGCAAGTGGTTCCCGGACGCGTTCCTCGGACCGATGGCGTCGCTGATGGAGTCGCTTCAGACCGGCAAGCCTCCCGTGACGAGCGGCGAAGACAACCTGCGGACGCTGCAACTCGTGTTCGCCGCCTACAAGAGCATGGAGGAACACCGGGCGGTCGCGCCGCGTGAGATCGTCTGATTCGAAAGGCGTACCTTGCCGCATGCGTCCAGCCATGAAAATCCGACAAGTCGAGCCGATCATCTTGCAGGGCAAAGCCAAGTACGCGGACCCTTCGGGCGCCGAGGAAGCCCACGGCGTCTTTCAGTGCCTGCTCATCCGGATCGAGACGGATACCGGCATCGTGGGTTGGAGCGACGTGGAAACGCAGCCATCGGTCGCCGCCGCGGCGATCCAGGCCGGCGAGAGCGGGTCGGGGCTGTTCGAGGGTCTCGCCGGGCTGCTCGTTGGACGCGATCCGTTCGACGTGGAGGCCATCTGGGATGATCTGTATCAGGGGACGATCTACTACGGACGGCGCGGTGTGGCGTTGCAAGCGATCTCCGGCATCGACCTCGCGCTGCACGACATCGTCGGGAAGGCGATCGGCCAACCCGTCCATAAACTCCTCGGCGGCGCACGGCGCACGAAAGTTCGCGCGTATGCTTCGACGCTGTTCCGCAACACGCCCGACGCGATGCGCGCCGCCTGCGCCGGCTATCTCGCGAGAGGTTTCACCGCGATCAAGTTCGGTTGGGGATGTTTCGGACAGGACCGGAAACTCGACGAAGCGTTGATCGCCGCCGCGCGCAAGGAGATCGGACCGGACGTGACGTTGCTCGTGGACCCGGGCTGGAGAATCCCCCGGTCCGCCGCCGACGCCATCGACACGGCGAAGATGCTCGCCGGTTACGGCGTGTTCTGGATGGAGGATTTTTTGCATCCGGAGGATTACGTCGGCTACCGCAAAGTTGCCGACGCAAACACCGGCGTGCGCGTCGCCGCCGGCGAGCAGGAGTGCACGGCGTGGGGGTTTTCGCGGCTGATCCGCGAAGGCGGCGTGCAAGTCGCGCAGCCCGATCTTTCGCGCTGCGGCGGCTTCACTCACGCGCGCAAGATCGCGTGGATCGCCCGGGAAAATTCCGCGGACGTTTGCCCCCATGCCTGGCTCACCGACCTGCTCACCGCCGCGTCGCTCCACTTCAACGCCACGCTGCCGCGCAGCTTGTTCCTCGAATACAACGTCTCGGCCAACCCGATGCAGCATGACATCATCGCCAACCCGATCGACCTGAACGCGGACGGCACGATGGATGTGCCGCAAGCGCCCGGCCTCGGGATCGAGATCAACGAGGAAGCGGTAGGGCGGTACAGGGTGGGGAGATAGCTCGTTCGCTACTCGGGCGCTTTGACCTCCGGTCCACTGGACGTCAGCCGCACCACCCACGTTCCGTTTCCGGTCTCGACCTCGGCCAGCACAACTTGATTCAGATTGCCGTCCGCTCGAACGGCGAGAACCGCGTCGTTCTTCGCACTGAGATCGTACACGGCCACGAAGCGCGTCTGCCTGGCATGGCGGCGGCGGATGAGGCAGGGGACCTTCTGGTCGATGGTGTACCCGATGCCGTTCGCGGCAAACGTCTCTTCGGGACCGTCGCCGGCAAACCATAGCCGCAGCACGGTTTTTCCGGAAGCAAAATCCCACCGCGTCGGGCCTCGCATCGAGTAGGCGACGGAATCGGTGAAGTGCTGGTAGCCGTGGACGTTGCCAGGCGATCTTGGCTTGCCCTGCACACTTTCGACGGACGCCACCCGGTCGGCGAGGACGTGCGTGAACCAGTCCATCTGCGCCGCGCGCTCGGCCGTCACGTCGAACACATCGATCAGGAAGGATTGGGTCAAACACAGATAGCGTCGCAGCAGGACCCCGCGATACGCCGCGTTGCATTCCGCCGCGCAGGCCGCCCAGCCGTTGCCCTGCTTCCACCAGAGCAACCGACCGGCTGCGGGCGCCTGACTGTTGCCGTCCACCGTCACTGTGTTGTGCGCGGCGGTCGTCTTCACCCAGGTCTTGTATTCCTTGTGCGAATACGTCAGCCGCCCGGGATCGAGCAGCCACTCGCGGCCGTTGGCGTAAAGCATCAGGTTGAGCTTGTCGAAGTGACCGTGACCGCCGCCGTGTGGGCCGTAATCGAGGAACGCACAGACGGCGTTTGTGCCTTCGCCAACCCGTAGTGCGGCGAGGCCAACGCCTTCGAGCGCCTCGGACTGCCGGGGAACCGTCGTGTCCAGCGCAGCGCCATAAATCTTGCGCGCCCACTGAAACGCCCATTCGAACATGCGAACGTCGCCACGATCCGAGTCGTTGATGGCCGGGAACTGTCCGTTCGGATACGCGGCATGGAGCGGGCCGACGATCATGGCGCGGAGCTTGGGATGTTCGTGGAGGTTCATGCCGAGCCGGCGCGTGATCTCGGCGGTCTCGATCAACGGTTGCAGCGCGTAATTGTGGTAGGCCATCGCGCCTTCGTTCCACAGTCCGTCGGGGCCGACGTTGTGTTCGAGTTGGTGCAACACGCCGCGGTTCATCGTCACCACCTGCATGAGGAGGTCGGCGTCGCCCACGGCGGACGCGATGGCGATCAGCCCGGCGTTGTACCACGTCTGATGATTGTGCGGCTGGGTGAACTTCAGCAATGAGTCCGCCGTCGCGCGGAGGAAATCCTTCTCCACGTGCCGCCGCTCGGCGTCGTTCCAGGCCGGCGACTGCCGCGTGAGGTCGTACGCTTTGGCAAGTCGGATCACACCGACGGCTTCGTCGAGGCTCTGCACGTAACGTCGTCCACCCAGCGGCGCCAGCAATCCCGTCCGTCCCCATCGGTCGCGTCTCGCGGGATACGTCGGATAATCGTCCGCCAACTTGAGCAGGATCCGTCGCACTTCCCGGGCAAACGTTTCGTCGCCGCTGACCGCGTAGGCCCATGCGAGGTCGAACGCGCCTCGTTCCAGCGCGTAGTGTTGCACGCAACGATAGGCGATGACTTCCCGGTCACCCGTGTAGCGCTTCTTGCACTTTGGACATTCATGTTCCTTCGGCGTGATCGCGCGCAGGGAGGCGCCGTCGGCCGGACACGCGTAGTCGAAGGCCCAGCCGCCATAGCCTTGGGGGATCGGAAGCGGATGGTCGAGGTGCGGTTGCGCGGTCTTGAGGGCGGCATCGCGGTGGACGGTGAAATCCGGCGCGCTTTTCCGTTCCTTCAGTTCCGCCGTGGTGATGGCGAGGCGCGGGCTGGAGTCGAATCGAGGCGGGGCGCCGGTGTAGTCAGCGGCGGAGCAGGCGATGCAGCAGGCGAACCAACAGAGCGTGAACGGGGAAGCCGCCTGCGCGCGCCGGCCGGCGGAGGGCAGTTTTTTGCGTCCACCGCTCGGCGCGCGGAAGCGCCTCCCACGTACCGCTTCCATCTAGGAGCTTGCCTCTTTGTTCTTCTTCAGGTCGCGAATGCGGTCGCGCAACGTGGCGGCGCGCTCGAACTCCTGCGACTCGACCGCTTTGTTCAACTCCGCCTGGAGCCGCTCCAAGTCGCTGACGGGCCGGGCCTTCTCCAGTTGTTGGGCCATGTCGTTCAATTCCGCGAGCGACCGGTCCCGCTCGAACTTGAAAGTCGGGTTGTCCATCTCTTCGAGGTCTTCGATCCGTCCGATGGCGTCGCGGAGGATTTTCAGCGCGCTCTCGTGTTTGCCGTTTTCCAGTTCCAGCATGGCGCGCGCGACGGCGTTCATGCGGGTGATGTACGGGCGCCACTGTTCGAGGTTGATCTGGTCTTCCTCGCGGTCGGCGTAGCGGTTCATGAAGTCGAACAGCCGCAGGTTACGCGTCGTGTCGCGGACCACGCGTTTCCAGTCCTTGAGCTGGAACAGGTTGAAGTACCGGTAATAAAACAGCACGCCCTCGGCGAACAACTCGGCGCAATCCTCCGGGTCGAGCGTGAACTCCGCCTCCTTGCCGGCGGCGCGCGCCTTGGACAGCCGCGCCATGTGGTATTCGAGGGCGGTTTCCATCCCATGCGGACGCTGGCCATCGGGGCGGCCTTCGAGTTCGAATTGCTGGATGCCGACCGGCTCGCGTACTTGCATGATTTCCCGCCCGTCGTCGCCCTTGGCGAAGCGAACGTTGTCCTCGGGGTCGTACGGCCAGGCTTCGAGAAGTTTGCGGAGGTCCACGCTGTCGCTCACGCGGTAAAGCTGCGCACAAACGAGGCGATGCGCAAGCAGTTTTTCCCCCGTCCGCGCAGATTCGCAGCGGCGCTGCAAGATCGGCGGTGTGGTGGCGCCCGTCCTCGGGTGCCGAGGAAAACCGCCCGAAGCCGCCGGGGACGGCGGCCACCACACCGTGGATCCCGAACGCAGTTGCCGATCTTGCAGCGGCGCTGGCAGATTCGAGTTTGTGTGGCGCGGGCGGCCCGCTATTCTCGCCGGCGTGATCGAGTTCTCCTCCCGTACTCGACGACAAGCGCTGGAGCGGATGGCCAGCGAGCAGTTCGATCTGCTCGTCATCGGTGGAGGCATCCACGGAGCCGGTGTGGCTCGGGACGCAGCGTTGCGCGGGCTGAAGGTGGCTCTGGTGGAGAAGGGCGATTTTGCCAGCGGGACCTCGTCGAAATCCTCGAAGCTCATCCACGGCGGCCTGCGATACCTCGAACGCTTCGAGTTCGGGCTGGTGCGCGAGTCGTGCCGGGAACGGCGGATTCTGCAGGACATCGCACCGCATCTTGTGAAGCCGCTGCCGTTCTTGATCCCGATTTACAAAGACGACCCTCGGCCACCGTGGATGATCGGCATGGGACTGACCTTGTACGACCTGCTCGCGCCGATGATGCAGAACCTGCGCGGACATCAGATGCTCTCGTCCGAGGAGGCTCTCCGCGAGCTCCCTGAGTTGAGACGCGAAGGGTTGGTCGGCGCGGCGGAGTATTGGGATTGCCGGGAAAACGACGCGCGGTTCTGCCTCGCCAACGTCGTGGACGCGGCGGCGCACGGCGCATCGTGCGCCAACCATGTCGAAGCGGTTGCGTTTTCGCCGGGCGAAGGGCGAATCGAGTATGCAACGGTGCGCGATTGCATGTCCGACCTCCGGTTCGACGTGCGGGCGAAGGCATTCGTCAACGCCGGCGGACCGTGGGTGGATCGGATCGCCGGCCGCGCGGGACCGGCGCAGATCGAGTTGCGTCGCACGAAGGGGGTCCACGTGGTCACACGGCGTCTCACCAGATTCCACGCGTTGCTGCTGCAAACCCGGCGAGACGGGCGCGTGTTCTTCGTGATTCCTTGGGCCGAGAACCATTCCTTGATTGGAACCACGGATACAGATTTTGCCGGCGACCTCGACCAGGTCGAAATAGCGCGCCAGGACATCGAGTACCTGATTGAGGAGGCAAGACACGCGCTGCCTTCGGCGGAATTGACCGATCGGGACGTATTGTCTGCGTTTGCCGGGTTGCGCCCGTTGCTTCAGCAGCCGGGCCGCGCACCGTCGGACGTCACGCGTCGCCACAAACTGGTGATCGCGCCCAACGGCCTCATTTCGATTGTGGGTGGGAAGTACACAACCTACCGCGCCGTATCGGAAGAGGTCGTGGACCTGATCTGTCGGAGTATCCCAGGCACAAAGGGCCCATGTCAGACGGCGTGTACGATGTTGGCGCCGGAATTCCTTGCCGACCTATTTGGCGGACATATCGAGTACAGCAGCAATCATCCATCGCGCTGGGAACGAGAGACACCGGAGGAATGGACCGCACGGATCCTCCCGCACGCCGTGCGATATTCCGTGACCCACGAGATGGCGATGACGGTCCACGACTTTTTGTTTCGCCGCACCAACCTCGGGTACACGTGCCCGAACCTCGACCCGGTCGCTCGGCGCGTGGCGGACGAAATGCAGAAGCTGTTGAACTGGCCGGAGGACGTAAAATCGAGGCTGCTCGGGGAAGCAACTCGGCCATCGTAGCATGGGACCGGGACCATGAACCTTGTTCGTCGCATATTCATGCCCAGCCTCGACGCCTTTTTTAGCGCGCATTGGTACCATGAACCGGCACCCTCACCCCTGCCCCTCCCGCAGGGAGAGGAGGAACCAATCCCGCGTGTTTCGCGTCGCAAGAACGAATCGCCGGACTAACGGCATCCAACTCCCTCTCCCAGCGCTCCCCGCGGGAGAGGCCGGGGTGAGGGGATGTGCGATTCCGCGGTGCAAGTTCCCCGGCTCAGCTCAACGGTCGGACGATCGACTGCGGACGCAGGTAGTCGAGCAACGTGTCCGGCCCCAACACCCCGCCGCCGCACCCGCTCAGGTTGCAGCCGCCGTACGGAATGCCGTGCGAGAACAGGTTGTGCGCGTTGATCCAGCTATTGCCGGCGACCATCGCCTCGGCGACGCGGTTCGCCCGGTCGAGATCGCGGCTCCACACGCTGTTGGCCAAACCATAGTTCGAGCGATTCACCAGTTCGACCGCTTCGTCCTCGGACTTGAACGGCATCACGTACGCGACCGGGCCGAAAATTTCCTCGCGCGCACAGACGTTTTCCGGCGCACCGGTAAGGAGCGCGGGCTTGACGTAGAAACCGCTCTCATAGCCTTTGACCGCCGCCTTGCCGCCTTCCAACAGGAACTTCGCCCCTTCCCTCGTTCCCTTGTCGAGATAGGTGAGAATCCTCGACCGTTGCTTCTCGCTGACCACGGGGCCGATCTTGGTGTCCGGGTTTCCGCCGTAACCGATGGGCATGGATTGGAGCGCCGACGCCGCTTTGCCTACGAAGCGGTCCCAGATTTTCTCGTGAACCAGCCAGCGCGTCGCCGTGCAACACACCTGCCCGGCGTTGAGCGTCACGGCGCCGGCCAGGGCCTCGGCGGCCTGCTCGGCGTCCACGTCGTCGAACAGCACCGCGGCGCCTTTGCCGCCGAGTTCGAGTTTAACCGGGACGAGATTGCGTCCGCACGACTCCGCGATGAGCCTTCCCACCTCGGGCGAGCCGGTAAACGACATGCGGTTGATGCCCGGGTGTTTCGCCAACGCCGCGCCGGCGGTTTCCCCCAGGCCGGTCACGACGTTGAGGACGCCCTTCGGCACGCCGGCTTGTTCGGCCAACTTGCAGAAATACAACGTCGAAAGGGGAGTGTCCTCGGCGGGTTTGATGACGACCGTGTTCCCCGCCGCCAGCGCGGGCGCGATTCCCCAGCCGACGAGCAGGAAGGGAAAGTTCCAGGGGAAGATGAACGCGCAGACGCCGTACGGCGAGCGGATGGTGCGCGCATCGAACCCCGACACGGCGATCGGCTCACGGCGGCGGGTGTGCACGGACAGGTCCGCGTAGTAACGGAGCGTCGCCGCCGAATGGGGAACGTCGAACCCGGTGGCCTGCGGGATCGGTTTGCCGACATCGAGCGATTCGACTTGTGCGATGATGTCCCGGTGTTTGTCGATCAGGTCGGCGAGCCGGTGAAGGATGACCGCGCGATCGTTGGCCGGCATGGTGGCCCAGCCGCTTTTGCGAAACGCCGTCCGCGCGGCGTCCACTGCGCGATCGATGTCCGGGGCGTCGCCGGCCGCGACCTCCGCGAGCACCTTGCCCGTGCCGGGATCGCAGGTCTTGAAGGTGCGCCCGTTCGACGAGTCCGCCCATGCGCCGCCGATGAACAGCTTCTGGGGCTGCGTGGCGAGAAATCGTTTCACTTCCGTTTGTGTGTCCGTCATCATGGTGTTTCCTTTCGAGTTTTCCGGTGGCTATCCACCGTTGCGTTGTGTTGTCGCCAGCTTTACCATGCCGGCCTGTGCAAACTCAATGAGCGAATTCGCCGATGCCCGGGGAGATATACAAATCGATTTGTCATTCGCCGGCGCATCCGGTTTAGTTAAACGGCCATGGAATGGGTCACATCCCCAACCGCGATGCAACGGACCGCGCTGCGACTGCGCCGCGAGGGGAAACGAATCGGTCTCGTCCCCACGATGGGCTACTTGCACGAGGGACACTTGAGCCTGGTACGGGAAGCGCGCAGGCACAGCGACGTCACCGTGGTGAGCATTTTTGTCAACCCGACGCAGTTCGGACCGAACGAAGACTTGAAGAGCTACCCGCGCGACCCCGCCCGGGACCGGAAAATGTGCGCGCAAACGAAGGTCGATTACGTCTTCGCGCCGAGCGAAGCGGACATGTATCCGCGCGGCCATTCTACCTACGTCGTCGAGGAATCCCTGTCCCGTCACCTCGAAGGGGCCACGCGTCCCACGCACTTCCGCGGCGTCTGCACCGTCGTGGCGAAGATGTTTCATCTGGTCCTGCCCGACGTGGCGGTGTTCGGAGGCAAGGACGCGCAGCAGGCGGCGATCATGGAACGCATAGTGCGCGACCTGAATTTCCCGGTCGAGATCATCGTGGCGCCGACCGTTCGCGAGCCGGATGGCCTGGCCATGAGCAGCCGCAACGCGTACCTGAGCGCCGATGAACGGAAACAAGCGGTGTGTCTCTCGCACGCGTTGCACTGGGCACAGGAGGCGTTCCGCAAGGGCCAGCACGAGGCAGCGGAATTGAAGAGCGGAATGGCGAAGGTCATCCTCTACGCGCCCCAGGCGAAGGTGGACTACATCGAATGCGTCCACCCGGAGACGTTCGAGATCGTGCCGGTGGTCAAGAAGGGCGCCGTGGTCGTGATGGCCGTGTGGATCGGGAAGACGCGGTTGATTGATAATGCGATCATGGAGTAATGCGTCAATGAAAAGGGCGGAGAATCTTGACGGAGTTTTGGAGCAAATCGCAATGGAGCTAGGCCTTAACCCGGATATTTCACAAACTTCAGCGTGGATCTCATTAACACCCTGAGGAGAAGGCACAACGTAGGGAAACCAGTGCGGACACCCCGGGTGGACTATCCCTTTCAGCGAGCCGGCTCGTTGGGCCGGCTCGCGCCCCGGCGGGTCTATCCGATGGGGTGGGACGAGATTCATCCGGTCATCCGCATCGCGCATCGCATGAAGTCGGATTCGTTGCGCATTCCGCGCCGAATCATCTTCGATTACGAGTTTGTGTTGTTCCTCGCGGGCGAAGGCGGGTTCGTCTTCGATCACAAGTCCTACGAGTTTCAGCCGCACGACCTGTTTTTCATACCGCCGTTCGTTCCGCATCGGATCGCGGTCAGCGAGGGCAAACCTTGCGACCACATCGCGGTGCATTTTGATTTCGCCGGCGAGATTCCGCCGGCGTCTCGCGAGCTTTCCAGTCGAGCGCCGTACGAAGTTCGATTGCCCGGTGGACTGCAGATTCCGCGTCGCGTGAAACTCATGGCGAACGACATCATCGAACGCGAGTTTCTCGACCTCATCGAAGCGCGAACGGTTCACGCGGCTTGGTCGAACCTCAAGGCGTCCGCGTGCTTGCAGCGGGTCCTCGCCGCACTGTTCGAGAGAGCGAGCGCGGCAAAAGCGAAAGCATCGGGCGAAGCGTCTCGTAACCGCGCCCGCATCGAGCGCGCACTGTCGCACGCCAGCCAGCACCTCGCCGACCCGCTGGACAGCACCACGCTGGCGCGGATTGCCGGCATGAGCCTGAGCCATTTCAACCGGCTGTTCCGGGAATGGACGGGATATTCGCCGCTGGACTACCTCCGCCGGCAACGGATCGCCCTGGCGCGGCGGCTTCTCGCCGACGTGGACCTTTCGATCAAGGAAGTCGCGGCGCGCAGCGGTTTCACGGATCCTTACCACTTCTCGAAAGCGTTCCGCCAACTCGACGGCCTTTCCCCCTCTCAATTCCGCGAGGCAGCGTTGGCCGGCAAGCGTTCGGAAGTTGCGTGAGCGGTTTTGACATCACAAGGTTCTCGCTTCCATTGGCACCCGGTGACCGAGCCTGTACCGTTGCCGCGTCACAACGGAAAGGACCAATCATGCTGACGAAAGCACAGGTGGACCAATTCCAGGCGGAGGGGTTCCTCAAAGGCGGGCGGGTGTTGAGCGACGCGCAAGTGGACGTGTTGCGCGAGGAACTGGATCGCATCATCGGCGACCGCGACAAGGACGGACGCCAGCCGGTGTTGTTGCACAACATGACGCGCAAGGAGGACGCCGCGATCTGGCAGGTCGTCAACATCTGGGAGGCGAGCGATCCATTCAACGAGTTGGTGCGCAGCAAGCAGATCGCCGAGGAGGTTGCCCAGCTCATCGCGGCGCGGCAACTGCGCGTGTGGCACGACCAGATCCAATACAAGCCCGCCGGGGTGGGCGGCGTCAACGCCTGGCATCAGGACTGGCCGTACTGGGGGATATTGAGCGGGCCGTTTCAGGTGACGGCGTGGGTCGCGCTCGACGACGTGGACGAAGGCAACGGCTGCATGAGCATGGTGCCCGGCTCGCATCTTTGGGGCCAACAGATCGATTTTCTCCACGCGATCCCGGACTTCCAGGCGATGCCCGAGCGCTTGAACGGCCACGCCCTCCGCGTGAAACTCTGCCCCGTCGGCAAAGGCGAAGTCCATTACCATCACGCGCTCACCTGGCACGGTTCCCACGCCAACACCAGCGGGCGTCCGCGCCGCGCGCTCGCGATCCACATCATGACCGAACAAACGCGTTACGTCGCCAAGGGCGGTCATCCCATGAAACCGTTCGTCGAAGTGGCCGACGGCGAGACGCTCCAGGGCGCGCATTTCCCGTTGGTGTGGCCGGCATCGTAGGGCGTTTCTGTTGGATGGTCACTGTGTGAGTGGCTTGGTACACGCCACGTACAACTTGCCGGTCGCTTCGTCGAGGAACGCGTCGTAGAGGTAGCCCCAGTCGCAGGGAAAAAACTGCGGCGCGCCGACGGGCCAGCCATCGTCGCCGAGCCGGAGCGTTCGCAGGCCGTCTCGCCCCAGTGCGTACACTTTCATCGCCTTGAAATCACAGCGCATAAACGTCGTCGAACCGAGCGCGAACGTCCGCGGCACGCCGATGAGTCGGCCTTCCTCGTCGAGTTGGTAGATGGAAAGCTCCTTGTCCGCAATCGACGTGGACACGTACGCTTTGCGATGATGCGCGCTCACATTGATGTCGCCCGCCCACGAACTGCCGGTCACGGCAAAGGCGGCCTGCCAGAATTCCGGCGTCGCGCCGTCGGCAGGTAGCTTGAGGATGCATAGCCCGCTGTCGGGGCGCGTAAAGAAAAAACGCCGCCACTCGGGAACGTATTGCCAGAACCAGAATTGGTGGATGTATTGCGTCTTCGGCGAGTCCGGCAAACCATCCGCACCGAGGTCAATCCAGCAGAACGTGCTGTAATACGCGATCCATAGCCGCGCGAAGTTCGGGTCGAAGCGGATATTCACCAAACCCTGCTGACCGGTAATGTCGGTGCGGAATCGTTGGAGTTGTTGCGCGGGTTGGCCGGCATCGTCGAGCGCGACGGCGGCGAACTCCTGATTATTCGTGTTCGTGTAGGTCGTGACGGAATTCGCCGTCGTCGGATACGCGGCGAGATAGAGGATGCGCTTGTCCGCATCGACCGCAACCCGCTTCAGGCTGTGCGAGAAACTTGGCGTCTTTCCATCGGGCGAGAAATAATCGTCGCGGAGCCGTTTGCTGTCCGCGATGAGCGAGCCGTCGGCGTTGAGCCGGTAGGTCACGAGATTCGTCGATCCTCCCGTGTCCAATCCGACGTACAGCACCGGCAGCACCGGGTGCTTCGCGACCGAGCAGGCAGTCGGAAGCGGGACGAACACGACGTTCGCGGGCACGGCATTCGTGCTCTCGCCATTCACTCCGTTCGCAAGCGACAGGAATGCTCCCAGCAGCAGGGCGCCGGCTATTATCCGCCAACGAATCATACCAGGTTCCATTCTAGCCGACGCTTCGCGCAGAGCGTTAGCGGAAAGCATTGCACCTTGTCGCACAGGGCATCAGGCTGATGACGGTGATTGGGTTTGCGACAACCGCGTTTTTCGCTGCTAAAGCCGGTGACGCTCCCTTTGTCGCATCCTGAGAGAACCAATCATGCAAGACCGAATCGTGCCGTGCCTGTTGTTTTTCGCCGGGTGGATCGGTGTGACGCCGATGCACGCCGCGAACTGGTGGGACGCCGACACCAACCGACCACACTCGCTCGCGCCGGTCTTCGGCGAAGGCGCGGACGCGGGATGGGCGATCACGGGCGGAAAGTTTTCCGTGGCCCATGACAAGGCGCTCGGCAGACCCGTGCTCACCGCCTCGAAAGACGGTCTCACGCTCGAAGGCAGGACTGTGTACGCCGGCGACCAGGAATTGCGCGCGCTTGTCCGGCTGCGCACCGATCAGACGCCGGGGCCGTACGCACTGCTCTACCTCGCGAAAGGCGACACCAACTCGCCTGCGTTCTACCTGAATCTCTCGGGCGCCAAGGCAGCGCAACGGGTGGATTGCAGCGCCTATCGCGTGGTCGGCGGAAAACAGAACCTGCCATTGAACGACATCGCGGCGCTGAGCGAGAAGCTGGATTGGCAATCACCGGCGCAGAACTATTTCGGCTACAGTCTCCGCGCCTACAATCAAATCCAGCCCGGCTGGCCCGAGGATTTTCGCGTCCGCGTCGAGCACGACATGGCGTCGCTGCCCGGCCTCGACAACAAGTGGCTCGATGTCCGCATCGAACTGCGGAAGGGACAGATTCGTTACTGGGTTGACGACCACCTCGTCTCGCAGGCGAACGATCCGGCGATCAAGCCCGAAGGAACCACTGAGGTACGGCTCGGACCCGGCGTGCAACTCGCGTCGTATCGAGTCTCGAAGCTGGGCGAACCCGTAAAGGATTTCGTCCCGATCCGTCTCGCCGGCTACGCCAACGCGCGCGAGTTCTTCGCCGGCAAACCGATCCAGTGGAGCGCCATGCCGCCGACGGACGAGATCGTGAAGGTGGACGGCGTGCCGTTCGTTTTCGGCGGCGTGAATTCCGAGGGCAACGACCATATTGATGTGGGCCGCAGCCTGTACCGGCAGGGGAACCTCGAGGGGTACTACCCGTCGTCCGATGTGAGCTGGGCCGGCAGCTCGTTCCGCGATCCCGCCCGGATCCAGCTTCGCATCCCGAACGCGCAGTACGACTCGCTCTACCTGATCGCCGCATCCGACGACGGTTCCGACAGCGTGCCGATTGTCACCGCGTTGTTCTTTCGTCCGACGGCGGGCTTCGCGGAATTCTTTGCAGGCAAGGTGCCGCTTGCGACGGCGAAGAGCACCGAGGCGAAGCCGCTATCCACGCTGTTGAGCAACGGGGCACGCGTCAATCTCTGGCTCGTCAGGATTCCGATCGATCCGGCGAGGCTCACCGCGTTTTCCGACCTCGACATCGTGGAGGTCGAGTTGACGAAGCAGGTCGTCCAGTACCGGTCCTACCCGGATCCGTTCATCTACGGCTGGCATCAGGCCGGGCGGCCATCCGCGGTGCATGTCTATGCAGCGACGCTCGGCGAAGTTCCCGTCGGGTTCGACTGGCAGCCGGACAAGTTCGGCCACGTCTGGCAATCGCCCGATGTGCCGGGCTACACTGCCACCATTACCAACCACACCGCCACGGTGCAGACCGGAACAATTACCGTGGCCAGCAAAAGCTACGACGGAACAGACGTAGCGAAACAGGAAAAGCCGATAACGGTCGCCGCGAACGCCGCAGTAAAGGTACAGTTCCCCGTCCCGGTGAAGTTGTCCGGCTATCACGACATCACTGCCACCTTGGAGATCGGCGGCAAAAAGTGGACTGAGAAACGATCCTTCGTTCGACTCGCGCCCGACACGCGCGCGCCGCGGTGGAGCGAGGGCAAGGGCGCGTTGTTTGGGTATTGGAGTTATCACGGAGCGCATTACACGCCGAAGGCCGAGCACCACGTTCGGCTCATGACCATGGCCGGCGCCCGCACGAGCATTGCATTTCCGATGGGAGGATCGAACGCGCTGATCCAGACGCATTGGACACGCGCCCCGGCGGGTGCCTGGGAAGTCGGCGCGCAGCCGTGGGCCAAGGAGGATCCCTACGATCCCGCGAAGTACGAGGAGTACAAGAAGGCGGTGATCAAGGCGTACACCGAATCCCGCGAAGCCGTGCCGGAAGCGTTCCGTCCCGACCACGTGTATTTTTTCCCCGAGCCACACATCAGTTCGCGACTGACCGAGGGCAACTACCCGCCGTACTGGGGCGAGAAGGATTACGAGTACACGAAGGAGGAGAAGGAACGGCTGCGGATGTTCTTCGTCACGGCGAAGTGTGCAGCCGAGGCCGTGCGCTCGCAGTGGCCGGATCTCAAGGTTCTCATTCCGTGGGGCGACGCGCTGTTCTCGCCGCGCTTGCTCCAGGCGGGCTTTCCGAAGAACCTGATCGACGGCTCGGGCATCGACACGCCAGGTTTCGAACGATTGCCCGAACAACAGCTTCATCATATCAGCGTCCACCGCCTCTACATGCTGCGGCAGGAATACGAGAAGGCGGACGTCCCGAATCCGCGATTCTATTACTGCGAGGGCATCTTCGTTCCGACCGAGGTGGGCGCGTGCTCGTGGCGCGAGCAGATGGACATCTACCATCGCTGGGCATTGATCAGCATGGCGTATGGTATCAAGCGGTTCTACTCCGGCTGGTTCGGGTGGGACTGCGGCAGCTACTACGGCAGCGAACACTACGGCGGCTGCGGCATCCAACGGCGCATCCCGTACTGCGATCCCAAGCCCGCCTACGCCGCCTATGCAACGATGACCGACAAACTCAACGAAGCCAACTTCGACGGCTGGCTGAAGACCGGCTCGTTGACGACGTATTGCCTGCGGTTTCAGGGGCCGAAGGGAAACATCTATGCGCTGTGGACCATCCGAGGCAAGCGGCCGGTCACGCTCACGCTCACAGCCGACGCGGACGTCAACGTGACCGATTCGATGAACAACACGATGTCGGTGAAGAGCCAGAGCAAGAAGGTGATGGTCGCGACTGATCCGTCGGTGATCTACGTGACGGGCGCAGAGGTGGTGTCGGCCGAGGTCGGCGAACCCGATCACTCCGATTCTTGGAACGCCGCCGTCCCGGGGGGCAAGATCGCGCAACCGACCGCCTCGGCGGGCGGTGTTCCGTTGCAACGCACGTTGATTGCCGATCTCGGCGACGGATCCTGGAAGTACACATCCCAGCGCGATCCGATCTACGAGAACAATCACTTCGACAAGATGCGGTACCCGGGCAAGTTCTTCAGCGCAATTGCAAGAGACCAAACGCACGGGAGCGTCCTCTATTCCAGGCTGGAGAGGCAGGAGAAAGAGCATGCTTTGATGCCTTGGTACAACACCCTCACACTGGCCAAGCCCATCCCGCTCAAAGGCGCTCCGTCGCATCTCGGACTGTGGGTGAAGGGCGCGAGCGACTGGGGGCGCGTGATCTATTGCCTGCGCGACGCCAAGGGCGAACGCTGGGTCAGCATCGGCACGAAGGACCAGTACAACTGCGACGACGTGCATTCGTGGAGCAGCTTCAACTTCGACGGCTGGCGCTACCTGCGCTTCGAACTGCCCGGCCACATCGGCTACGACGACTTTCGCAAACACGGGACTACTTGGTGGCGTTCGTACAACGACGGCAACGCCGACAACATCGTGGACCTGCCGTTGACCCTGGAGAAGATCATCGTCGAGCAACGCACCCACATTCTCCACGTCAACGACATCCAGCCCGTCGCCTCGGACACGGTCTGCTTCGGCAAACTTTACGCCGAATACGCCTCGCCCGAGGACGCGACCGACGCAGCAGTGAAACTCAGCCGGTTGCGCATGCCGTTGCCGAAGGGCGTCGCCGATCTGCCGAACCCGATTGTCGAACTAGAAAAGACCGGCATCGGCGCGCCAACCGAGATCACCAAGCTCGAAAAGCCGCTCGAACACAACGACGGCACGCGCGTGTTCGTTCACTTCAAGGAATTGCCCGACGCAAAGACGCATCACATCTGGTGCAGCACGCACGAGGACGGTCGCGGCGCGGTGAACATGGTCCCCGCCGGCGCCAAGACCGGCCAGCAGCTTTACTGGCTCCGCCCCGGCATCAAGCTCCACTTCTGGGTCACGTACCTCGACGCGAAAGGCCAGACCTCCAAGCCGTCGAAGGCTGCGACGACGATGTTGGTGGATGAGTTCAAGGAGAAGTAGGAATTCCAAGGTCGTTCTTTCTGGAGACTCCTGTTGTTCGCCTTGAGCGGTTCACAACTTCGAGTCTCCAAACACTCCCGGAACTGTCAAACTCCGGGAGTCCTCCGCCAGAGGCGGGGGTTTCCAGCAATGACTAACATCTGTCTGCGTGCTCCAGGATCATCATCCAGCCGCATTGTGACTCGACCGTGATCGTATCACTGGGACGGAACGTGGCCGCATCCTGAAAATGCTCGACCCGCGGTGCGCGCAGCCGCGCCTTGCGTGAATTCAACCCGAGCGCTGTCCAATCGATTTGCAGCTTCACGCGCGTCGTCTCCTCCGCCCAGCTTGCGAGCGCGATGAGCGTCTTGCCGCTGCGCATATACGCCGTCGCGTGTACGTCAGGATGGTCCGTACGGACCGGGCAATCCTTCTCCCAATAACCGATCATCTTCGCGTCGGCGATGCCGAACTCGTCCCACACGCGGAAGATCGGTCGGGGATCATGCGCGGGATCGCCGACCGGCATCCGCGCGTGCATGCCGTACAACGCCGCGCGCCACGGGTTCGCTACGCGCGCGTACGGCATGACCTCGCCCATCAGGCCGAACGGAATGCCGGAGATTTCCGTCAGCCAATAATCCGGCGACGTGCGCGTGTAATCGAAGCTCTCGCCGAACCACAAGCTGTCGATGCACGGAAACAAGTCCATATAGACGTTCGCCGTGCACGCCAGACCGTAGAAGCCCCAGTACATGTTGTTCGAATGAAGGTCCACGAGCGCGCCGGGCCGCAGGCGTTCCAGGATTCGCCGCGCCCGGCGCATCGTCGTGCGATCCAGGTTGGTGTCGTCGATGTAGATGCCGTCGATGCCGACACTCGCGATGAGCCAGCGCAACCCCTCGAGCGAGTAGTTGTGCCAACGCGACGACGGCGCCTCGGTGATCGCGGCGCAAACGTCGCCATCCGCAAACCGGTGATACCAATTCGGCGAATAGCCGGTCACCAGGTTCTCTTGCAGCCACGCGCTGCCGCCGCCGTCGCCGGGGAGGAAAATCTCGTCGCCAAGGCTGCGCAACGCCCACAACTCGGGGACGTGGTTCGTCAATTCGCGCACGGTGTAATACGTCCGCAGCTTGAGACCGCGGCGATGCGCCTCGTCGGCGTGCGCGCGGAGCCGGTCGGCGGTGAGGAACGGACAGTTGATGTACGGGTAGGGCGACGTCGCGTGATGAATCGTGATGTTGTTCGCGCCGTGTTCGACCGCCTTCTTGACGGGGGCGTCGGAATGAAAATGCCGGGTGCGGAAATGTTTCGCCGTATCGATTGGCTTGACCGGCGTGATCAACAGCGTGAAGTCGAAGCGCAGCTCCTCGCCCGCCGCCATCTTGCGCGCGCCGCAGTTGGCTTTGAAGAGCACGCAATCGTTGCCGACCTCGCGAATCGAGCAGCCGCCGTAGCCGGCATTGTGCCACGAACGCGGGAGCTTCAACGGCTTCTGCAGATACTTGACCTTGAGCGGTTGTTCATAGCTATCGTCGCGAAGCTGGATGCGCAGCCCGGCATTCGCATCGCCGATCCAAACGCTGTCCTGATGCCGCGACCAGTCCCAAACCCAATCGAAGTGCTCGGGCCGTTTCCCGCCGCGATGGCCCATGCCCATCAGGTATGTCGCAATCTCGCGGCGAAGCGGAATGTGGAGCGCGATATCGTCCACGAACGTCTCGCGCTCGGCCCGCAGCGACAGCTCGTAGCTCACGAAGCCGTCGAACTCCATCGCGGCTTGGGTGTGGAGTGTGAAAAGTGGATGCCTGCCGTTGGCTTTCCACGATGCGCTGGTTGCGTTCGGTGTACCGCCTTCCGGCGGAAGAATCCGGATTCCGCCTGAAGGCGGTACACCGAACGATCTACCTTCCGCCGAGATTGTGAATTGAATCGGCGAGATCAAAATGTCGCGTCCCCGGCTGCGAATTCTGGTTGGCAGGCCATTGGCGCCGAAGGTGAGCGAGCGATCCAAGAGTTTCGCCGTGCGGCCTGTCACCTTCACCGGCAGGAACGGCGGCACAAGTTCGTCCTCGCTGCCGACAGTCGAATCGAGCCAGCGCAACCTCGAATGGCGCCATGGCTCGCCGTCGCCCCGGTCGGCAAGTAGTTCGGGTTTGATTGTGATTCGGAGCGCGATATGCCGCGGGTGCGCGTTTGCCGGCTGGATTGTGACCGTGCCGGCATACTCCCCCGGCGCGATGTCCATCGGGATGTCCACGCCGAACCAGAGCGCTTGCACCTTGCCGCGTTCGACTGAAACTTCCTTTTGGAACGGCTTGCCGTGACAATCCACGCCGCCGAGATTGAAACAACGAAAGGCGGAGTAGGTCAGGCGTCCCGCCTGACTCTTCGCGCTGGATTCGACAGGCAGGGTGCCTGTCCTACTCTGGACGAAGTCGCTAAACGAAACGGACAGGGATTGGAGTCTGTTTCTCGCTGCGAACACTCCGATTTGAAACGCGAAGTACTCGTTGCCGCACGCCTCGACCGCCAGTTCATTGGATGGCCCGGTTTCAATCCACCGCACCGGCAAGCGGTTGTCCATCCGGATCGGGAACTCGCGCGGCGTCGGAAACAGCAGGTATGGCTCGTCCTCATACGCCTCCAACAGCCCGGCTGCCTCCTCCGCAGTGGCGGGGCGTCCCATCGGGTGTGCATTGTCGAACGGCGTCCGGCATTCGATCGCGAGAACGGAAGCGGCGGCGGTGCCCTCTATGGCCGTGTGTCGCTGAAGCCATTCCGCGTCACCGGTATCTTCCATCGCTTTGTAGCTGCCGGCATCCAGTCCCCATTGTGATGCCTGGTCGAACGGCAGGTAATAGACCTCATACTCGCCGGGCACTGTCACGGGCTGGAAAACGACCTCGGCTGACTCTTGCGCGAAGTTCCTTCCAAACCGATTGCGAATGGTTTTCCCGGTCGCCCGATCGATCACGATGATGTCCTTGCGCTCGGGCTCGAGGTCGCGGCGGCGCCAAATGATGTGTGCGAGGACGGCGTCCGTGGAATGTTCGACGCCAACAATCGCGCGGTGGCTGCCAAGCGCGACCGGCCAAGCTTCTGCGGCGACGCGATAGGGATGAATTGGGTCCTTGTGCATCTACGCCTCTGCGGTCATTCGGAAATCAATGTGCCGCGGCGGCTTCGACTCGCGGCGCACGCGCTGGCACAACGCGTCGTCGAGCGGAACGCCGTTCTGCTCCGCGATTCGGCGGGCTTGATACTCGAACCAGAGATCGGTCACCGAGGTCTCGCTCTCGCGGATCGTCACGAACTCGCGCCCGAACAACGGTTCGACCTCGTCCAGCCTGCCGAGTTCGAGCGCCGCGCGCGCGGCGGCGATGTGGATGCGCTCGTGCTGACGAATCGCCGGCGGCAGCGCGCGGACGAACACGTCCACCTCGGCGAAGCGTCTCAGGGCGCACAGCAGATTCACGTATTCGATCGCGAGCCCGGGGATCGGCGGGCCGACCTGCCAGGCTTCGCCGGTGAGTTTGGCCGCCGCATCGAGGTTGCCGGCGCGCTGTTCGACCACGGCCAGATTGCGGAGCGCCCAGGCGTTGCGCTTGTGCGACAGCGAGCGCTGCCATGCCTCGACCGCGCCGTTCGGGTTGGAGTTCTCCATGCGCATATTGCCGAGATGAAGCCACGCGAGCCAATGATCGCTGCGGCCGGCTTGGAGTGACTTCTCCAGGAGCGATTGCCATTCGGGCTGGACCATCCATGCACCGGGGTTTGGAGTACCGCCTTCCGGCGGCGATGGGTGGATTCCGCCGGAAGGCGGTACACCGGGCGCACTCTCAGACAACTCACCGGTCTCTAGAAGCGCGAGCCAGGGTTCCTGATCTTGGCCGAGCGTGGAATCGTCGAACGCCAGTCCTGCCGGGATACTGCCCATCTGGCGTCGTCGATCCAGCGCGCCCCAGCCGGAACCTGTCGAAAGAATCTCCCAGGACGGACGCGTCGTCGTCGCTGCAAAGCGCAGGTCCAATTCCTCCAGTTTGCGTTCACTCAGGCACGCGTAAAGGGCGGACTCGGCGGCGCCAATGGCCTCGCTCCAATTCGTCGAGTGGACCTTCGCGGCGTCGGCTTCGAGCAGACCGAACGCCTCGGTCCACGTCCACTCGGCGCGCGCGGGCATGGGAACCGATTCCAATTGCGTGTACGCGAGGCCCGCCTGGATTTCGATGTAGGCACGACCCGGTTGCGAGAGGAAGTCCTGCCAGTGCCGCCCGCCCTCGTTCATGCCCCACGCCCAGAGCTTGCGACCACGGAGCCGGCGCGTCGAAGTTTCCACCAGGCCTGTTCCGGTCGCATCAAGCGCTGCGATCCAGCGTCGGCGGCCATCAGGGATGCGACAGAAGAATTCCTGCGCGAACTTCAGACGCGTCGCGTAGCTCAAGTCCGTGCCGTGCCAGACCGGCAGATCGATCTGCGACATGGACGATCCGAGCATGTAATGGAGCGCGGTCGTGGCCGGGGCGAGTACGCGGACGTCATCGGCTTCGGGCACGGCGATGTTCGTCCACCAATACATGGGCAGTTCGCGTTCGTGTGGGTTGACGAGCCGGACACACGCGAACAGGAACTCCGAGCCAGGCGGCAGGTGAAAGTCGATCTGCCACGGGTAACACTTCATCCGGTCCCACTCGTAGAGACGCAACACGGGATAGCCTTCGGGCGTTTCGACGCGCGCGGCGAACACCGGCGAGCAGGTCAGGCAATGGTGGCCAAACTGCCCGGCATTCCACTCGATGCCACCGCTAAACCACGCGTTGCGGATGGCGAGGTTGGCTGGCTGAAAGACCGGGTTGCGGTCGAGCAACTCGCGGTCCGTCGCCTTGTGAATGAGCGAGACGAGTCGTCCGCCGAGTTCGGGCAGGAACGTCGCGCGCAGGATTTCGTTCTCCAATACGACCGCCCGAAGCGACCACCGCTTCTTGTCTCGATTGTAGCCGTCTTGCATTCGATAGGGCAGTACCCGATATCCGACCTGCCAACCGAGGTACCGCCGGTCCTCCGCCGTGACATTGGGATCGAGCGGCAGTTCCAGGTCGTGCTTCGCATCGCGGAATACCGGCAGCGGGTTCTCATCGCCGAGGTCGGCGGCGAGCGATTCGTAGGAGCGGATGCTGAGAGTCGTCGTGCGGTTCAATGCTCAAGACTCCTTTTCGTGTACATAGATACACCATCGCGACCGAAACACGTTAGCAGAATCCAATTGCTATGACTGATTCATTTCTTCGGTAACCATGAGGCTTTGCGGACAGTTACGAGAGAGAAGGCTTTCCGTCCGTTGTTCTTTGCCATCTCATCGTAAAACCCTCGCAGCGTCGCCTGGCGCTTG
>Ga0187892_10003375_pt1 | contig 29350 bp, 16 predicted proteins | sample MA1701073metaG_FD_139345 | JGI IMG/M metagenome (GOLD analysis project Ga0187892, IMG submission 139345) | Bio-ooze microbial communities from a basaltic lava cave in the Kipuka Kanohina Cave System on the Island of Hawaii, USA - MA170107-3 metaG ... | reverse complement strand
CGCTCTACGCTCTTCGCTTTACGCTCTCCGGCCTCACCGATCCACACCAAGACTTTGCCATTCTCATCAATAGCCAGGCGCTTAGCCTCGATGATCTCTTCCTTGAGATCTGCGAGATACTCGTCATCGAGGTCAAACTCACGTTTCAAGGCCCGATACGATATCCGCCCCTCACGCTGAAGCCAGGCAAGGGTCTGGGTCACTACTTCAGAAAACTTCATGCGCCGTACTCCCTCTTTCTGCGTGGATGTGACTCACCATATCCTTTTTCTCCCTTTTGTGGAGTTTATAAACCTGAGCCCACCTGCGGCGCAATCTCGGCGGCTCAAGAAACACGCAAAGTATTGGAACAGCAGATCGTGACGTTGCACCAGGGGCAGGAAGAGCAGGCGAAAGTCTGATAGCCTTTGTCAGGTATAAGACACTTTGTGGTGATGGGGGGACTTTATGCCAATGATGAAAATTGCTGGCGATACGACCGGTCTGACTCCGAGCGATATGGTGGGAGTACGACTCGACGGGAAACTGAAAGTCACCGAACGTGCTGCCGTGCGCGTCGAGAAAGCGCGAGCGGCGGAAGGCAAACTCGTCTCCCTGAATGTTGCCGATGACGATGTGATCGAAGTCGAACTTGATGGTGGTGTCAAACTGTGGACAACGGTGGACAAGTTCCGTGCGGACTTTGGCATGTCACCGGTACGCAGCGCAGGCGGCGAGTATCTGAGCTTTCCCACCGAGATCGAACTCGGTGGACCTAGCCGAGGCCTGGTCGGATGGGCAATCAAAGCATTGCGGATATTTGATGTTGATCTTCCCGGCATGACCGTCGCAGGGTTGGCGCGTGCATGGGAAGAGAAACACATTCCATCTCCTGGTCTGTATCGCTGTCTCCAGCCTACGCCTGCGACGCTTGAACCTGTTGCCGACCAACTCCCAGCCGGCAAGCCGTTGCTAGTATTTCTCCACGGCACCGCTTCGTCATTTGACGGCAGCTTTGGCGGATTATGGGATGGACCACAAAACAAGATTGGTGCGACGCTGTTCAGTGCCTACAAGGACCAGGTCTATGCCCTTCAACATCGAACCCTCACCGAGAGCCCGATCGAGAATGCCATTGCCTTGCTCAGGCAACTCCCAGAAAACGCCCGCCTGCATCTGGTGAGTCACTCGCGTGGTGGGCTGATTGGTGAACTCCTCTGTCGTGCGGCGGTCACTGCCGGGCGTGACCCATTTGATGACAAAGATGTCGCCTTATTTGCTGATACCGAGGATGATGACGGGACGAAAGTAGACCGCGCCCATGACCGTGCGACATTGGCAACCCTGAATGATCTCCTCAAAAAGAAGCAGCCACGGGTCGAGCGTTTCGTGCGAGTGGCCTGTCCTGCGCGTGGGACGACTCTGGCCTCGGAGCGACTTGACCGCTGGCTGTCAGTTGTCCTCAACGCCCTCAGCTTTTGTGGGCTGCAGGGCTCACTCTTCTTTGAGGCGGCGACAGACCTCATTACCGCGATAGTCAAAGAACACACCGATCCCCGCACGTTGCCGGGGGTGGAAGCGATGATGCCGACTGCACCTTTGGTGAGATCGTTGAATCGCCTCGATGTGGTGGTCAGTGCCGACCTGAGCGTGGTCTCCGGCGACGTTGAGGCGGGTGGGATTTGGGACAAGCTGAAGCTGTTGGTGTTGGATCGCTTCTATGAAGACGACCACGATCTGGTGGTTAATACCAGCTCCATGATTGGTGGAGCACGGCGGACTACTGGCGGGCGCTTCTTTTTCGACCAAGGCGAGAAGGTCAACCATTTCCATTATTTTGTGAACGACCGCACCGCAGAGAAGGTTCGTGATGGATTGCTACGGATCGACACCAGCCCCGCAGGATTTGTGCCCATCGAGGATCGGCCACGTCCGCCGATTGCCCGCGAAGCTCGTGGGGAGAAGAAACCTACCGGACCACGACCTGTGGTCTTTGTGCTCCCTGGCATCATGGGAAGCCATCTCAAACGAGGTGGGAGCCGGGTATGGCTCAATATCCCGAATCTCCTGTTTGGTGGGTTAGAGGTGTTACACATTGGTGCTACGGGGGTCGCACCCGATGGTCCAGTCGAAGGCTATTACGAAGACTTGATGGAGTTTCTGAGTGATACACACGATGTGGTGCCGTTTGCGTTCGACTGGCGACTATCACTCCGCGATGAAGCCCGACGCCTCGCGGAACAGGTGCGCACCAAGCTTGATGAGGCCGAACGTGGCCAACAGCCGGTGCGACTGTTAGCACACTCGATGGGTGGGCTGGTTGTGCGTACGATGATAGGTGCTCACCCCGAAGTTTGGACTCGCCTCTGCCGTCATCCGGGGGGTCGCTTCCTCATGTTGGGAACACCCAACAGCGGCAGTTTTTCCATTCCGCGCTCGCTCTTCGGTCAGGACAAGCTCCTCAAACAACTCGCGCTCCTCGACTTGACGAACAGCACCAAAGGACTGTTGAAGACGATCAGTAAGTTTCCTGGGATACTTGAAATGTTGCCAGCATCAGTAGCGGGCAGTGGATTTGACTTCTTTAAGATCGACACCTGGCGACAATTCGCCAGTGCAGACGACAAAGGCTGGGTGTTGCCTGATGAACCGCGCTTGCAATCTGCCCTGGCTACCCGGTCAGTACTCGATCACAGCCCGATTGACCCCCAGCGAATGTTATACGTCGCGGGCCATGCGCCCACCACTCCGGCCGCGCTGGAAGTGGACGCGAGTGCAGACCAAGGGGAGCGCTTACGTTTTATCTCCACAGCACGTGGTGACGGACGAGTGCCGTGGGAAACTGGCATCCCACCTGGCGTCCGTGTTTGGTATGCGGACTGCGAGCATGGTGACTTGGCGGCGCATGAATCGGCATTCCCGGCGCTGCTCGAATTATTGCAAACTGGCCAAACCGCGTTGTTGCCACAAACTGCGCCAGCAGCGACACGTGGAGCCGAGCGACTCGTCCTCTCACGCGATGTGGCCGATGCCTATCCGGACGAGAAGGACCTGGCCGCGGCAGCGGTGGGCACTCGCCGTCGTCGTAAGCAAGCAGAGCCCAAGCAGCGGATCAAGGCGAGCATCGTCCACGGGCACCTCGGCTTTACCGCTCATGCAGTTGCCGTGGGACATTATCAAGGCGATACCGTCGTGAGTGCTGAGGCGGCGCTGGACCGCATGCTCGATGGACGATTACGCGAACGGTTACGCCTCGGCCTCTATCCTGGGCCGCTCGACAGTGCGGAAGTATTTCTCAATCCCGGCAAAAAACCGGGTGGAGGGATTGTTATCGGCTTAGGGCGCGTAGGGGAACTGACGCCAGGATATTTGACCGCAAGCTTCACTCGTGGTGCGCTGATGTATGCCGCGGCGTTGGCTGAGCAAGCACGAGGCTCTCATGATGATCGTCAGACCGGTCCTGTGCAGGCGGCAATTGCGACGTTGCTCATCGGCACCGGGGCTGGGGGAATGGCCATTGAAGACTCACTATCTGCCATCCTGCGTGGTGTCGGACGAGCGAACCGGACGCTCAACGAGAGTGGGCTGGGAAAGCGCGTGACCATTGCCACCGTCGAGTTTTGGGAATTGTGGGAGGATCGCGCAGTCCAAGCTGCACGGGCATTGTCGGGGTTCGCGCAAGATCCGTTGCTCCGTGGCCTGTTTGAGATCGAGCCGACAATCAGACAGACATCCGGCTGGCGCAAAAGAGTCACGTTTGAGGAGCCAGGCGGATGGTATCATCGCTTGCAGATTACCGCCCAAGCGGATGGTGCGTTACGCTTCAATGCGTTGACCGATCGTGCGCGCGCCGAGGTCAGTCTCCAGCCGACCCAACGTGCGCTGGTCGATCAATTCATTGCGCATGCGATCACTAATCCTGACAGCAGTCAGCAAACCGCACGGACGCTCTTTGAACTCCTGGTTCCGAATGCACTCAAAGAGCAAGTCCCCAATCGCTATGATCTGGTGTCGGTCGTGGATGACGCCGCAGCTCGCTATCCGTGGGAGCTGATGCAGGATCGACGGGATAGCGAGGGTCAGCCGCTAGCGGTGAGTGCAGGGCTGATTCGCCAACTCGAAACCAAGGAATTTCGCGCGAATCCTATCACCACGATACAGCTCAAAGCCCTGGTGGTCGGTGATCCAATGAGCCAGTTCGTTGAACTCAAAGGGGCGCAAGAAGAAGCAGAAAGCGTGGCCGACTTGCTCGAACGGCAAGGGTTTGCGGTCAAGAAGAAAATCCGCACTCAGGCGCAGGAGGTTGTCGAAGCGTTGTTTGCTGATGATTACCGCATTTTGCATCTCGCTGGACATGGGGTCTACCAATACCCCCTTGATGAACAAGAGCCCAAGAGAGACGATCAGCAGCCTGACCTTAACAGTGAGCGTCCACGCGTCAAGAAAACCGTCAGTGGGATGGTGATTGGGAACCAAGTGTTTTTGACTCCAACCGAAATCCAACAGATGCGTCAGGTGCCAGAACTCGTCTTCGTCAATTGTTGTCACTTGGGGAAGATCGAAGGGGGAAAGGATACCGATCGAACGGACCGACACAAGTTGGCGGCGAATCTGGCGGCGCAGTTCATTCGTATGGGGGTACGAGCAGTCATTGCCGCAGGCTGGGCGGTTGATGATGCCGCAGCCCACACGTTCGCGAGCGAATTTTATGCTCGCCTCCTTGCTGGTGCCTCGTTTGGCGACGCGGTCTTGCAGGCGCGCAAAAAAACCTACGAGAGTCACGGGTCGGTCAACACCTGGGGCGCGTATCAATGCTATGGCGACCCTGATTGGCGACTTCGAGCCGAGCAAGAAGCATCTGTCGGACGCAAAAAAGAAACTCACTTTGTCACCCCAACTGAGGTCATTCTGGAACTCGACAATCTCACCAATGAAGCGAAAAACGCGAGTCCTCAGCGGATTGACGCCCTCCGTGCGGAATTGATCAAGTTGGCGAGTGCACTCAAAGCCGACTGGCTTGCACGTGCAGATGTACGGATCGCTCTGGGGCAGGCGTATGGTGAACTCGATCTCTTCGATGAAGCCGTGCAGCACTATCAGCACGCGCTCCAGTCAGAAAGCGGTGAGGTTTCGTTCCACACCCTTGAACAATTCGCTAATCTACAATGTCGCGCGGCGGTGACACTGTTTCGCACTGGCGGAGCAACTAAAGCGCAGGCAAAGACGCGGATTGACCAGGCGATTGCTTACCTCAAACAGTTACAGGACTTGAGTAACGCCATGCGTGAGTCTACCAGTGACACCGTCGAACGCCTCGCGTTACTTGGTAGTGCATATAAACGCTTAGCCTTAGTGACGACCAGGGCTGAACGTGGCCGGGCACTGCAAGAGATGGCAACCTACTACCGCGCGGCGCACGAACGAGCCGAAGCGCAGGGGCGGGTCGATTCGTATCCCATCCTGAACTTAATCCCGACCCAGCTGCTGCTACGAGCGCTTTACCCTCGACTTGCCAAGGGGACGGACGACCGTAGCGATCTCCTGAAAAAAGTTGCCAGCGTCATACAAGAGCGCCCCGAAGCCGAGCGAGATTTTTGGGGAGTGGTCGCGGCCGCCGATTATCTGCTCACTCGGCATCTGGTCGAGGGAACATTACCAGAGAATATCGACCCGGTTGTCCAGGAGTACCTCACAGCTAAGAGACGCGCAGGTTCACCGCGCGAGTTCCGGTCGGTCCTTGAGCATCTCGACTTTCTCATTGAGATGTGGCGTGGGGATGCCAAAAACCAGGCCGGGAAGAAGCGCCTCGGCGCGCTCCAAGACCTCAGAACGCAACTGACTGCCGAACCGTAGACTTCATAAGTGGAGGGGCAAACTCCTAAATTCTCAGCAACTACTCAGCCCTCTTCGTCCCGGAGGGACGGTTGATGGTAGCCGGGGGTTTTAACCCCTGGTAAGAATGACCCCACCCCTCCCTGCGTCGCGCAGCGACGCGATGGGTATAATGATGCCGCTCTCCCGGCCTTAAAAGGCCGGGCTACCTTCAATCGCCGCTCTGCGGCTGAGCAGTTACAATTCTCAAACTTTACAACTTGGAAGAGCGAAGCAGGAGGTTGTCTCGCATTTTCGAGACCTTACATGTCTTTGCTTGCAGACTGTAGGGGGCCGATTCATCGGCCCCACAAAAGGACTTGATGAATCAAGCCCCTACAACTCCTGCACAATCCCGGACTGATTAGCTGTATGCAGTTCTCATCCTGTCAAGTTTGAGTAAATTGAAACCTATGCCATTGGTACACTGCCAATCAAAACCGCTCATGCTGAGCCCTTCGGCAAGCTCAGGATAAACTACGACCGAAGGGCGAAGTCGAAGCATGCGAAGGACCTGATTCGCCGCCCTTCGACTCCGCTGTGCTACGCTCAGGACGAGCGGGAAAATGTCTCACTGTAAGTGAGGAAGTGTACGAATCTTCTATGGTTCGATTTAGCCTACACGTCAAAATTGACTTGGGGAGCGCCGCAGTAATAGGGTTCACTATGACCTACGATATTACACATTCCTTGACGGTCTCTCCATTTCTGGTTTGATCCAGTGCGGTTCCTCGGTGTCCGCGGGATAGCCCACGAGGAGCTCATGCGGGCGGTACTGTGCTTTGTAGTCCATCGACTGGCTGCCCGGTACCCAATAGCCCAGGTAGTGATACCGTAGGCCCTGCCGCCGGGCATACGCCCCTTGCCTCAGGATTGAAAAGACGCCTGGCGCCTGCGACCGCCAAGCAGGATCGTGGAAAAAATAGACGCTCGAGAGCGCCGTGGTGGTGACATCGGCCAACCCCACACCCACCAGACGGTCGCGTTCGTAATAGAGGAACTCGCGGGCAAAGGTCCACTCTCCTAGCAGGAATTGCTGTCGGTAGGCACGCTCATCTGTGAGATGGAAGGGCCAACCTTTGCGCCGGCGCATGTCCGCGTGGTAGGCGTTGAAGATCTGGAGGTGGGCTGCGGTGACCGTCGGCGCTTGCACGACCACGTGGATTCCAGCGTTCTGCCGCAGCGTGCGCCGTTGGCTGCGGGAGGGGGTGAACTCGCTGACAGGGATGCGCAGGCTGCGACACTGCACACAGGCCGGGCATGCCGGTCGAAAGAACTCGCAGCCGAAACGGCGCCAGCCTCTGCATAGGAGTTCGTCATAGACACGAGTGGGAAGGTCCGCGATGACGCGATATGTCAGTGCCGCCGTGCGGCCCGGCAGGTACGAGCAGCGGTAGGGTGGGGTGAGGAACCGTGCCGTTTCGATAACCTCATGATTCCACTGCGTCATACGTCACGTGGTTGTATCACACAAACCCAGACGAGTTCAGCGCCTGTGGAAGAATCTTGCCTTCAATAACAATTGTGCGGAACACTATAGAGGTATCCCGTTTTCGAGAGTATGTTCATTCACCTGCGACTCGTTCGAGAAAGGAGGGATTCCTGTGATTGTCCTGATCGCTGTATTGGCGCTGGTGGGGATGCTCTGTCACGATAGCGGTAGAGTCTGGGCGCAAAAAGGCGGAAAAACCTGGAAAACCGTCGCCGAACTGTCAGCCAAAGACAAAGAGCAGATCGACTTCTCGACCGACACACCCCGTGATGCCACGTTTCCTTATCTCCCTGCGGAACGGTACCCCTTTTCACCGCCCTACACGGCTGAAGAGATGGGGTTTCGTTCGATGGAATTCCCCCATCAACCGCGTTGGTCCTGTGTCTATGCTGATGCCGGAGCAACCATCGACCAGTGGGGACACTTGATTGTGCAGAGCAAAACCGTGGGTCTCGTCGCCTACAATGGCACTCAGGGATTGCTGGAAGAACTCTATACTACCCCGCCCGGCCAGAGTTTTGTTACTTCCCTGTCTCAAGACATCGCTCCGGCAGAGAAGTATGGCAACCAGTCCCTCGTATCCCGCTACCGTACTGACAAGAGCTTTACAAAGAAAATTGATATGTTCGTCTACACCCCAGGGTTGCGCCGGGTGCGGCGCCAACCCCAGCCACGCCGGGGTGATCGGTTTCCCAACCAAGCCTCTACCTTTGACGACACCTTTGGCCGTGACGCCTGGGAATGGTCATGGCGGATCATTGGTACGGACGTGCTGTACGAAACTATCCGTTTTCCTAAGGGCCGCACGTCTATCACCCTAACAGACTCCACCGGGAAACTCTATGATGTCTCTGCCAGTGAGATCAAATCCATGGGGAAAGACTATTCCGGGTATCTCCCCGATGGTGGAGTACCGTGCTACGTGGTTGAAGCAAAAGTGCGTGACGAATGGTTACCCGGCTACTACGCGCCGCGCATCCTCTATTGGCTGGACCAGCAGGGCTTCTACCCTCTTCGTATCGAAGAATACGACCGTGAGGGCAAGCTCATCTTTATTGAGACACGCGTGGCAGAACTCCGTAACCCCGCCTTGAAAGAGCGGGGGTATGGCATGCAGATGGATTTGTACTGGGACGCAACGACCGATCTGATGACTTACTCCACCCATGACGGCCATCAACTACGTGAGTGGACTGAGGAGGATAGAAAGTCGTACTTTAATCCCGACTTTCTGCGACGAGTATGGCTTATCGGTGGTGTGAAGAGTCAGGCAGAAATCCATACTCCGGAAGAGTTCTTTTTACGTCCAGCGCTCTTCGAGGACAAATTCCCCGGCGAGCGAAACATTAGCTTGCCACCCGATTTGCGCGCCCGTATCGACGCGCAAGAAAAGGCGGGGCAGTTGGTGTTCACTGAAGAGGTGGCAGAACGGTAGTACAGAGTTCGGTGTCCCTCAGTTCGGAGTCAAGGTTCCCTCTCCCGGATGGGAGAGGGCCAGGGTGAGGGGGATAAAGTCTCGACATCTTCCATAGAAAGGTTGACGCACTATGAGCGAATCTGTTCTCCTGGTTGAAAAGAACGAAGGGGTTGTCACCCTAACCCTGAACCGTCCACATGCCATGAATGCGCTTTCGCATGAGTTACGCGAGGCGATTGTCCACACCTTCACTGAGCTACAGAACGATGACACGACGCGGGTGATCATTCTCACCGGCGCAGGCAAGGCGTTCTGTGCCGGGATGGATCTTAAAGAATTGAGTAGTACCGGGTTGGCACCGAAAGGGTCACGCGGGGCGGTGCGGGGTGAGGACGATATTCTGCGGGCGATGAACGCGTTTGACCGACCGATCATCGGTGCGATCAACGGATTTGCCATCACCGGTGGATTTGAGTTGGCCTTGGCGTGTGACATCGTGATCGCCTCGACTACGGCGCAATTTGCCGACACTCATGGACGAGTTGGAGCGATGCCGGGCTGGGGGCTCAGCCAAAAGCTCTCACGCACTATCGGTGTGTACCGGGCCAAAGAGTTGTCACTGACGGGGAATTTTCTCTCTGCCGAGAAAGCTGAAGCGTGGGGATTAGTGAATCGAGTGGTTGCGCCCCATGAACTCCTGCCAACTTGTCGGACGTTAGCGAACGATATCCTATCGTGTCTGCCTGATATGGTCCGTCGCCTCAAGCGGGTGATCGATGAAGGCTATGCCACGACACTGGCGCAGGGAATCGAGGTTGAGTACGAGGCCTGGCGCGAACAAGTGAAACAGGCAACCCCGGAAGCTATTGCCGCGCGACGCGAGACTATTCAACAACGGGGGCGGACCCAACAGTCGTAGAGGTCAAAGGCAGTTCTCAGTCATCAGTTTTCAGTTGTCAGTCCCCAACCCATAACCCCAACACCTGTAACAGAGACCTTGGACCTTGGACCTTGAAGACTGGACAACGCTACTCCAGCCTACTATGCTCCAGGCAAATTCACATCAGGAGGTGCGACTATGCCAGCACGGAAACCGGAAGAGTGCGATACCCTATTGGGCGAAGCGTTAGGCCGGGGAGACCTGGAAACAGCGGTAGCGCTGTATGAAACGGACGCGGCCTTCGTCCAGGAACCAGGCAAAGTGGTGAAAGGCCACGCTGCCATACGGGAAGTGATGCAGGGGTTCTTGGCGATCAAGCCGAAGTTCACCATCAGCGTGGATGCAGTAGAGAACGGAGGTATTGCCGTGCTGCGCTCGAAATGGAGCGTAAACGGCACCGGACCGGATGGGAAGCCGGTCACAATGTCCGGCAACGGGATCGAAGTCGTGCGTCGCCAAGCCGATGGCACCTGGAAGTTTATTATTGATAATCCGGCAGGAGCAGATTGATTTCTTCATAAATCCCCTGCGCTTCGCGCTCCCCCCTTTGTCAAAGGGGGGAAAGGGGGATTTCTCCACTCATGAGTTGGCAGAAAGAAATCGACGGTATCACCCAGCGCAAAACTTTGGCACGTGAGCAGGGTGGTGCAGAAGCTGTTACCCGTCAACATGACCAGGGACGCCTCACCATTCGTGAGCGTATTGCCGGCCTTGTTGATCCTGATTCTTTTCGTGAGCAAGGGCCGATCGCTGGACACTCAGAGACCGATGCACACGGCGAATTGCGCGCGTTCACACCAGCCAATTATCTCCTGGGTTTCGGTAAAATTGATGGGCGTCCATGTCTTGTGGGTGGCGAAGATTTTACCCTGAAGGGAGGCTCTCCCTCGTCCGCGGGATTGCGCAAGAGTGTGTTGGCTGAAGAACTCGCCTTACGCTATCGGGTGCCGCTGATTCGCTTCCTCGAAGGTGGTGGCGGGAGTGTTCCGCGTGGCGAAGGGAAACAGACCAACGGTGGTGGCGAAGCGGCGAATGCTTCGCCTCGCTTCATGTCGATCATGCAAGTGATGAGTGTGGTGCCAGTGGCGTCGGCAGCACTGGGGCCGGTGGCCGGACTCCCGGCGGCTCGTCTGGTTGCTTCCCACTTTTCGGTGATGACTCGCACGACGGCCCAAGTGATGGTCGGCGGTCCGGCATTGGTCGAGCGTGCCTTTGGTCGTGTGATCACCAAAGAGGAACTCGGTGGTGCGCGAGTGCACCAATCTAGTGGAGTCGTGGACAATGTGGCAGAAGACGAAGCCGAAGTGTTTGCGCAGATCCGACGATTCTTGAGCTATCTGCCTACCAATGTCTGGGAAGGAGCTCCGGGACTACCGTGCGAGGACGATCGCAACCGACAGGAGCCGGAGCTAATGAGCGTCGTGCCCCGCAATCGCCGTAGAACCTACGCCATGCGGCGGGTTATCGAGAGTGTCGTCGATCGACTCTCCTTTTTTGAGCTGGCACCGCTCTATGGTCCATCGCAGATTACTGGTCTCGCACGATTGAACGGCCACCCGATCGGAGTGTGGGCCAATGACCCTGCCTGGTATGCTGGTTCAATGACTGCCGATGGTGCGCAGAAAGTGAAACGGTTCGTCGATCTATGTGACACGTTCCATTTACCGATTGTTGCCCTGGTGGATGAGCCGGGCTTTATGATTGGTCCAGAAGCAGAGCAAACGGCGACGATCCGCCACGGCACGGCAACGCTCTTTGCCGTGATGCAATCGACCGTCCCTTGGGCTTCGGTGATTGTTCGTAAAGTGTATGGGGTTGCTGGCGCAGCGCATTTTGGTCCAGGGGGGATGGTGTTTGCCTGGCCGTCAGCCGAGAGTGGTGCATTACCGATTGAAGGAGGGGTTGCAGTAGCCTATCGCCGTGAGATTGCCGCGGCACCCGATCCAGAAGCGAAACGTCGGGAAATTGAAGATCGTCTGGCGAGCCAACGCTCTCCATACGCACGAGCCGAAGCCTTTAACGTCAATGATCTTATTGATCCCCGTCACACGCGACCCGTGTTGTGTGACTGGATCGACTGGATTCAACCACAGCTACAGGCACATCGCGGGCCACGAACGTACACCGTGAGGCCGTAGCTCACTACAGGATTTAAGAACTAAATCAGACCAGATGACATTGACACACTGCCTACCAACACCGCTCCTGCTGAGCCCTTCGACGCTGCTCAGGATAAACTACGCCCAGAGGGCGAAGTCGGAGCATACGTAAGACTTGCTGCGCCGCTCTTCGACTTCACTCCGCGTAGCCTGTCCTGAGCGTAACGAAGTGGAGCCGAAGGGCTCAGGACGAGCGAGAAGGTGTCTCACGGTGGGTGAGAGAGTGTACGAATCTTCTGGGTCTGGTTTAGCGAGAAGATAATAAGGGACTTTCGATCCGCGATCGGCCCTCGTCTTCACACTACATCGACGACCGTTTCCTCCATCCACTGAAAGTACAGCAAACCACCCACGAGAATGAGTGCAACGGCCCCCGCTGTCGCGCAAAGCATGAGGTCGGGAGGTCGCCCTTGTCCGGTCAATCCCCAACGGAACCCTTCGATAACACCTGCCATCGGGTTTAAGCCATACACCCACTGCCAGTGAGGCGGAACGAGGCTGCTCGGATACACAACGGGTGAGGCAAACAGCCAAAATTGGAGAAGGAACGGGATCACATACCGTACGTCACGGTAGACCGCATTCAGGGCCGCCAGCCAGACCCCTACTCCTAATGCGGTCATGACCGCCAGAAGCCCAAAGATGGGAAGCAAGGCGAGCGTCGGCGAGGGGCTGATCCCGTACCACCACAGCATGGCCAGAAGAATGATAAAGGCAATGGCAAAATCGACCAGGCCGGTCAGAACGGCAGCCAGCGGGAGAATAAGACGGGGAAAGTAAATCCTGGTAATGATACGTTGGTTTTCGATCATACTATTGGTCGCACCAGTCAGGGCCTGGGCGAAATAATTCCACGGGAGCAGCGCGCTGTAGTAGAAAATCGGATAGGGCAATCCTCCCGACGGAAGTTTTGCCAGATGCCCGAAAAAGATGCTAAAGACGATCATAGTCAAAAAAGGCTGAAGAATTGCCCATCCCACTCCAATCACGGCCTGCTTGTAGCGAACTTTCACGTCACGCCATACCAAGAAGTACAGCAGTTCCCGATAATCCCATAGCTCCCGAAGATTGAGTTCAAGGAAGCCGCCGGTGGGCTGAATACGTACGACAGGCACAGCAGTTTCAGTGGACGGTGGCGTCATGAACAAGAGACTCTCTTCGCTCAATTATCCGCGTGCTCCCAAGACAACCAGTGCCCAGGCCCGTGACCAATGCAACCGGCCATTACGAAATTCCCGCCAGAGCTGACGAACCGTTGCACGGTTTAGGTCCGTCGTTTGCTCGGCAATGGGTTGTAATTCGTCCGCATACTGTTGCATCCAGCTTTGCATCGGTACGGTAAATCCTCGCTTCGGTTTCCTACTGGCTTGTCGGACCAGTGTGTCGCTAAGTGCGTGCACGAGCACCGGCTTGTTTTCTCGCGGATGAATTTTTTTTGTTGGAGGAACCTGTTGCACAGCCTCAACAACGGTGTGATCGAGATAAGGCACTCGGATTTCGACGCTATGCGTCATGCCAAACACGTCAGCATCGCGTAACAGCTGATCATGGAGATACCGTTGCATCTCGAGGTCATTGAATATCTGCGTCTCACTCATGCCTTCTCTGCCTGAAGATCGTGAAGGAAGCCACTGTTCGACCAGCGTATCTCGCTCGGCTGACGAAAGGCCAAGGAGTTGCTGTATTTGCTCAGGGGCAAAGAACCCCCGGATCAGTAGATACAGTTCCCGCCACATCGGTCCGCCATTGAGATAGGCAAAGCGCTGCCAGCGTTCCTGCCCTACAAGACGGCCATAAGCCGCCGTCCCATTGGCAACAGCATATCGGAGGAATTGCGGTAGTGCGGTGAGCCATCGCTCCGGTTGCTTCGCTAACCAGCGGTAGTGACGGTATCCCCAAAAAACCTCGTCGGCCCCTAGCCCAGACAATGCCACCGTGAGACCGGCTGCACGTGCCGCTTTCGCCACAAAATAGGTATTCACCCCGTCGTGCGTCGGTTGGTCCAACGCAGCAAAGATTGTTGGCAACTCGCGGAGAAAGTCGGCACTACAAATGGGGGATTCGCTGTGAGATGTACCAAAATGTGCGGCAAGGTGCTGTGCCTCTCGTGCCTCTCCTCCCCCTTCTTCTGTATACGTAACCGTCAACGTTCTCAGAGTTGAGGAATACGCACGTTGTGCTAAGGCCACGAGTCCGGCGGAATCCACGCCACCACTGAGGAACACGCCGAGCGGCACATCGCTCAGCAAATGTTGCGCCGTCGTCACTTCCAGCAAGCGACCAATATCTCCCGTCGTCACCGTCCTATCGCTGGCCGCCGGTGCGACATCCCAGTATTGCCAGTATTGATGGAGCGTCATACCACTGTCTTGCATCACCAGATAATGCCCGGCTGGCACACAGGATATGCGCTTCAGTATCGTGTGAGGTGCGGGAATTGCACCAAAGAGAAGAAATCCCGTGAGAGCGTCTCGATCTCTTTCATCCGCCATGGTCCGACTTGCACGTAACGCTTTCACCTCGGAAGCAAAGACGATTCCTTCCCCATTATCGAGGTCTGCATAATACAATGGCTTAATCCCCAATCGATCACGCACGAGGAGCAACAGGCCGGTGGGTGAACCATTTCCCCCATCGTGTCGTTGCCGGGCATCGTACAACGCAAACGCAAACATGCCCTGGAGACGTGACAGTAATCCGTCGATACCCCATTCTTCATACCCGTGCAAAAGAACTTCAGTATCGGTCTGCGAGTGAAATGTATGCCCGCTGCTTTTGAGCTGGTTGTGTAACGTGAGGAAGTTATAGATCTCCCCGTTATAGGAGATCCAGACCGTGCCGTCCTCGTTGCTCATTGGCTGGCGCGCAGCATCGGACAGGTCCACAATCGCCAAGCGGCGATGGCCAAGAATCACTCGAGGTGCTGAAGAGAGAGAAGGATACCCTTGTTCCTGGAACAGTGCGGATTGCGAACCTGGTGCAGTCACGCCTAAGGCCACCAGTCCTTCCCCATCCGGTCCACGATGGCGCTGAGCGCGAAGCATCCGCTGTATGGCGCTCACGTCGTCAACAGTAACGGTCGTTGCAGTGCGAAAGATTCCAGCTATTCCACACATGATGAAGAGTAGTCAGTAATCAGTAGTCAGTAGGGAAAAAGAAACGGAGAAGCAGGGAAACGGAGACATGACGAAAAGGGACGGGTGAATGGGCGAAGAGAAAAAGGAGAGGAGGGGTTGCCGGTTCTCCCATTCTCCGTTTCGCCCTTTTGTTTTCCTTGTCTCTCCGTCTCTGGTCTTCGGTCCCCGGTCTTTCTCGTGCGAGGTGCGCTTCTCCATTAGCTCACGCAGGACTGTATACTCACGTTGGAAAGCCGGGTTGTCCGGCTGCAATGCCAACGCCTGGGCCAGTGCCTTTTCTGCCTCAAAAAAACGATACCGCCCCTTTTCGGCAAGTCCTAAATGATAGAACGCACTAGCGGCATGCGGGTCAAGATCGGTCGCCTTACGCCAGACCAGTGCGGCACGATCAAAATTCCGTTCCTGCAAATAGAGCTGCCCTAGCCGTGCATGGGCATGGAACGACTCCGGACGTATAGTCAACGCCTGTGACAGCGCGGTTTTTGCCTCTTCCAGATTCCCCGCTGCTCGCGCACCATCAGCAAACACGAGCAAGAGGGGGAAAGAATCTGCACCATTCGCGATCCCTTCTCTCAGAGCAGCCTTCGCAGCGTCAAGATTCTTCCTCGTGACGAGCAAGTGATCCACCAACTGTTGATACGCGCGTTCCTCTTGGGGCACCAGGGCGATGACGGTACGTAACATTTGCTCGACTTTCTCTTCTTCCTTCGCCTGGCTATAAGCCTGAGCCGCTTGTAAGAGCCAGGAGACTTTTCTCTGCTCTCGCGGCTCACGGCGAGCCGCTTCTTCGTATACCGTGCCCTGGTCAAGAAAACGGCCAAGGGCAGCATAGAACTCGCCCAGCCCGCGGGTCGCTTCCTGACTCCCAGCGGCAAACGCGCGACGAAATCCGTCCTCAATCGCGGTTTGCTCTTCACGCGGAAGCCAGGGAACAATTCTTGACCGTAAGTAGGTGTGAGCCTCTGTAGTCGGCGCGTAAAAAATCGACAGCGCGGTTTGTGCCAGTCCTTCCTCTTTCTTTCCCTGGCGCAACAAGGTAACCGCGTAGAAATCACGCGCTCGGGCGTTGCTGGGGTCGAGCCATAAGGTCGCCTCGAGCGCAGTCTGACGATAGGAAAGAGGGGCAGTTTCTGGCAAGAGTTGGGCAACCGCCAGGTGGAGAGGAGGATGGGCAGGGTACTCCTGCAACAATGCTTTCGCTTCCGACAAAGAAGTCAAGTTGGGCAGATTGGGCAGGTTGTAAGGATAGGGCAGGCGCTCTTGTTGCAGGGCGAGGACAATAAGACCACACGCACTGCCACCAACCGCGAGAGCGACCGGAACACGCCTTTTCATCTCCTTGAAGGTTGAGGGACGCTCCTCCCACGCAGCAATGCGCAACGCGAGACCAAGCAAGACGGTGAACAAAACCGCGTTGGCAGGAATTTGCAGATTGAAGTCGACCGCTTCATGGACTGCCATCACACCAACGGCACACACTAACGCAATGAAGAGCGGACGCACTTTTGCTGAAACGACCTGGAATCCCCGCCGCAGTTGCATTGCCACGAGGACAAAAAACCACGCCAGCAATACAAACCCAACGAGCCCGGTCTCCGCAACGAGTTCCACATAATCATTGTGCGCCTCACGAAAGTACACCCCCAACCACAGAGGCCGTTGATAGTGAGGAAAGACGCTCGCCCACACTCCCAGTCCTACACCCCACAGTGGAAAATCATAGATCATTTTCCCGGTGTCGGCCCAAATCCCTAGGCGTGTCCGCCCACTCACTTCGCCCTGTATGGTCTCATCCAGGCGGGCATCCATCTGCCTTCTCGCTGAAGCACCGACAAAGAACAGCGCGAGGAACATGACGACCATCGCACTCACCAGTACGACACGGAACGAGAAGAACTGGGGCAGCAGACGAGCGCTTTTCTCGGTCGTTCTTGGATCAGACGCAATGACCCACAGCACCGCACCAAGCCCTAGTACCAGGCCAATCCAGCCGCCACGCGAGGCACTCAGGAGAATGCCAACCCCGACAAAGAAGCTGGTCACTCCCCAGAGCGGGCGGAGCGCATGGTAAACGCCCCGAGGAGACAGAAGAGTGCGAAAACATGTTGCTATCACTACAAGCGGGAAGATCACCGCAAGATAGTTCGCAAAGTGAGAGTAGTTGACAAACGGCCCTTGGGCTCGCAGCGGGGCGTCCGGCTGCGGTCCCCCCCAATCATAAGGAACAAAAACCCAAAGGATTTTTCCGTTCCAGGTAAAGCATTGGACGATCCCCACTACCGCCACTAGTAATCCAGAGCAAAGGATAGTCAGCAACACCCTTCGCACAAGCCGTTCCTCCATCTCACGCTCTTGTTTTTGTTCCGCTCGGCCAAAGGGGTAACTCAAAGTCAGACAGAACAATACAATGTAAGCAAGGAATTTTAACAGGTCGATTTGTGTGAGTGCCGGTGCGAGTGAAAGCGGTTTCCACGCATTTAACGGGACAGGCGCATTGTCAGATATTTGTGGGGCATGAAGCGCCTCTGAGGAAATAGAAGAAAACGGGACTGGAGTACCCTGGTTTACCTCCTGAGGCGTCGGCAACACCACCCAGTTCGCCGGTTTTTCATCATGAGCACTCGTGGGGATCGCCTCATCATAGAGTAGCTGGAGTGGCCAGCCAGGAAGGAGGCGCTCATAGAACGAGGAGGTTGCAGGTGAGACAAGACGCAGAACAGATGGAGGCAAAGGACACAACTGGAGGAGCATAAGGCCGACAAACAGCAACAGCGGGGTGAGCAGAGAACGGAGGGAGCGAGTCGGATGGATTCTCCCCCAGACACCATTGTTCTGAGGTCGAACAACCAGCAGTTGCAGGGCCCAGACGAGTACCAGCAGAAAAATTACAATCTCGAGAAGAGAGAACGCCCGGGGGTGAACGGAGCCAAACGCCAGAGGAGTCACGAGGAGGAGGATGAGCACCCCCCCAAGTACAACCCGGTCACACCACTTTTTCACTCCTCCTCCGCTTCCTCCGGGCGGTGATAGGGTGAGTAATAATAGTGGTTGTGATAGTAGTAGCCACTCCGCTGGAGGTCCACCTTGTTCAGAACTGTTCCTAGAATTTTAGCCCGAGCATAGGTGAGACGCGCTCGAGCTTCTTTGATCACCTTCTTGGGGGTTTCCTGACCACTGATGACCATCACCACTCCGTCCACCATCTTCGCCAGCAGTAAGGCGTCACTCACCGGCATCACCGGCGGAGAGTCGACGAAGATGTAGGCAAACTGCTCACGGAGCGCCATGAGGGTTTCATGCATCTTGACCGAGCCGATCAGCTCAGCGGGATTCGGAGGGATCGCGCCACTGCCCAACAAGGAGAGATTCTCAATCGACGTGGCACAAATGGCACCCTGGAGGCTGCGTTGACCGGAGAGTACCTCCGAGAGGCCCACATCTCCTTTCATGTGGAGTACCTTATGACAACTGGGGCGACGCAAGTCTGCGTCAACCACAAGCACCTGCACGCCCATCTGGGCAAACGTAATCGCGGTGTTCAGCGTAGTAGAAGTTTTTCCTTCGGCGTGCACACCGCTGGTAAAGAGGATAGTGCGTGGTGGCTCCCCAGCACGAGACAGCAAGATTCCAGCCCGGAGAGTGCGGTATGACTCACTGACAGCCGAGAGGGGATGGTGGGAGACGACAATTTGTTTCGTCTCCTGGTCTGCCTGCACCAACCAGATCGCTTTCTTTACCCCTCCCCACAAGGCCAGTTGTCGGCGCGCGTTGCGGACAATTTTTGGCCCGTCCCCATAGCTCACGTTATGAAGACTGAGAAAATGCGGGACGACACTCAAGCTTGGCACTCCGAGTTCCCGCTCTGCTTGTTCGGGAGTCTTCATCGTATTGTCGAGATACTCCAGGAAGAAGGCGAGCCCCACGCCACCGAGCAGTCCGAGTAGCGCACCGAAGAGTAGATTGCGCTGATTGTTGGGATGTGCTGGGCCGTGCGGCGGATTCGCTTGATCAATGACCGACACATTGGAGGTCCGCAGCTCGGTCGCTACCCCCATCTCTTTCATGCGCTGGAGGACACTATCGTACAGTTGACGGTTGGTATCTACTTCACGTGCTAACACGGCATACTCGACGGAGGCATCTTTCAAGCTGAGGGTGGCTTTCTTTTGTTCGTCCATGCGAGTTCGGAGTTCCGTCTCTTTTCCCAAGGCAGACTGATATGCGGCCATGATGCCATCCGCCGCCCTTTTCACTTCTTGTTCCACTCGCCGCTGGGTTTCTGCCACCTGGGCTTTCAATTGCTTGAGGGGAGGGTAGTCATCCTTGAACTGGGTTGCCAGATGCGCAACCTCTCCCTCAACCGTTGTGAGTTGCTGTTTGAGGCTCTGAATTAGAGGATTCCCAAGAACCCCAGGCAACGAATCAAAGCGCCCAGTACGGAGCAGTTGCACTTGGGCCTCCAACCCGATGCGCTCCGCCTCAGCTTCGGTCAAGCGTTTGTTGAGATCAGTCAGACGGTCGATGACAATGTTTTCCTTGTCGTCTAAGGAAATAATCCCCTTCTCGCGACGATACTGGTTAAGTGCCGCTTCAGAGTGCTCCACTCGTTCTTTCAGTTCAACGAGTTTCTCTTCGAGAAACCGAAGCCCGGCCTCGTTCGCTTCGGAACGCAGATCAATCCCCTGACGGATGTAGGCTTGTGCATGCGCGTTGGCCACCAGTGCGCACAATTGCGGGTTAGGAGAGCGAAAAGCAATTCTCACCAGGCGGGTATGGGGAATAGGGCGGACCTCAAGATTGCCCAGGTATGCCCCAACCAAGTCCTGCAATTCTGGAGTCGAGAGAGGCAGCGGAGACGAGGCTTTGTTCCAGCCGAAGGAGTCTCTCCAAAGTCTCCCCAGTGGGCCACTCGCCTCTTCGTCCTTTCCAATAAAAGTACGGTTCTTATCTAAGCTCTGGGCACGAATCACTTGAGCTGCCAGCGCACGGCTTTTGAGGATTTCATACTGCGTTCGGTAGTAGTCGTATTCATCGTAGTCAAAGGTTGCTTCATTCTGCACCTCGCGGACGTCGAGCACTTTTGGCGCTTTGCGCTCAATCAGGAGTGTTGTTTCGGCAACATATATTGGTGTCGTCGTGAACGTGATCATGGCTGCGGTCAGTACCACCAGGAGAAAGCAGGCACCAATAATCCAGCGATATTTGCGGATCACCTGCCAGTAGTCCCACAGATGCAGCGGCTCTCCCTCGAAGACCGGAGGAGAGTCAGGCAGGTGCTCCTCCTCAGCACGAAGAGAAGGAGGGAGGGAATAGGGAGTGAGGTCTTTCATGCTTCTCTCTTAAAAGATGGGGATACTGCCCCCAACGTGGAAGACGGTGGTAAAGAACCGAGAAATAGCGTAGGGGATCATTTTCGCAGTTGACGAAGCAACCTCTATCACGTCCCCTTCTTGAATGCGGGGATCTCCCTGTTCCCCACGCTTAATTTTTTCCAAATCGGCAAAAAAGAACGTCCGTACCCCATCTTTTTCCGTGCGCAGGATCTTCACCGTATTGGTATCAGCCGGAAACAACGGCCCACCCGCTGCCGCCACTGCGGCGAGCACCGTCAGTCCAGGCGTGACTTTATACGCCCCTGGTTTCTCCACCCACCCGTCGATTAACACGTCTCCGGCACCAGGCACCAAAAAGACGTCCCCAGGCCGGGCCGGCATGGTCAGATAAATCTGCCCCTCTCCATTCGACAAAAATTGTAAGTCAAGGACGATCGGATCCACTTTTTTGAGAAACAATGGTGAAGGTGCCGCACTTGCCAGTTGTACGGGAAACAGCGAGGCGAGTTCTTTTGCTTTTCTCCCGTCGAGCGGTTCTGCCGGAATAAAGAGAATGCGTTGCGCCGCATTCGCGCTCAATCCACCAGCCAGAGCCAGCACATCGAGAATAGTGTCGGCTCCGCTCGCCAGACTGTAGAGACCAGGTTTCTGCACGGCGCCAATGACCGCCGCTTGGCGGCTACGATATTCTCTGACAAAGACGTTGACTTGGGGGTTGTACATGTATTTGTCGAGCTGGTGACGCAATTGCTCACTCAGTTGTTCCTCCGTCAGATCTTTCGCTTGGACCGTGCCGATGAAGGGGAGCGAGATCATCCCTTCCCCGGACACCCGAATGGTTCGACTCTCTAATTCTTTCATCGCCGGAACCGAAATTTCGATAACATCGCCGGGCCCGATCGGGTAATCGGCGATAGTTTCTCGACGTTGTTGCCACACCTCTGCAAGCCGTACCAGATCCGTTTGTTCTGTACTCGTTCCAGCAGTGGTCTTGCTTCCTTCGTCCGACACGGGGGCAGGAACTATTTGTGAAGATTGTGGTGCCGTCGCGGTACAACCGTAAAGGGAGAGAAGAAAAACGGCGGACAACCTAGGTATTCCGAAACTCTTACGAACGTCCATTATCTTTCCTAATAGAGGAGCAAACAGACGAAGAAGGCTCCGTGTTTACTGAGAAGGACTCGCCGGAGGTTGCGGCTTGCGAGGGTCATCGTCATCGCTAACGAGCACTCCTACTGACACCCCCACCCCGACAACGACGACACCGGCGGCCAGAAGCGCTCCAATCCTACTCCTCTCACTCAGCCACGCCGCACCACATCCACATACCCCACCCCCCGTTCGCGCCGTGGCGATGGCGGGAGCCTCTGTACTCGCGGACCATTGGACAATCAACCCTTCTTTTCCTAGCTCAACGACCGCCGTCTGCCCCACAAACCGCTCAGGCAGCGCACTCAACAGGAGGTGGTATTTGTCGTGTTCCAGACACTCGAAGACATAGTTCCCTTTGTCATCCGTCCTGCGACGAGCCACAACGTCTTGATCGTCGGGCTCTTGGACCGTCACTTTGGCATTTTTGATGGGGTTCCCTTGGGCATCGACCACTTTGCCCACGATATTGCTCCGCAGCACGCTACGACGATTGCTTTTCTCACGCTCGCTCAGCCACTCCACACCACACCCACACACTCCGCCTCCTGTTTTCGTCGTGGCGATGGCGGGAGCCTCTGTACTCGCGGACCATTGGACAATCAACCCTTCTTTTCCTAGCTCAACGACCGCCGTCTGCCCTACAAACCGTTCAGGCAGGGCACTCAGCAGGAGGTGATACTTGCGCTGGTCTAAACACTCGATGACATAGTTCCCGTCATCATTCGTCGTGCCACGGGCCACCAGTTCTTGATTGTCGGGGTCTTGGACCGTCACTTTGGCATTTTTGATGGGGTTCCCTTGAGCATTGACCACTTTGCCCACGATATTGCTCCGCAGCACGCTGCGACGATTGCTTTCCTCATTCTGTTGCGAAAACGCTTGGGGTAAAGGTCCGGCCAGCACCATCAATGCGACGAGAATTGCTACGCCTCTCCCACGTTCCTTCATACTTCCTTACCCAAGCCAGAGCGAGCAGCTGTGGAATTTCACCGGGTATTAAGGTACACAAAAAAAATACCGGCTGCAAACATTTCTGGGTAAAAAACCCACGCTTCCCGCCGATAAAAAGAGAGACCCGCTATTCTTTACACCTCAATAAGGACACAAGTTCACGAAGGACTCACTGATGACCTCAAACATTCTTGCCTTCCGCATCCTAGGCTTTCTCGCCCTCTTTCTCGGCCTTGCCCAGTCTGTTAACGCTCAAGAGACGCTCAACTGGGTCTCCGGTGGTACCAACAACTTCGGGTTGACGGATGGTACGACTACCACTACGGCAAACATCCTCTGCGGGAATGGCAGTGTAACAGCAACCTTTACAAACCCGAACGGCATTGCCGTTGCCCCCTTCGCTGATGCTACCACCAACGTGTCCGGTGGTGGGGCTCGGATGACCATGAATGCTACTGCACAGAATCAGCGTGTCGCTCTGACGCTGGCCTTTACCGTTCCGGTCAATAACCTTCGCTTTCCAGTCTACGATGTCGATTTTACCTCTGGCGGCTGGACTGATATTGTTCCCATCTCTGCGCTCAACGGAGCGACGGGAACCAATGTGAATCTTGCCTGTGCAAATGCCCCCGGCTCTTGCCCGTTTGCGATCACGAATAACAATACTCCGACCGCCACCGCGACGGGGACAGCGAATGGTACGGGATTTGGCGCAAACAATCAGTTAAACGTAACCATCGCAGGGCCAGTCACGAACGTGACAGTCACGTTCATAGCAGGCCCTGGACTGAATTCGCAGTTTATAGAACTCGGTGGCTTCTCTTTTGATTGCACGACCGTGCCAGTAACGGTAGCTTCATTTCGTGCACGACCAGCAGATAACGGCGTGCAGTTCGATTGGACCACCGCGACAGAGACCGCCAACGTCGGGTTCTATCTCTACGGCGAGGTCAACGGCTCCTGGCAACGACTTCACTCCCAGCTCATCCCCAGCCCACGCATCGATTCGCTCGTCCCGCAGACGTACAGCCACACAATCCGTGGTGTCACAGCGACACAGTTCTCCCTGGGGGAGGTTGATATCCGGGGGAATGAGTTCCTCCACGGCCCCTATCAACTAGCACGGCAGTATGGGCAAGTTGTTACCCCTGAGCCCATCAACTGGCGCAACGTTCAGCTTGAGTCCCTGACCTCAGCATTCCGTAGTGTCCAGGGGCCCCCGGTCCGTGCCATACAGATGGCGTCCCCTCCTGCGTATGAGTTAGGAGTCGACGTGACGGGGTTGTATCGCGTGACCTACGAGGATTTGCTGGCAGCGGGACTTGATCTCAATGGTGTCCCGGCTGCGTCCCTGGCACTCACGAACCAGGGCAACACCGTGGCTTTGCGTGTGGCAGCAGGCAAGACGCCGGGTGTCTTCGGGCCGGGCGGTTTCATCGAGTTTTTTGGCGAGGCACTGGATACCCTCTACACAACGACGAACATCTACCGTTTGACCCTTGACCCCACCAAAGCCTTGCGGGTAAGTGAAGTGACAATCCTGCCGAGCGGCGTTGCTCCAACCTCATACCCGAACAAGCATGTCATTGAGGAAAATAAGGAATATAGCTTCTCTGCACCAAACAGCGATCCGTGGTATGATTCACCGATTCTCGCCTTCACCTCACCTGCGGCAAAGTCATTCACTATTCCAGTTGATCGCCTGGCAAAGTCTGGTGGTGCCACTCTCCACTTGAACCTGTGGGGTGTCACGGACTGGCCAGGATCGACCCTTGATCACCATATAATAGTGTCTTTCAATGGGGTTGCCGTAGCAGACCGAACCTTTGACGGATTGGTTGACGCGTCAATGAAGGTATCCCTTTCTGCGGGCGTTGTTCGGGAAGGAGCAAACACCCTCACCATTACTGTAGCGGGGGATACCGGTTTCGATTTCGATCTGGTGCACGTCGAGAGTTACGGTTTGACTTACCCCAGGGCGTTTGTCTCGGAGAACAACCGCTTAACATTCGTCGGAAACGCGGGGAAATTCGAGGTGAGCCAGCTCACCTCACCGGATGTTGTTGTCTATGGAATGAATGGGCGGACACCAATCCGGTTTACCCAGGTCAGCACGGTACCCACCGGAAGTGGGGCCTTCCGCGCCATTTTTGCCGGATTCTCTGGACGGACAACGACCTATCTCGTGTCCACGGTAGGAGCGTTACGCAAACCGTCGCTCGCCTTAGCGCGCCCGCAAGTCGACCTGCTTGCTGGACGTGCAACGTATCTGGTGATCTCCCACCCGAGCTTTCTCGACGGGCTCGACGCACTCGTCGCCGCCCGGCGGACGCAAGGGTTTACGGTCAAAGTGGTCAACGTGGAAGACATCTACGCGCAGTACAGTGGCGGCGTGTTCAATCCAGCCGCTCTTCGCCGCTATTTGCGGGTCGCACGCCAGCGTTTAGGTGTGACACATGTACTGCTAGTCGGCGGCGACACCTATGATTATCACGACTACCTGGGGGTCGGCTCTACCAGCTTCGTTCCGACACTCTATGCCCAGACGGATGATATCGTCCGCTTTGCCCCGTCAGATGGGTTGCTTGCCGACGTGGACGGTGATCAGGTGCCAGACCTCGCCATCGGACGGTTCCCGGTGCGCACGCGGCAAGAGTTGGCGGTCATGATCACGAAAACCTTGGCCTATAGTTCGCGAGGAAAGCGATCTGTTTTTGCTGCGGATGCTATGGATGAAGCAACTTCATTCTCGCAGTTGAGCGACGAAATGCTGGCGACCCTCCCGCCGACATGGTCTGTTCAAGCCCAGACAGCCCATATCGATCAACTTGGGCTCAGTGGAGCACGGACGACGCTACTCTCCGCCATGAATCAAGGAGTTGCGCTGACGAATTACGTTGGTCACTCTGCACTGACCGTATGGTCATTTGCAAACTTATTCAGCGCTCAGGATGCAGCGGCTCTCACCAACAGTGCACCGATGCTGAGTTTGCAGTGGGGCTGCTGGAATGCGTACCACTCAGTGCCACAATATAATACGCTGAGCCATAATCTGCTCTTGGCCGGTCCGCAAGGTGCGGCGGCTGTTGTTGGTGCCTCAACCCTCACGAGGATTGCCTCTGATCGGGCCATGAGCCTCCGCGTATTGAGCAACCTCACGAAGCAGGGCCAAACACTTGGTCAGGCAATTGTCGCCGCTAAGCGCAGTTTGGTGGCTACCGAGGGGAATCAAAAAGACGTCGTGCTAGGGCTGACTCTCCTTGGTGATCCGGCGCTGATGATCGAACCGTAATGCAACAAACCGAGGAGAAAAGGGGAATTCCCGAAAGTAGGTTTCCCCTTTCCCCTTTTCCCGTTTCGCCCAATGGATGCTAAACGGGTCTTCGCGTCCCCGGACTCCCGGAATCCCCCGTCCCTGGCGACCCACCATGCGTCAGTTCGCGGATGTTCCCGTAGACCTCCAGTTGCGGCTTCGTGTATGGCCGCCGCTGTCTAGTGTTCACTAACGGCGTCTCTGGTGTTTGTTCGTTCACTGGTTGTTGCTTGGTCTTCTCTTTCATCGCCAGGTCGCTCCTCATTGGCATGATATTGTCTAAGCGGTATCCTGACAACCCGCAGGCACCTATGGTGTTGTCGGCGTAGTCACTGCTCCGTGCCACCGCTCAAAGCAGACACACAGCCACAGAATCAATTCCTCCATCTCTGACGAACGTTCTCCCGGCGGCACCCGTCGCAGCCAGTCGGACCGAACATAGCGCGGCCACTCGCATGTCGGACTCGTTATCAGCCGCCACACGGTTTCCCGTTCTCGCTCGACCAAGCCTCGGACAAACAAAGGCGTCAACGACGTGGGATGGCGACGGCGACGAATGCGTTCCGGTAACATCCCTTCCATCGCTGTACGCAAGACGTGTTTATATAACCCGTGTCGATACAATTGGTGAGCCGGAATGGCCAACATAAACTCCACTAAGCGACGATCGCGGTAAGGCAAGCGCAGATCAACACCTGCACGACTGGAGTGTACCATCTCCGCCGCAATGTCGTAGCCGCCACGCAGTCCAAGAATACTGTCGTGCTGTTCAGGGCGTGATGCAGTCGTCATGGAAACCGGCCAGGAGTCGCTGTCGGGTAGCAAGGTTTGTGCTTCTTCGGTGAGCCATGCGGGTCGTACACGCGGGCGGAGTTTTCGGAGCCACCGCCAACCGAGGACCGGCAGCAGATTGTTCCGGGCGAAGCTCCACAAACCATAACGCCGCACCTCCCAGATGCTTTCCTGCATTGCCTGACGCACTCGCCCTTCTTTCAAGAAATCAATCAGCCAATAACGCGTGCCAGCATACAAATGGTCCCCAAATCCGCCCGTCAGGATCGTGCGCGTACCCCGCTCGTGCGCGAGACGATAGACACGCTCTAGTAATCGCCGATACAGATTGTCCTCCGGAGTGTTTGGGTTCAGCGGCCAGGTCTCGACCTCACGAAGTGGCCAGCCATCGTCTCCGGGGAATTGTACCGTCTCGGTATGATATTGTGTCGCTATGGCTTCCATAAACCAGCGCTCATCACAACTCGTTAACTCATCGAAGACATACGAGATCGTGCGGAGCCGAGCCGACGGGGAACGCTGACGCAGATGAAGAGAGGCGAACGCCGCGATCGAGGTAGAATCGAGCCCGCCGCTCATCATCACCGCTGGCGGTGCCGAGGTCCGCAACCGACAGGTAACACTCTCGTCGAGCAGCACCTTGAAATGTTCGCCATATTCGCGGTCGGTTCGATAGCGCACGTGCCGCCTGGGCTCAATGTCCCAATAGCGCCATACGCGCTGCTCTTTCTCTCCCACACTCAAGACATGTGCCGGTAAAAGCTCCGTCACGTTGGTGAAAAAGGTCGATCCGTCAGTCGGATGTTCCAGGGCGAAATAGGCGGCAAGCCGTTTCTCGTTCACACGAGTTGAGACGGCGGGATGCGCGAGGATGGCTTGTTCCTCCGAGGCGACCACGAACACCCGTGCATCGAGATAGTAATAGAGCGTCCGGTCGCCCAGCGCATCGCGGGCACAGAGAACGCGACGGTTTGAAGTGTCGAACAGTGCAAGCGCGAACGGCCCAAGTAGATGAGCAAAGCCCTCTTCTCCCCAGCGGTCATACGCGCGCAAGACGAGGGCGGCGTCGGACACCTTCGGGTCTTCGCATCCGAGGCTCTCAAGAAGTTCCTTACGGTTATCGAGACGGCCATCGAAGACGAGTTGGATCCGATTGTTCACCTCAACCAACGGCTGCCGTTCACCGACTTCCTCGGGCGTTGTCCAAAAGTGGAGGTGGCCTAACCCGACCGCCGCGGAGAGAGACGTATCTGTGCCGTCAGGACCACGGTGTGATAGTGTCGCCATCAGCCGTGCTATTGTAGTTGGCTCAACCGGCGTACGGTCACGACTGAAGATCAGGGTAAAGCCGCTCATCTGTCTCTATCTCTATCTCTTCTCTCTGTCTGTTTCTCGTCGGTTCTGTGTTTTCTGTTTTTCGTCTGAGATGTCAAGATGATTGCTGATAATCCGAAAAGATAACCGTGAGCCGGGGACACTCGTCCACGCTGATTTGGGCTAGGAGTTTGATCGCGGCGGCTCCGTACTGACCCCGCCTGAACAATTCCTCTCTTCCCTCTTGGCCCACCTTGGCAAAAGGGAAGTTTTCCACCAGAGTAGGAGACCATAAACGGCGAGACAGGAGGACCGCTATGAAAGTATGGCAAATCAAAGATGCATTTGGCATCGACAAGCTCACCCTCTCCGAGCGTCCAGACCCAACTCCTGGCCAGGGACAAATCCTCGTCAGAGTGAAAGCCGTGTCGCTCAATTATCGTGACTTCATGACCGTCAAAAACGGCGGTGCACTCGGAACTAAAACGCCACGGATTCCCTGCTCTGATGGGGCAGGTGAAGTCACCAAAGTTGGACCAGGCGTCACGCGCGTGAAACCTGGCGATCGTGTGGCGAGTATCTTCTTTCAGAACTGGTTGAGCGGGGACATCGTGGCTCATCATTTCACCTCAGCCCTTGGTGGTGCGCTCGACGGGATGTTGGCTGAACAGGTGGTGCTACAGGAAGATGGTATTGTCTCGATTCCACCATACATGTCCTACGAAGAAGCCGCGACTTTGCCGTGTGCAGCAGTCACCTCTTGGCAGGCTTTGGTCTCGAAAGGCGGTATGAAAGCGGGCGATACGATCCTCGTGCAGGGCACCGGTGGAGTATCAATCTTTGCCTTGCAGTTTGCCGTGCTGAGTGGTGCGCGAGTGATTATCACCTCCAGCAGTGACGAGAAGCTCGCGCGGGCAAAACAGTTGGGAGCTTGGGCGACGATTAATTACAAAACCACTCCAGAGTGGGGAAAAGAAGCAGTAAAACTCACCAATGGTGCTGGAGTTGATCACGTTGTCGAAGTTGGCGGAGCGGGGACGCTCGAGCAGTCGTTTCAAGCGGTACGGGTCGGTGGCACGATCAGTCTGATTGGGATTCTCAGTGGTCTTGGTGGACAGATCAATCCATATCCGGTGCTCATGAAGGGACTGCGCTTCCAAGGCATCTACGTCGGCTCGCGTGAGATGTTTGAGGCGATGAATCGCGCGATGGGGGTACAAAAAGTCAGGCCGGTGATCGACCGCGTGTTTCCGTTCACCCAGGCTCGCGAAGCGCTGTCGCTCATGGAAAGCGCCGCGCACTTCGGCAAGATTGTGATTGCGGGGGAAAGAAGACTTGTCAGTTCTTAGTTTTTAACTAAAGCACGCCAAGTGCTACGGCTGGCGTGCCTAGCCGTGTGGATCTTACCCTCACTCTGAATGACGGTCTCTTGGCCCTTCAACTGCCCGCTCCCTTGAGTAAGAAGTCAAGGGTTTGCACCACCGCCTTCTGGTGCGCCTG